>Ga0256846_1000742_pt1 | contig 11980 bp, 8 predicted proteins | sample TevniametaG_FD_189098 | JGI IMG/M metagenome (GOLD analysis project Ga0256846, IMG submission 189098) | Tube worm associated microbial communities from hydrothermal vent at the East Pacific Rise, Pacific Ocean - Tevnia | ecosystem: Host-associated > Annelida > Integument > Unclassified ...
TAGCATAACCATAGCACCTATCGTTATAAGGAGCAAGTTTGCTTCCAGTTGTATGGATATCAGTGAATGTAGGGAGGCTTATTATTGCCCCACTAAAGGGAGGACCTGCCTCTGTGTCATCATAAAGATAATACCAGCCTGTAGCATCGCTTGGCGGTATTACGAAGCTTGCGCTGCCACCCTCTACGGGTTTGTTCCAGTTGTTATTTGCGGAACCGGCAGCAAAAGCTGTGGCAGCAACGCTCAGTAATAGAGCTACTGCAAAAAGCTTTTTACTCATTGTTTTCCTCCTTGAATTGAGGGTTTGGTTAAACAAAAGCTTGTTTTTGTTTTCGATAAAACGAACTAAATCTTTTATGATTTTGCCTCCTTGGTCGCACCTCTTATACTCCTTAGATGTGAAGTATAGGTTTTCTTCGGGCTTTGTCAAGCCCTTTTTTCTTGTTTAGAAAATACTTTATTTTGAATATTTCTATTTAATTCCAAATTTTCCAAAGATCCTTTTTCCCTACCTCCCTTCCCTTCATCCCCTTTGTGTGCACTTCAATAACAAGCACGAGACGTGCCAAGTTGCCCGCGCGGCGTTAACTGACGATATTCCTATACGTTAGCTCAACAAGCTTGCCGTCAACCTTTCTCAAATTGATGCTTTTAGGTAAGCCTGTCTTTAACAAAAGGTACATTTTGATAAGCAAAGATGGTTTTTGAAACCAACAGCAACGCTTAGGGCTATGATACCTATAAGTTCGTTTGTCTCCATAATACCCTTGACTTTTTGCAACATAAAGGTAGACTTTTATTGTGAAAGAAGTAAGCGCTTCAAAACCCTTGGTTTCCGTTATTGTTCCTGCGTGTAACGAGGGAAAAAATATCCCGCTTTTGCTAGCAGAGTTTTGCAAAATTGAAGCAAACAACAACTTCCGCTTGGAGGTCTTGCTTATTGACGACGGCAGTAGCGATGCAACATACAGCAATGCCCTTGAACAACAGAAAACCCATAAATTCCTAAGAGTGCTGAGGCATAGAACAAATTTTGGAATAACACGGGCATTGCAAACAGGTTTTCTTGAAGCCAAGGGCGAGATTTTTGTATTTTTCCCAGCCGATTTGCAGTTTCTTGTAGAAGATATAGAAACTTTGGTCAAGCCAATACTTGCAGATGAGGCAGATTTTGTAACCGGCAGAAAAAAAGGGAAATACAAGAAGCGTTTCGTTTCAGGAATATACAACTTCCTTACCCGAATACTCTTTAAGGTAGATGTAAAAGATATGAACTCAATTAAGGCCTTTCGGCGTGAGGTGGTTGAAGATATGTCTTTACGAAAGGATTGGCATCGCTATTTGGTAGTTCTTGCCGCCAATCAGGGTTGGAGAATTCGGGAAGTTGAGGTTGTGTTGAAGCCAAGGATTCACGGAAAGTCAAAATTCGGCTTTTGGCGTATCCCCGTAGGTGTTCTGGATTTAATTTCTGTAGCCTTTCTGCTACGTTATTCCCGAAAACCAATGCTCCTTTTCGGAAGCATGGGTGGTTTAAGCTTTTTTCTTGGTATCCTTGTTGGCCTAACCTATCTCGGAATACTTATTTTTGCAAAAACAGGCCTACGGCCATTATTGTTTTTAGTAATCCTATTAGTTCTAATGGGACTGCTTTTAATTATCGCCGGTTTTATAGCCGAACAGGTTGCCCAGCTACGTTCGGAGCTGGAATCTCTAAAGAGGAAGTCTCACTGACCCCATGCGGGTTTTATTCTTAACTCACAACTATCCAAGGTTTGCAGGCGATCCTTCGGGAAGTTTCATAGAGGAATTGGTCAACGCTATGCCTGAGGATATTGAAGTTCATGTATTACGTCCTCACGCTTCAGGATTACCGGAGATAGAACAAAGGCAAAAAGCCACACTCCACAGCTTCCGCTACGCTTCAGATAGGGAGGAAACCCTTGCCTACGAAGGCAAGATGCTATCCGCTTTGAAGCAGGGAATAAAAGGTTTGCGTCTTCTTGAGGCATTTGTAAGGGAATTTGGGAAGGCTGCAAAAAGACTGTCTGCGAGTTTGAAGATTGATATTCTGCACGCTCATTGGCTTATACCAGCGGGTCTTGCTGCAAAAAACGCTCTCAGGCACTCCGCGCCGCCTTTAGTTGTCAGCGCTCACGGTACCGATGTCCGTCTTGCCGAAACTAAAATATGGAGCAGAATCCTCAGCCGAGAACTGCTTAAATCAGCCAGCTTGACACTTCCGGTATCGGCCTGGCTTGCAGAAAAGTTAAAGCGACTATTTGGGGAAAATCTAAAAACAGAGGTTCTTTCCATGCCTGCATCTGAAATCTTTTGCGCGCCCCCAAGGAAAATGCTTATCCGCAGGATAGTAGCCGTGGGCAACTTGACCATACAGAAAAGATTTAATGTTCTAATTGACGCCTTGGATCTACTTTACAAGGAAGGCCTAAAACCCGCTTTGGACATTGTAGGAACAGGGGATGAACTTGAAAAATTAACGATTCAGGCGAAAACTCTAGGGGTGGATGTTCAATTTTTGGGGAAATTGCCGCATCATGCACTACCTGAAACACTAAAAGAATCGGGGATTCTTGTTCTTCCATCAGTTGCCGAAGGCTTTGGTTTAAGCATGGTTGAAGCTCAGTTAGCAGGACTTGCCGTAATTGGAGCTGACGCCGGCGGACAAGGCGAGATTATTGAGCATAAGAAAACCGGGCTGTTGGTTCCGCCTGATAATCCCAAGGCTCTGGCTCAAAGCATCAAAAAAATGCTCAACAATCCCGAATGGACTCTCCAATTAGCTGCTGAAGGCCAAAGGCAAGCAAAAAATCGTTTTCTGCCTGTACCTACAGCCAAACGCTTGGCAACTATCTACGAAGAGCTTTTGAAATGAACAGGTCTCCAAAAAACAACAGAAAGGCGAACTCAAATTCCCTCAAAAGCGCTAATTCATCCAATGCGAAAAGCGAACGCGCGGGTGAGAATATGGAAACTTCGGCAAATTCTGGAAAATGGAAACGAATTCTACGTTGGGTAGTCCAGATACTAGTTATCGGATTAATAGCTTTTTTCCTATTCCGAAACCTTGCCCGCAACTGGCATAATGTTCTTGCCTACAACTGGCGCTTTAATCCATGGATTCTTGCCGCTTCTTTTCTACTGCTTTGCGCAACATTGCTATTTATGGTTTTTTTATGGCGCGGACTCCTAAGAATCCTTGGAGCCAGGGTATCGTTTTCTTCAGCTGTGAGAATATTCTCTGTCTCCTCCCTTGGACGATACCTTCCCGGTAAGGTCTGGCAGGTAGTCGGCATGGTGTATTTGAGTAAAAAAGAAGGTGTTAGAACAGAGGCTGGTGTGTGGGCGGCGCTTCTAGCTCAAATGTTGGCCGTGCTTGCCGGATTCGGACTAAGCATGGTAGTTCTTTTTCTTGAACAGGAAAGAGTTCTAGCTCCTCTTCTTAAACAAATTGGCTGGCAGCATGTTTCATTATGGTGGATGCTTATACCCCTTGCTGTCATTTTGATAGCGCTACATCCGCGAATTCTTGAAAAGCTGACTAACTGGATGTTAAAATTGCTGAAGCGGGAACCAATCCGTTTCAGACTTTCATACGCCGGTTTGTTGGGATTCTTTCTCCTCTACGTTTTAAGTTGGGTGCTTTACGGAGTCGCTTTTTTTATGTTCATCAACTCCCTTACACCTCTAGCTTTAACAAACTTGACAGCAGTAACGGGAATTTTTACCGTCGCCTATATTGTAGGACTACTGGCTATTTTTGTTCCCGGAGGCCTGGGAGTTAGAGAAGGACTGTTGGTAATGCTTCTTGAGGGAATACTGCTAGCCGGACAATCAAGCGTGGCCACCCCAATTGCCCTTGCGCAAAGATTGTGGTTTACGGCAGCAGAGTTGACTTTTGTGCTAATTTCGCTTATCTTCCTGCGGAGGAAAAATGGTAGAAAAAAAACAAATTAAGCGCACGAGAAAACCTAAACCTGCAGATATGGTTTCTAAAGAATCAAGTTGGAGCATACCAACTTGGCTTCTAATTGCAGGATTAGCGGTTTTGGTTTTCATTCTATTTGCAAACACACTCATACCCGGTCATCTTATAGACGGTTCTGATCAGCTTCTTTCAGGATACATGTTCAAAAACTTCGCCGTTCAATCTATAAAAGCGGGTGAAGGCTTCCCGTTGTGGAATCCCTATATATTCGGCGGTCTACCTTACGTTGACGCCATGCATGGCGATTTGTTCTATATAACAATGCTCCTGCGATTGGTTTTTTCCATAAGCGCTGTTATGGCTTTGGTATTTATTCTTCACATAATAGTTGCCGGCGCCGGAATGCTTTTCTTCCTTATGGAGATACGAATAAAGAAACCTGTAGCTTTTATTGGCGCCGTAGCGTATATGTTTACCGGAGTTATAGTTTCCTACGTTCTAGCAGGACACGACAGTAAGGTGATAATTATTTCCCTACTGCCCTGGGCAATGCTTTTAATTCACCGCGGATTTCGTCTGAACCGTATTCTGGAGTTCGCGCTTTTGGGCTTGGTTTTCGGACTGGGACTCATTAGCCCCAATATTCAAATGATGTACTACACATTCCTAATTTGCGGTTTCTACGTACTCTACAGGGTCTACATCGCAAGAAAGGATAGAAAACCTACAGCTAAACCATTTTTGTACTCAATAGGCGCTGTGCTTGCAGGGGTTGGAATTTCGGCGGTGCAAATGCTGCCTGCCATAAGCTATTTGCCGTTCTCGCCACGTTCCAGTGGAGGCAGGGGCTGGGAGTTTGCCTCCTCGTGGTCAATGCCACGCAGCGAATTGTTCGATATCATAAATCCCCGATTCTCAGGTATACTTCAGCATTACTGGGGCGCAAACGCCTTCAAACAGCATTCAGAATACTTTGGAATCATCATACTCGCTCTTATGATTGTGGGTTTAATTTTGGCATGGAGAAAAAGAGAAACGCGCTTTTTTGCAGCATTCTCTCTCTTTGGACTGCTGATGGCGTTGGGTGGAAACACGCCATTCTATCGTATCCCCTACTATATCTTACCTATGATAAAAAGTTTCCGCGCTCCGGCTATAATTTTTTTCACGCTAACCTTTTCAGCAGTTGTAATAGCATCTCTTGGACTTCAACAAGCCCTTGAAGCTAAAAAGGTCGAAAAGAAGAAAAAGAAACGGGCCAACAAGGATGTATTCAATATTGTTTTTGCAGCCCTTATAGCTCTTGTGAGCCTTTTAGCGCTTTGGGCTACAGCCTCGCCTGATAGTTTTGCAGCCTTTAGCCAATTCCTTACAAAGGGCGAAATACTTAAAGCGCAGGGCCAGCAAATATTTCCAATGTTGATGTCTAAAATGCGGGCAAATGTGGGCAATGCCGCCAACGGCTTCTGGCTTGCTACAATATTCCTTTCTGCTGTATGGTTGACGGTCTATATGTGGAGGCGCTCGCCAAAACTTAAGTGGTTGTGGTCTTTTATGCTTGCCGCATTAGTTTTTCTTGATTTATGGATGTTGGACAGGCATTTTGTAAACATTGTCCGCGATCAAAACGGCAACCCTGTATCTGCCGAAGTGCTTTACGCACCTGATGAGGTAGTCAATTTCCTTAAACAAGACAGGGGTCTGTACCGTGTATGTCCCCTACAGTTCAGGGGAAACGACCTCTATCGTAGGGATTCATACCTAATGCTACACGGTATTCAATCGCTTGGCGGCTACCACGGTAATCAGCTTGGTAGGTATCAGGAGTTCATTGGCGCATCCGGAACAATAATGTTCCAAAACGCAAAAAATCTACGCTACCCCACCTTTCTTAACGCTTTGGATGTAGCCTACCTCATCAGCTTGAGACTGCCTCCAAAGGAAGAGCTTGAACGCTACTCACCTCAAGACCGCCAAACCATTCTTGCATTCTACAATGAGCTTGCTCCATGGATAGATACAAGCATTAGTTCGTTTAGGCCGGTGTATTCAGGTCAAAGATACCAGATATATAAGAACACCGCCAGACACGAACGCGCATGGTTGTGCAGTAATGTTGAGTTTATAGCAGACTCTAACAAAATTCTTGCGCGAATGAAACAGGCAAGCTTTGACCCCTTGAAAACGGTCATACTTGAAGAGACGCCTGAAAATTGGAAACCTTCAGCTGATACAAGTTCGGCGGGAAGTGTAAAAATAACCTCATATCATCCAAACCACATAAGCGTTTCGGCAAAACTTAAACGTCCGGCAATGCTTGTTCTTTCGGAAAATTACTATCCTTACTACAGGGTATGGGTAAATGGTACAGAGCAGAAGGTGTACCGTGCAGACTTTACCTTGCGTGCCGTTGCCCTTAAGGCAGGAGACCACAAAGTGGAGTTCCGCTTTAAGTCACCTTATCTTACGGCCGGTTTGTTGATAACTATTGGCGTTCTGCTATTACTTACCGCAATAGTTATATTTTCCCTTATCAAACTGCGGAAGAGACGGAAATAACCACAAAGCTCCGTTGCCTTGTCCTATAGTATTGACGGAAGACAAAACGGTTAACATTGAACAAGCCCCCGAAAGGGGGCTTGTTATATTAATTAAAGAGAATACTATTATGTATGGGATAGATGACTACTCTTTTAGAGCAGCCAAAACTCAAATATTCTTACAGCGTGTTTACCCAAACAAAGGGTCTGAATGCCGTTGACTTGTTGGAAAGCTTATCAAAGGTAGCCTTCTTTGTAGTTACCTTAACCACATAAGCCTTAAATAAAGCCGGCGGCGAGGCGCTGAAGGTATAGCTGCCTTTTGAATCGGATTCCGAAAGACTAACCTTAAAAGGACCTTCAAGCGGTTTTGTCATAGCAAGAAGCGACTTAAGGTCAGGATTCGTCAAGTCAAGGCCTGCCGCGTCGTAGAGAGCTACTTCATAATCAAGATAGTCCTTGCCGTCGTAGGAAAGCTTATTCCACTCAACCTTGAGATTGCTGGATGAGAATGTATCGGCAGGTGTTGTAATCTTTATAATGGGAAGGGTTACTACATTTATTTGGTCATAATCTTTAAGCCGTGAACCGTTCCAAAGGGCAAGACTGTAGGTGTATGCCGAATTAGCCTTAAGGGTATCAATATCGGTGTAGATAGTTCCTGCAAGCAGGATAGCTATTGTATCGCTTTTATTTGAACCACTTCGGGAAAATACAGCCTTCTCTCCTGAAACACCTGTTCCCGTGAACACGTATTCAATATCAACAAAGGCAAATTCCTTTGAACCGCCTATAGCCTGAATAGAATTAATTCGGGATGCAGTATGGGAAATCCCCTTGGTTAAGGCCTTGTTGATAACATCGCATCCTACAATTATGGATGCAAATAAAACGATTAAAGGTAGAACTTTTTTTACATGCTTCATAATTCCTCCTTAAGCCTGCATTATAGTTTCCAATAGATGCTATACAATTCCAATGCTATGTCAAGGCGCAACTCTAAGTATTGCCCTTAAATGCCTCTTGGATATTGAGATTCAAGCTATTGTGGTCAAACATGCAACTAAGGGTAATGCAATAAGCTTGCATGAATTTGGTCTCTTAAGAAGAAAAAGGGCGCGGTTGACCTTAAGGTCAACCTTTCTTTTATCATAACAGTTAAAGTTAACGAAGGTTTCGAAAAACTAACAAAAACGTAATCTATCCCATTCTTTGACAAAAGACATCGGAATTTTTATATTATTGAAGGTATTTTAGTTATCGCGAAGTATTGCTGTCAAGACGTGTTAGGCATGTTACTAGTACGAAGCGAACTCCCCAAAGTTGACATATTATTAATTTCCTTTATGATTCCCATGTGTACATAAACTCTATGCTTAAGCACGCTCAAGAGGTAGATATGGACTCCTACCTTCCTGCGGAGGTACGTTGACTACAAAGCTAAAACTCCTGTCCGTTGTCGGCGCCAGACCTCAATTTATCAAAGCGGCCATGCTCGCAAAGGCATTGGCCGATATTCCAGATATAAACCATCTGCAACTACATACCGGACAACATTACAGCCCCAAAATGGCTCAGGTTTTCTTTGACGAATTGGATTATCATCCTAATTATGATTTAGCAATAGGTTCCGGCACTCATGCCTACCAGACCGGCCATGCACTCATTGGTATTGAAAAGATTCTTGCCAATGAACGCCCCGACATTGTCATAGTCTATGGTGATACCAATGCCACTCTGGCCGCCGCGCTCACCGCAGCAAAACTTCATATTCCTATTGCTCACGTAGAGTCAGGACTGCGAAGCTTCAACCGACGTATGCCGGAGGAAATTAATAGAATTGTCGCCGACGCAGTATCGGATTTACTCTTTTGTCCAACACCTACAGCAATTAGGAATTTAAAACAGGAAGGAAGAGAAGCGCAGGCGCTGCACACAGGCGATATCCTTCTTGATACCCTTAACTTCTTTCTGCCCATTGCGCGCAAGACCTCAGACGTCATCAACCGTCTGGGACTAAAAGATGAGCGGTTTTGGCTTTTAACGATGCACCGTCCTGCAAACGTAGACGAGGCGAATATTGTTAAGGAAACGCTTCAGGCCTTGTTGAAAGCCGAACATCCCCGTATTGTATTCCCCTGTCATCCCCGCACTCAAAAAACCCTAAATGGGATATCAGCTGATGAACTTACGCAAATTGAGGTAATACCGCCGGTTTCGTATATGGATATCCTACTCCTTGAGGGAGCCGCTGAATTGGTTTTGACCGACTCAGGCGGTATTCAGCGCGAAGCTTATTTCCTTGCTCGCCCATGTATCACCTTAAGGGATGAAACCGAATGGCCTGAAACCTTAAGCGCAGGCTGGAACCGCTTGGTGGGAACCCGTCCCGAGCGCATCCTTGCAGCGCTTAATAATATGCAATCTCCTGCCTCTCCACCGAACCTTGATGCGTTTGGTGGCGGTAAGGCCGCTGAAAAAATGCGGGAGAATATACTTCGTTTCCTGTCTAATCGGATTCAATGAAACTTAAAGACCTGAAGATTCTTTCCAAAGACGCCATTATATACGGTATTGGAAACTCCAGCAGACAAGCAATCCAGATACTACTTATGCCGCTGTATGCCTTTTATCTTCCCGCCGACCGCTTTGGAGTACGCGCCCTTACTGTTGCCGTTTTTGGAGTGCTACAAATTATAAGCGTGTGGGCATTAGACCAGGCGCTGCTGGCCGATTACTACAAAACTGACGACTCCAAGGAGCGTCGTCGAGTTGTCTCCAGCGCTTTCACCGTTGTAACTTTGATGTCTTTCTTGTGGGGAATCACTTGTCTTCTTGCATCCGTATTCTTACCTGAGATATTGACCTTATTCGGGAAAAATCCGACGGCAGGATTTTTGGGACTTAGCCTTTCTGACGCAACCTACATTTTAAGACTTTTTGCCGTATATGTCGCTCTTTCACCGCCTATCGCTATCTTTTTCGCCTATCTGCGTAGCGAAAGACGCGCCATCTTCTATTCTATTTTTTCCGCCTCAACCGCCCTTGTTCGCGTATTGTTTATGGTACTGGCTCTCGCGGTATTCAAACGCGGCCTGAAGGGACTTTATGAAGCCGATGCACTACTAGCTTTCTGCGCCTTTCCCGTTCTTGTAGGGGTTATCTATACCTACACGAAAGGTATAAAACTTAGTTGGCGTACCTTGCGAAGTATGTTAGGCTTTGCGCTTCCCATACTTCCTACAGCAGCTTTCGCGTGGTTACGTAATCTTGGAGACCGCTTTTTCATAAACCTGTATTTGACAACGCGGGAAGTGGGAATATTTAGCTTTGCTCTCAACTTCCCAAACGTGCTTAACTTTCTCTTAATAATACCCCTGGGGCTTGCCTGGGCGCCATACGTTTTTTCCATAAAAGATAGACCCGATTTGCCTAAACTTTTTTCTCGCGTCTTCACTTACTTTACCTTTGTTGCAGGCGGCGCATTTGTCCTTTTAGGTTCTAGTGCGTATGAGATATTGAGAATCGTCTCCAAACGTCCCGATTACTGGGAAGGCGCACCATTCGTACCGACTCTTCTATTAGGTCTCTCTATTTACGGTCTTAGCAACGTTATAGGCACTGCTATAGCCGTGAAGCGAAAAACAGTATACTTTATGATAACAACATTCGTATCTGCGGTAGTCGCGGTTGGCGCCAATATTCTTTTGCTTCCATTGATTGGTTTATGGGCTTCAGCCATAGCCTTATTAGCCTCCTACATTACGATGTTCATAGCTACTAATCTATTGGTCAGGAAACTAATGACTATTCCTTTTGAAATAAAGAGACTCGCGCTTATCGGAGCCGTGGCTATTCCCACAACCCTGGGACTTTCGTTTTGGCACCCTTTCACCCCTTTAATGGGCTTTTTGCTTAAGCTTGGCTTGGGCGGATTGGGATACCTAGGGCTACTTTTTGGCCTTGGTTTCTTGCTACCTGAGGAAAAAAGAAGGCTTCGTTCTCTCTTTCAAAGGCCTGCTAAATGATTTCTGGACAAACTTACAATAGATTCATAAAGCAGTGGATTACTCTTTCACAAAGGACTCCGTAGTGGGCGCTAAAAGACAGAAGGTTCTGTTTTTACCAAGCTGGTATCCTACAAGCGCTAATCCTGTGAACGGAATATTTGTAAAAAAACACGCTGAGGCCGCTGCAAGGTTTTGCGATATTGCGGTTTTATACATTAAGAATTATTCTAATAGTAATTTATCAAAATTCAGCATCCAACATCGGGTAGAGAACGGTATTATTACTTTAAGAGTCGGATTCAAAACCTCTTCTCTTCCGGTTGTTGGACGTCTACTAAATCTGGCGCGACGCCTTAAAGCCATAGGTATGGGATTAGCGAAAATATATCAGCTTTGGGGCAAACCTGATATTGCCCATCTTCAGATTGCATGGCCAGCAGGGATAATTGCGCTGTATCTGAATTTCGTTTATGGGCTTCCCTATATTTTAACAGAGCATTGGTCAGGTTATACCGCATCAAGCGCCGATTTCAAAAAAAGCAGTTTACTTATGAAGCTTGCGACAAAAATCATTTTTCGCAAGGCAAAAATCCTCACTGCTGTATCGCGTTTTCTTGCAAATTCCATCCGCGCTCATAATTTACCGTACGCTAAATTAGTTACCGTGCCTAACGTCGTGAATATTCCGTCAAAGGAAAGACCTAAACCGAAAACCGCCGGAGCTATGCGTATCCTTACTGTTTCAATGCTCTATGACCGAAGTAAAAATATATCCGGTCTTCTAAAGGCGCTTGCCGAAACTGTCCAAAAGCGTCCTGATATTCGACTAGACATTCTAGGTGATGGCAAAGACAGGACATCTCTTACCTCTCTTGCAAAAGATTTGGGTCTGCTGGATAAAAATGTGTTCTTCCAAGGATATGTACCTAATAACGAACTCGCCAACTACTTTATGAACGCGCATTTTTTTGTTCTCAATAGTAACTACGAAACCTTTTCGGTAGCGACAATTGAAGCACTTGCTCACGGACTTCCTGTTGTTGTAACAAAATGCGGCGGCCCTGAGGAGTTTGTAACAAACACTGTAGGGGTTTTAGTGAATCGAAAGGATAGGCAAAGTCTGGTTGATGGACTTGGATTTATGCTTGAAAACTGGCATAAGTACAATCCCGCAGACCTACGCGATTACGTTAAGCTACGTTTCAGCCCCGAAGCTGTAGGACGGCAATTTTATAGAATATATGAAGACTTGCTTAAAGAAAATTAAACTGACAGATAATTTAGCTAACTAAAGCAGCGAAAGAAAAACCGTTTTCCCTAAATTGACTCTATTGCCGTTGGGAGTATAATTCACGCAATGTTTGATAACTTGAATTCTTCACTTGACAAAACTCCACAAAGTGAACCTCCACCCATCGCTACACCCAAGGATAAACCGCATATCCTTATGTTAGTTCGTGATGCTAGTTTCCCTCCAAGTAAAA
>Ga0256846_1000743_pt1 | contig 11976 bp, 9 predicted proteins | sample TevniametaG_FD_189098 | JGI IMG/M metagenome (GOLD analysis project Ga0256846, IMG submission 189098) | Tube worm associated microbial communities from hydrothermal vent at the East Pacific Rise, Pacific Ocean - Tevnia | ecosystem: Host-associated > Annelida > Integument > Unclassified ...
GGCCTGGAGGCGGCCGGCCTTGGATGAACCACCAAACCACACTAGAGTATGGCCCTATCAGGTGGGGGGATCACAGATGCAGGCGTTTATCGAGGCCCATGAGGTCACTATCCGGTTGGGCTGTTTCTTCGGCATCTTTGCCCTCATGGCGGGTTGGGAGCTGATTGCCCCGCGCCGTGCGCTCAGCGTCCCCAAACTGCTGCGCTGGGCCAATAATTTGGGGCAGGTCATGCCAACAGCTCAACCCATGGGATGAATCTTCCACGAATGGGCACAGACAAAGGAAGGTTAGCGGTGTTTCCATTACCTCCCCTCAATGAACAACACCACATCGTCGTCAAGGTCGAAGAGCTGATGGCCCTCTGTGATCAGCGCGCAAGGCCCGCGAAGAGACCCACCAGCGCCTCATCCGCGCCGTCCACCACCCGCTCACCGAGGCCCGCGATACCGCTGCCACCCAAACCGCCTGGCACCGCATCCGCAACAACTTCGCCAACCTCTACACCACCCTCGAATCGGTCCAGGCCCTGCGTCAGACTATTCTTCAGCTTGCTGTGCGGGGAAAGCTCGTGCCGCATGATCCTAATGATGAGCCGGCGTCTGTACTGTTAAAGCGCATAAAATCTCAAAAGGAACAGTTAGTCGCGGAAGGGAAGATAAAGAAGAACACTGTTACATTGATATCACAAGATATTGACCCCGAACCCTCTACACCAACTGGTTGGCTAGTTGTACGATTTGGTGATGTAGTATCGATGCGTCTGGGGAAGATGCTTGATAAAGCCAAGAACACAGGACAACTAAGGCCGTATCAAAGAAATACGAATGTACAGTGGCAAAGATTCGACCTTTCTGACCTTAAAGAAATGAGGTTAGAAGATAACGAGCTTGATGAGTACGAGGTATTGCCTGGTGATTTGCTAGTATGTGAAGGTGGTGAGCCGGGTCGCTGTGCTATTTGGAATGGCGAAATAGAAAAAATCCATTTCCAGAAAGCGCTGCAAGGTTTCTTCTCTTAAGAATTTGGGCAGATACATGGTCAGGCCATATGACGAGATTATATACAGGGGCTACGATAAAGCACCTAACGGGTAAGTCTCTGTCGAGATATCGCATACTCTTGCCTCCTCTCGCCGAACAACACCGAATCGTCGCCAAGGTCGACGAACTGATGACCCTCTGCGACCAGCTAGAAGCCAACATCCTTGACAAAAATGACACAGCCACCCGCTACGCCGAAGCCATCGTGCAACAGATAGCCGCCGCTTAACCCAGGACAGGATCTTCGTCATGGAAGAAAGTAACGATAACACCCAACCCCAGGAGTTCGATCAATCCCCAGCCCACAGAGCACTGGAAAACCTGCGCATGCGCCTGCTGGACCTGACCGCGCGCAACCGACTGATCAACTTTCGCCACACCAAGCGCGGCAGCCTGCGCATTATTGATGAGCTGCCGAATCAGCTTGCGGAAACACTCATGGCCGATACCGAGATGCGTTTCCTGGCGATCCCTGAGCCGACCGAAGAAGAACTGATCGCGGCGGGTTACCTGGAGCTTGATGAGGAGTCGCAGCAGATTGTCCGGCTGCGCAAGGATCCGACTGCGGATGAATGGGCCAAACATCTCGGCTTTGCTACCGGCTATGAGGTGCCGGAACCATCGGCCGATGATGAGCCGGGCAAGCACTCAGACAGGGCTATCCAGACGCTGCTCTATCCCTACGAAATGGAGGCCAGGCTAAAGAACCTGCTGCAAGCCGCAGAGTCTGCGATCCAGGAGATGGGGGCCAACATCCTCTATCTGGCCTTCGGCTTTCTGGAATGGTTTGATGGCAACAATAATCAAAGCCCCCGCACCGCGCCGCTCTTCCTGGTGCCGGTACGGCTGCATAAGGGCCGGTTGAACAACGAAACCCGGACCTATGAATATACGCTGAGTTATTCGGGCGAAGAGATTATTCCCAACCTCTCTCTCCGGGAAAAATTGCGCGCCGACTTCGCCATGGCCCTGCCGGATCTGGATGAGAACACAGTGCCTGAAGACTACTTCAGGGAAGTACAGGCGCTGATTCAGGACAAGCAGCCCCGCTGGCGGGTGCGCCGCTATATCTCCTTGGCGCTGCTGAACTTCAGCAAGCTGCTGATGTATCTCGATTTGGATCCGGCGCACTGGCCCGAGGATGCCAATATCGTGGACCACCCGGTGGTTTCACGATTTTTATCCGGCTATGGGCAGGAAACGGATGCCGAGGATGAGTCGGCCGGTGACCTTGGCTTTGGCGAGGAGTACCTCATCGACGAGATGGATGAGGTGCATGCAAATTACCCATTAATTGATGATGCCGACAGCTCCCAGCACAGTGCCCTGATCGACGCAGTCGATGGCAAAAATCTGGTTATCGAAGGGCCGCCGGGAACAGGCAAGTCGCAGACTATTACCAACCTGATCGCGGCCGCGATGGCGCAGGGTAAGAAGGTTCTGTTCGTCGCGGAAAAGCTGGCCGCTCTGGAAGTGGTGCGTAGCCGTCTCGACAACGCGGGGTTAGGTGAGTTCTGCTTGGAGCTGCACAGCCACAAGTCACAGAAGCGCAAGGTGCTGGATGAAGTTGACGAGCGCCTGAAGAAAAACGGGCGCTACCGCAAGCCGAAAGATATTGAGGTGGATATCGCGCGGTACGAAGAACTCAAGACGGCGCTCAAGATCCATGCAGAAAAGATCAACCGGCCATGGAAGAACACCGGGAAAACGCTGCACGAGATCTTTATGGCGGCAACTCGCTATCGCAATGCGGTTGGGATCAACCCGGAAGTGCTTCATGCTGAGGGCTATGACGGAAGCAACTACGATTCCGCAGCACAACGCCGCAACGAGGATCAGGTAGAGGCCTATCGAAAGGTATACCTGGCGGTAGCTCAACAGCTGGATGGCGATGCCGCTCTGCAGGATCACCCTTGGTTTGGTGTACGAAATGGCGATCTGCAGATATTCGACCTGGATCGGGTGAAGGAATCCCTGGGCGCATGGCAGGAGTCGCTGCAACAACTGCATTCACGACGAGGGGCTATTGCACATACGCTCGGCTGTGATGAATTGGCCGTGGCGGAAACGCTGACCGAAGCACAGGCGTTTCTGGATGAGTTGGAAGGCATCCCGGCGCTGAAAGGCGATGAGATTCTGGAACGGTTGCCCGTCCTTCGTGGCGATGTGCTGGAAAAGACGCAACGCTACCTGAAGTTGTTTGAAGATATCCAGGATCAGTACGCCTCCCTGGCTAAGACGACAGGGCCGGAGATGCTGCAAGACCTGTCGGTCGTGGATCAGCTGCTTTCCGGCAGCGAGCGATTAAAGCGGTTGGTTGGGCGCGATGTTGAGCTGGGTAGCTTGGCCGAGGCCATCAATCGACTGACTGCGATTGAGGATCAGCTGGCGCAGCTAGAAGAGCCGCTAAAGGGGGTGTTAGCGGCCTTAGGGGAGCCTGCTACTAGGCATCTGAGCGTCAGCGAGTCCGGGTTGACCGAATTCAAGACGGTCATCGAGCTGATTGCCAGTCTCAATCCGTCCTACTGGAAGCATCGTGACGAGCTTTTCGACAACGAAGAGCTGGATGAATTGTTGCCCCAGTTGCGCAGCGATCATGAAGAACTGCAGGAACTGCATGATGCCGTTCATGGTGCGTTCGCCCTGGAGAACGTGCCAGATGAAAGTGATATTCGCCAATTGGCAGCTACTCTTGCTGTAGGTGGGATGTTTCGTTGGTTTAAGGGCGACTGGCGGGCGGCACGTAAGAAGGTACTGAGTTTTGCGGCAAACACTCAGGTGAAGTACCCGAGCTTGGTGCCGCTGTTGGATGATTTGGCGACGTTTGTGGGGAAACGCCGGAAGTTTGAGAACAATGCACGTTACAAAGAAGCGGTGGGCGATCATTTGCAGGGTCTGGAAACAGACCTCACAGCGCTTGAGTCCCTGAGAGCTTGGTACAAGCGCGTTCGCCAGCAGTACGGTGTCGGCTTCGGGCAAAAGGTGCCACTGGGTGATGCGATCCTGGAGCTTTCTCCGAGCATTGCCAAGGCGGTGCGTTCATTGGCTGAGCGTGGTGTGCAGACGCAACTCAATGACCTGCTCGATGATCTGGGTAGTTTGAAAGAGGTGTTTGCACCCGTAGCAGAACTTCGCAATGAAGATACACTTTTGGTCGGTGAAGGAGGAATTATTCCACGCTTGCTGAGTACGGTGAACGAAGCTATCCGTTCTTGCGGTTCCCTGACCAGTGACAGTTCACTCTCCATGGCGGATCTGGTTGATCGAATCGAGCAGATTGGGGTGCTGAAGCATCGTGTTGATACGTGGCAGAAGGCCGCTTTTGACAGAAAGATATTCCAGGGAAGGCTTGGCCTGAAGGCTGGAGTTGGTGTCGATAATACCGCTGGCCTATCCATGTTGCACAATACCTTGGCGCTTGCAACCTGTGTCGATGGGCAGCTGATCAATAAGGTGCTTGTTGGCCACATCTATGAATATCCAGCTGAATCCACATTTACGTCCCTGGCATCACATGCCGAGCAATTGCGTGCCACGATGACCTTGCAGCAGGAATCCTATGATGCCTTTGCAGCCATGGTTCGCTTGGACCGGGCAGGATGGACGATTCATTCCGGCGAACGGATAGACGAGCTGATCCCCAGGAATCGGTTGGCACTGGATAACGGGGAGACGCTGCAGAACTGGCTCGACTACGTACGCGTGCGAGACCAGATTGAAGCCTTGGGCCTGGGCAGGCTTGCCGATGGTGTGGAACGCAGTGAATTCGAGATTGAGCAGGTCGAGGATGCGTACCAGGCGGGCATATTCGATGTATTGGCGAGAGAGATACTGCGGGAAGATCCAGAACTTGGCCGGTTCTCCGGTCATTCGCAGGAGGCCCTGCAGGAAAAGTTCAAGGAGTACGACAACAGGCTCAAACTGCTGCAGTGTGAGCAGATCGCCTGGAAGATCGATCAAACCAAGATTCCAGCCGGAAATATGGCGGCGCGCGTCAGTGAACGCACCGAGAGGGTTCTGCTGGAACATGAATGCGGCAAGAAAACCCGGCACATACCGATCAGACAGCTGTTGAAAAGGGCAAGCGGCGCGCTGGTCGCCCTGAAGCCCTGCTTCATGATGGGGCCGATGTCTGTGGCCCAATACCTGGCGCCCGGCGAGATAGACTTTGACCTGGTGGTGATGGATGAGGCCTCCCAGATAAAACCGCAGGACGCACTCGGAGCGGTTGCCCGTGGTGGACAGTTGGTAGTAGTTGGTGATCCGAAACAGCTGCCGCCGACTAGCTTCTTCGATCGCATTGTCGAGGACGATGAGGACGACCCCACGGGCATCGAAGAGTCAGAGAGTATTCTGGACGCGACGCTGCCCATGTTCCCGGCGCGGCGATTGCGCTGGCACTATCGTTCGCAGCATGAAGACCTGATCGCCTTTTCCAATCACTCATTCTACGAGAGTGACCTGGTTCTTTTTCCGTCTCCGCATAAGCAGACTAATAACTACGGTATCCAGTATTCCCGTGTGCCACGCGGTTGTTTCGTGAACAGACGGAATATGGAAGAAGCAAACATTATTTCCGAGGCCGTCCGGGAGCATTTCAGGCATCACCCAGACGAAACTTTAGGCGTGGTTGCTATGAGCGCAGAACAGCGTCTGCAGATCGAGCGGGCGATTGAAACTTTGGCAAAAGAAGATGCGGCCTTCCAGAATTGGTTGGATAAAGACTCAACGAGGCGTGAATCCCTGTTCATCAAGAACCTGGAGAACGTCCAGGGTGACGAACGCGATGTTATCTTCATCTCTATGACCTATGGCCCACAAGAACCGGGCGGGAAGGTATTCCAGCGTTTTGGCCCAATCAATTCGGACGTGGGCTGGAGGCGTCTGAATGTGCTGTTTACCCGCTCGAAGAAGCGGATGCACATCTTCAGCTCCATGGGATCAGATGACATCGTTGCCGGGCCAACCAGCAAACGCGGTGTTCAGGCCTTGCGCGACTTCTTGGCCTTCTGCGAAACCGGCATACTACACACGACAGAGCGGTATACAGGGCGAGCCCCCGACAGCGATTTTGAGATTGCTGTGATGAACGCGTTGCGCGACGAAGGTTTCGAGTGCATTCCACAGGTAGGTGTTGCGGGATTCTTTATCGATGTGGCGGTAGTCGACCCTGGCAATCCGGGCCGTTATCTGATGGGCATCGAATGCGATGGAGCCACCTATCACTCGGCCAAATCGGCTCGTGATAGGGATCGTCTTCGCCAAACAATTCTGGAACGCCTTGGCTGGAATATCCGGCGAATATGGTCGACCGATTGGTTCAAGAATCCTCATGGCGAGTTGACTCCGATCATCCGCGAACTGCATAAACTGAAGTCTGCTGTTGTTGCCGTCGAGGCCGAGGTTGAGTCAGAAGTTGATGAGATCGAGGAGATCATCCAGGAAGTCGATGCGGAAAAAGCCAAAGTTGATCTGTTTGCTTTTGATGAGACGAGCCTTAAAGACAAGCTGGCTCGGTTCGATCGTGAAGTGATCCGCAAGGAATTCCCGGAAACTCCTGACAACAAGCGACTGCTTCGCCCAGCGATGCTCGAAGCGCTGTTGGAATATACGCCGACGAGCAAGGTGGAGTTTCTGGAGATGATTCCTTCCTACATCCGGCAGGCGACTGAAGCGATGGAAGGTAAGTACCTGGATCAGGTTTTCGACATTGTCAATGCTTCTCTGGAAGAGGCATGAAGATCATGTAGGGGTGAACAATGCCGATAGACGTGGGAATCTGGCGCATCGATGAGGAACTCCATAAGGTCAGTTTTAGTGCAATGGAGGCCGAGTCAAAGTTGGAAGATATCATCGCCAAGGATATTGCAATTCTGTCTCCGGATTTGATGCTTGTTGGCCGACAGATCCCAACGGCCCACGGCAAGTTCATAGACCTGCTGGCTATGGATGCCGAGGGTAACCTCAGCGTCATCGAGCTGAAGAAGCACAAAACACCCCGTGAAGTCGTCGCCCAGCTACTAGACTACGCATCCTGGGTGCAGACCCTCTCCTACGACGACATCGCCGATATCTATGTCGAGCGAAACGAAGGCAAGGAGTTTGAGCAAGGATTCGCTGATGCCTTTGATACCAATCCGCCTGACAAGCTGAATGAGCAGCTCCAGCTACATAGTTGTAGCTGCCGAACTCGACTATGCCTCCGAGCGCATCATCAATTACCTAGCCAACAACTACGGAGTGCCGATAAACGCTGTCTTCTTCCGCTATTTCAAAGACGGCGACAGCGAATATCTCACTCGCATTTGGTTGATCGCCCCACAGGAAGCAGAGATCAAAGCCAGCAAGTCCTCCGGTAAGAAAGGCAAGGAAACCTGGAATGGACAGGCTTTCTACGTCTCGTTTGGGGAGGGGCCACACGAAAGGAGAGATTGGGATGATGCAAGAAAGTACGGATTTATTTCAGCCGGTGGTGGCGGCTGGTACAGCAGAACCCTTGAGCAGCTATTTCCCGGTGCCCGGATCTTCGTGTGTATTCCAGGCACTGGCTACGTCGGTGTAGGAAAAGTTCTTGGGCCATCTGTTTCAATTAACGAGTTCAAGGTCGAGCACGATGGGAAGCCGATCCCCATCCTCGATGTGCCACTCAAGGCCAAGGCTGCCGCAAAGGGGGCTGAAGACCCGGAGACTAGCGAATACTTCGTGCCAGTCGAGTGGATTAAAACTATTCCGCGTGATAAGGCCTATTGGGAAAAGGGCATGTTCGCCAACCAGAATGCCGTTACCAAAATGAGAAATCGGTTTACGCTGGAGAGACTAGCACAGCATTTTGGGCTCGATACCGAATAGCACTGGATAAGTAGAGATTTGGTCTATCCAATAAAGGTTCATAGATGAAGCTAATTGATGAAAAGTACAAGAAACTCGGGCCAACAATCGAACTTCTAAGTGATGAGGTAGTTATTGCACAGGCGTGGAAAAAGACGCACGCTTATATGCGCCTACGGAACTGGTACGCAGATACGCTTGCGCTAGATATTTCAGCACTTGGGCTCGAGGGTGCAGCAGCGCTATGGGGAAGGCAACTGCAAGGCACAGACCCGATCCAGCTCGAGCCGTTGGAGCTGGTTCCAGCTGCAAAAAGTGAACCGTGGGTTATTGATGAAAAACATGGTTGGATTCCTAGAGATTTTAGGGATGATGAACTTGCCAAGCGTAACAAAAAACCACCAATACGTCCGCTTGCTCATCTGACAGTACGCGATCAGACTTGGGCTAGCGCTGTAATGCTGTGTCTTGCTGACGAAGTTGAATCACGACAAGGTGATTGTGCTCGCAAGAGTGATTTGGATTTCTTTCTTCATCAAAGAAAAGGGGTTTACAGTTATGGAAATTGCTTGATTTGTGATTGGGACCGAGGCTCGGCATGGTTTCGTTGGGGAAATGCAGAGACTTACCGAAAGTTTTTCACGGACTATCAAAGCTTCTTAAAGCGGCCTGTTGAGATCGGGCGATCTGTAGCTGGGGGGCAGGGATAGTCAGCGAATGTCTACGTTGTTAGCCTGGATATATCCCGCTTCTACGACTGCGTAGATCGCGCGCTTCTCTTGGAACGATTGCACAAACTGTTCCCCGTAGATTCAGCCCCGGAGCGCGACAATTTCTGGGTTAGGGTCAAGCAAATACTTGACTGGAAGTGGAACACAGTAGCACGTAATACCGCATCAGCTATTGGTATCGAACTTGGTGAAGGATTGCCACAAGGATTGGTTTCCGCCGGTTTCTTTGCGAATGCTTATCTGCTTGATTTCGACCAATCTATTGGAGGCGCAATCGGTGGCAGTATTGGCAATAGGGCGGTTTTCACGGTTCATGATTATTGCTGTTACGTTGATGATTTACGATTAGTAGTCAGTGTGGAAGATGTGGTTGATCTGAGCGATCTTCAACACGAAATTTTCGCTTGGGTTTCGTCGAGACTAAAGGTGAAAGGTGGCAGTTCTCTTGAGCTTAACAGGAAAAAGATTCAGATCACTGCCTTGGAAGATCTTGGTAATCGGGGTGTATTTTCCGAACGAGTAGCACAGCTACAGAGTCAGATCAGTGGTCCCGCCGATCGAGAATCTCTTGAGAGCATTCAAGGTGTATTGGAAGGGTTTCTGATGATAGATACTGACCATATACCTGAACCAAATCGTCAAAATCCAGATATTGCATTAGTGCAGATCGCTCGTTTTGATCACGATATTCGCACAGATACACTAAAGCGTTTCGCGGCCAATCGCCTTGAAAGTGTTATGCGAAATAAGCGAAGATTCGACATTGGGCTTGAGGATGATAGTAGCTTAGAACACACTATCGACAATGAAAGTGAACTTCTGGCGAAGAAACTGATTTGGGCTTGGATGCAAGACCCCTCGCTTGGCTTGGTGCTACGAAAAGCGTTCGAGATATTTCCTTCCCCTGAGATTGCAGAGCCTGTCTTAGAGGCACTGTATCGACGTTCTAGCTTCGCTTCATCAGATGGTGACGTTGTCCGGCTGCAATTGCCGACTATCTATTGGCAGATATATTCCGCAGTAGCGTTGACTTTCAAGGAACGTTTCAGCGGTACGATTATCCTGCCTCAGCTTACCCAGAAGGGTTTCTTGCGTTAGTGTGCCGGTATGCGTAGAAGGCTATCTCCGAACCAAGCCTTCCAAACTATGTTGCTCGCCAAGCTTTGCTTTTTCTTGCTGTTATGGGGAAGCCCGTACGAATGCATGTTGTCGATGACACCATCCAGCATGGTCTGCATGCAATATTGGCAGGAATGCCTGTCCGATTAATACGCCAGAGGCTAGCGCTTTACGAGGTGGCTGCTCAGATTACCGGAGATGCAAATACAATAGCAGCTCATTTAATCGATGCAATGGATGATTTAGACGATTCGATTAAAGAAAAAATAATTGAAGAGTATGCTAAGCGTGGCGGCGACTTCTGGAATAGCATGTGGCGGCGATTGAAACGAGAAGATAACTATGTAGACATGTTGTCCAAATATCGGTGGGCTGCACCTCAGACCGGAGGGTCGCCAAGCAACACTAAGCAGTTTCTCTCAAAAATTATTTCGTCTAATAAGAACGGTTTTGCGCATGAAGCAGGATTCCTCAAGTTAGGTATTGGTTTGCTTGATATACTGGAAACCACGTCAGAATTGGAGAGTGTCTCCCCCAGAACCATTAAGGTGAAGCAAGAGATGGCACATGGGTCCGCGATTTCATGGGCGGAAGTATGGAGACCCGAAGTGGTTGCCATCAATTGCTCATGGGTCGCAAAGGGTTCTGAAGAAGACCCACGATTTGCAATTCCCAATTGGGTACGAAACACACATGATACGCGGGTTATTTATAAGTTTGGCACAATACTTCGTGCAACCGTAGTAGGAGCTAATGACTTTACTGCCAGTCGTTGGAAAAAGAACCAAATTTTTGGCTACAAAGGATTGAGAACTGGCTGGTTCAAACGCCGGATGGGCATGATGCATTCACCTGAAGCACTAGTGCGTGGCTTTGCTACTTTGTCTGGCTGGGTGTCCGAATTATTAATGACTTGTTTGCAGTGGCCCGGCTTTGAGGCTAGTTACATATCCAATGAGGACATTGCAAGAATTTCTTCTATAGAAGAGCTAAGGGAGCTATTGAAATTAAGACTCAAAGAAGTCAATGCACTGTACTGTACTGCATCTGAACTGCCAGCGCTTATCACAAAGGTTCGAAGACCAGCTGCTGACAACGCTCGCGGCTTCAGGATCGTTACCGTGCAGCAGTTACTTCCGAGGACGAGTGATTTTTCGAACGCTGATCCTGAATTAAATGCTCCAGTTCACAGAGGAAGAAATCGAGACCATGTATCGAGGATATGTGCTCTTGCGCATAAAACGCTAAATGCGACTGTGACCGCACAACGCGAAACGCCGACATCGAGTGCCGATCTAATCGTCTTCCCTGAAGTGGGAATACATCCAGACGACTTTGATGTAGCAAAGCGGTTGGCAGATAAAACAGGAGCGATGGTGCTGGCTGGAATCGTTTTTACAGATGTCGACGGGAAAAGAGTAAATATTGCACGATGGATCATCCCAGATTACCGAGATTCTGGGCGGCACTGGATTATTCGTGACCAAGGAAAAAAATATCCAACAACTATCGAACAGAGTTTAGAGGTAACAGGTTACAGACCTTGCCAACATATCATTGAGGTTCACGGATTTGAAGAAGGACCTTTCTACCTCAGTGGTTCCATATGCTATGACGCCACAGACCTGAAACTCGCGTCAGACCTGAAAGATAAAACAGACCTATTTGTGATACTGGCGCACAATAAAGACGTTTCAACCTTTGACACTATGGCTTCAGCTCTGCACTATCACATGTATCAGCATGTGGCTTTGGTGAACAAAGGGGAATTTGGTGGATCGACCATCCAAGCCCCGTACAGGGAGCAGTATCATCGTCTTATTTCACATGCTCACAGGTCTGAGCAGATCTCAATCAATGTTGCTGATTTGGACTTAGCTGCTTTTAAGCGGAAGGCATCTCGCAAGCACCGTAAGAACAAAACGAAACCCGCAGGTTAGTTATTGGTCTGAATAGACAATTCGGATCTGGAAGTTATACCTGTGACCGTTTTGTGACCATGTCGAGAGGAAACCAGAGGCACCATGAGGGAGAAAAGTCTCAGTCTTCTGAGAAAGCCTCATGAAAACAGGCTCTTAATGCCTCTTGATACCTCGGCAGATGGCCGAGGGAGGGTTCACCATTCGGTGGAAGACGACGAGGCCAACTCCAACTTCGGCTTCAACCTCTCGATCTGGGACCGGCTGTTTGGCACCTATCGGCAGCAGCCACGGGCGGGGCATGAGGGGATGAGCATCGGCATCCACCACTTCCGTGA
>Ga0256846_1000744_pt1 | contig 11970 bp, 10 predicted proteins | sample TevniametaG_FD_189098 | JGI IMG/M metagenome (GOLD analysis project Ga0256846, IMG submission 189098) | Tube worm associated microbial communities from hydrothermal vent at the East Pacific Rise, Pacific Ocean - Tevnia | ecosystem: Host-associated > Annelida > Integument > Unclassified ...
AAAACAATAAAAAAGTGATCATTACCTCTCCTTTAGCTCACGTTTTTTAATATAGTCAATAAACTCATTTATTATATTCTCTTCATTTGAGTTATGCCCAGGCTTCTTATTTCTAGCCAACTCATCAGAAATCCTTGCCCACTCAAGAAGCACATGAGTTATTTGCAAACTTTCCGTACCCTCCAAGCGCTCATGAGGAACAAAACGAAATCTGCCATGTGACCAGGTAAGCACCGTAAACACAACTATTTTCCCCTGCTTTTCCTTAAAACGAGCGTCTACAATTTTTCCCTCATCTATAAGTATGTGAGCGCGTTTATCCTGACTTTCAATAACCAGTTCCCCTGTTTTTTGGCTAAGTTCTATAATTTGGAGAACATCCATCAGGTTACGCCCCCCAAGTCCTCCTTCAATATTGCAACTGACATCGTCGCTGGCTTTTAAGGCCTCTGCTTTGTCAAGCCAACGTAGCCTGGCGTCAATACGCGCAAGGAGTTTCTCCACGTCAAACGGTTTAGTTACATAATCGTCTGCCCCAAGCATAAGTCCTTCAACCTCATCAGATGCATCATCTTTAGCGGTTAGGAAAATAAAGCGTAAGGCACCGTATTGATTATCTTGACGAATTCGTCGGCATAATTCAAAACCATCCATTTCTGGCATGGCAATATCGGCAATAATTAGATGAGGCTCAAAAGCTGAAAGCTTTTCAAGTGCCTGCCTACCATTGACGGCAACCTCAACTTCATAGTTTTTTTCAGCCAAAACCCTCGCTAATATATTGCGAAGCTTGGGTTCATCATCAACAATCAAAACTCTTTTATTCATGCTCCGCCTCGTTTAGATAAATAAACCATAAATTCACTGCCCTCATTAGGCCTGCTTTTTACTTCAATCCATCCACCTTGCGCTTCAATAAACTGCTGAGCCAGATACAAGCCAATGCCCATACCTTCTATTTTCAAACCAGGCGCCCTGAAGAACCTTGTGAATATCTTTTCAACATATTTCTTATCTATACCTATACCTGTATCAATAACAGCTACCCTTAGAAAATCATCCCCTGCGTCTTCTACGGTAATTGTTACTTTACCACCATCACGATTATACTTAATCGCATTACTTATCAAATTCATAAACGCCTGACGCAATCTGGCTACATCACCCCAAATTAAGGATGACGAAGCTTCGGATTGGTATACTATATCTATATTACGCTCTTCTGCAAGCATTTGAAAAGAAAGTGCCAGTTTTTCAAGCATAGCTGATAAATCGAAGTGAACTATCTTCCATTCCATTCTCCCCTGCTCAAGGCGTCCGAGATTAAGAAGGCTGTCTATCAACTCATTTAAGTTTTCAACCTCACTTAAAATTACATCTAATTGTTCATTTTTATCTTGGGGAGATATATCGGTGGAATTTTTTAAGAACCAAGCGTAACTTTTAATAACGGTCAAAGGCGTCTTAAACTCATGCGATAGGGTTGAAATCATTCTGGTTTTAGCAACACTCTGCTCCCTAACTTCCTCAAAAAGTTGAGCTTTTGAAATAGCCATAGCCGCCTGTTGGGCGTATATGGTAAGTAGCTGACTATCTTGTTCGGTGAATGCGTTCATATTTTCACTTTCAAGATCAAGCACACCTATGAGCTTCCCTTCAATTATGAGAGGAATCGCAAGCTCCGATTTAATAGCCTTTAATACGGTACTATAATGAGGACTTTTTGATGTATCGTTTACAATTACCGTAGAACGCGAAAGCGCCGCATATCCGGTTATACCTACATTTAACGAAGTTTCCTTAGTGCCGACCTTTTCTAAAAACTCCTTTGATGCCGCCTTAACACGCAGCACCTGATCCTCTGGGTCATAAAGCAGTATCAAGGCATGGGTTGCCGGATACATTCCTTCAAGAATCTTGACTATTTCAACCAGCAATTCGTGCAAGCCCGCATTTACCTGCAACTTATGCATTAGCAAATAAAGCCTGTTACGCTGTTCTATTCTCTTGTGAAGGGTTTTCAAAAGCTTCATATTCTCACAGGCGATACCTATCTGTCGTAGAACAGGCAGTAGTGTTTCGTACTGACTTTCGTCAAAGCAATTCTTACTTTTACAAAACAACTCTATAAACCCGAAAAGCTCTTCGCCAGCCCTTATGGGTAAAATTAAAGCGCATTGGAAACCGGAATTACGCAAAGCCTTCGGCAGGTCAAGGGGAGGTTTAAGATAAACAATATTTTGTTTGCTCGATTGGGTCAGGGAATCGGAAAGCATTGCACTGATAGCTTCCGGATTATTAGTCAAATAGTCTTGCGGTAGACCACGACTTGCGCGAAGCAGCATAGGCTTAGCCGTTTCAGTAGAGAGTTTTATAAGACCGGCATCCGCATTAAGGAAATCTACAATCTTTTTAAATATAAGCTCAAGCGCAAGCTCAAAATCACGAGTATCGGCCAACAATTCACTAAGCCGGTTACGAAAGGACGATAATTTTTTTAACCTTTCTATCTCTTTTTTTAAGCGGATGTTTTCTTTCTTTAGGTTACTTCCTTCGGCCAGGGGGCTGGCAACGGACATATGCTCCTAGAAAGTACGGCTTATTTGGAAATGCGGGCGGAATCGTTCTTGAAGAGTAGTGCCTTTAGGATAATCCAGACCGATACCGGCATCAAACCCCAATACCCCTACAAATGGCACTTCAAAACGAACTCCTGCACCAACACCTTTTTTAAGTTCCGACAAATTCACTTGTCCCAGGGTTTCCCAGGCGTTGCCTGCGTCAAAAAATCCAATCAAAGCTATTTGAGGTGTAATCTTCACCTTTAATTCTGTATTGAAAACAGTCATGGCTTTACCGCCAATTAAAGCTCCATTTACCGATGATCCAAGGGAAGCATCAGAATATCCCCTAACGACACCATGGGCTGAGGTACCGCCTGGACGGAATCTTTCGTAGAGAGGAATAGTATCCGCAGCGCTGTAACCGGTAAGATAGCCGAAACTGAATTTTTGGGTGAAAACTACTTTACCGTCCCATGCGATTGGAAAATTCATATGATAATCGAATTTCTCTTTAATAAAGTTGACGTCGCCACCTAAAATACCACCGGCAAATTCTATCGACTGACTAAGGTAGGAACCGGAAGACGGATTAACGAAGTAATCTCTTGAATCTCTGGTTATATTAAAAGTAGTAGAGATTGTATTTTTAGGGTAGGATGAGGGATTGAATCCTGAAATAGTACCGGTTGGGAAATTATTCGCCCGACCGGCAACTGAATCGATGTCAATTCTCTCAACCTTAAAGGTTATCCCGCCTCTTGTGTAATCAAGAGGTAATGAACGCGAAGTTCTTATCAAACCGCCAAGGGTAATTTTTTCGTAAGCTGATTTTTTAGAATCGTAAAGTTCTTGCGTTTTACTGATATAGTAAAGCTGGCCACCCAAAAGCGTAGGTGAATCAAATATCCTCGGAGATGTAAGACCAATAAGCGCCTGGGTAAGCTTGGTACCCTTCTCAAGCTTTAACTGCCCCAATTCAGCTCCGCCGAAAACATTGGGATGAAATATTTCTACGTTACCCATTATGCCGGTTTCTTTACCCCCATAGCTGACGCCTGCCGAAACCTGACCAGAAGACTTCTCTTTGACTACAAAAATTATATCCACCATATTCTCTTCACCAGCTACATCTTCAGGATAAAAAGTTACATTCTCAAAAAGCGCCATCCCCTGACCGATATTGTAGATATTCCTTTGACTTCTTTCGGCAAGAGAATACTTGAATGTTGAACCTGGAAGAAGCATTATTTCCCGACGAATAGTATTGTCTCTTATACGATAATTCCCCTTTATAACTATTCTACGAACCTTGGAGGGCTTACCCTCTTTTACAACATAACGTACATCAACAGTATCGCCTCGTAGGGTTTCAATTGGATTTATGGAGGCGTAAAGATAACCTTCTTCCCAATACGCTCTTTTTAGTCTATCAAGAGACATTTGCACCAAGGTCAGGCTATAAGGTTCTGATTCCTTAAGGAGCAATGATTTAACAAGGGTGGATTCTGGTATAGCCTCAACACCTTCAAAGGAAAAACGACCTGTGATAAAATGACCGCCTTCCTCAATATGTATGACGATATCCAAATTCCCTAAACTATCGATAGGCATTTCAACTTCTGACACCTTAGCGTCAACCCAACCCTTGTCGTGATATAAGGCTTCTATTCTATCAATATCTTCTTTGAATTTCTTGTCATCAAACCTGCCTGAACGAAAGAAATTCCTTGAACGGTTTTTCATGCTTCGTTCAAGTTTGATGGAAGGTATATGATTATTGCCTATAAAGGATACTTTCCTGATTTTAACATTATGTCCTTCCTCTATTTCGATGCGTAAATCTACAAGCCCTGGATGGTCTGTTTCAATAAAACGGCTATTAACTTTAGCTAATAGATAACTCTTCTTTTTGTAAAGTTCACGAATTTTATGTTCCCACTTAAAAATCTGACGAGTGGATAACACCGATGCCGAATCGGCTTTTATTTCATCAAGCAACTTCCTAGTTCTCAATTTTCTGTTACCGACAATTTCCACATGATTCAGTCGTGGCGGTTGCTCAACCTGAATAGTGACATAAACCGATGAATCTACCAAAGAAGTATCTATAGCGACATAATTAAAGTAACCTGTTTGATAGAGTTTTTTTATAGAAGACGCAATATCTTCATCTTTATATTCATGACCTGGTTGAAGCTGCACAATTGATTTCACCAGACTGGTATTAGCTGTAGACGGAAGCACTCTAAGCTGACCAATAGGCAGTGTTATAAGTCCAAGCAATATGATAACGTTCATTCTACCGTCTCTGCTGTTTCAAAAACAAGTTTTTCTCCAGAACGATGGATTTTTATTTCCTTCCTACCTTCAAGTTTTTTTCTAAGCAATTCTTCAGATAAGGGGTCCTCAAGCAGGCGACGTAATGCCCGCTTAAGAGGTCTTGCCCCGTATTGAGGGTCAAAGCCTTGCTCCACCAAAAGTTCCCTGCCTTCCTCATCTAAAGAAAGTTTTAATCCTTTATCTGCCAAGCGTTCCTGCACTTCATCAATAAGAATATCCACAATAAGTTTCATATCTTCCCTGTCAAGTGACCTGAATACCACGGTTTCATCAACACGGTTAATAAATTCAGGTCTGAACACTTTCTTGACCTCCTCAAGAAGTCTTTCCCTCATACGTTCATAATTCTCTTCACTATCGTCGCGCGAGAAACCTAATGGCCCACCGTGACGTATCTCAGAGGTACCTATATTTGAAGTCATTATGATTACCGTATTCTTAAAATCTACCTTGCGCCCTAAAGAATCCGTAACCTGACCGTCTTCCATAACTTGAAGCAAAACATTGAAAACATCAGGATGCGCTTTTTCAATTTCATCAAATAACACAACCGCATATGGTCTACGACGTACCCTTTCTGTAAGCTGACCGCCTTCGTCATAACCCACATAACCTGGAGGTGCGCCAATTAAACGCGAAACGTTGAATTTTTCCATATATTCGGACATATCAACCCTTATCAGAGCATTCTCATCACCAAACAAAAATCTAGCAAGGGTACAGGCAAGTTCTGTTTTTCCAACACCGGTTGGCCCAAGGAAAATAAATGAACCTATTGGCCTACGCGGGTCTTTTACTCCTGAACGAGAACGTCTTATTGCACGAGCCACAGCAACTATAGCGTGATCTTGTCCTACAATACGTTTGCCTATTTCCTCTTCCATACGAAGAAGCCGGTTAGATTCTTCTTCCTCAAGCTTAGAAAGTGGCACCGATGTCCAACTTGATACCACATAAGCCACCTCTTCAGGGGTAACCTGAGGATACTCACCTTTAGATTCAAGCTCATCCTGCTTAGCATGCATCTCTTCTTTAGTACGTTCTATTTCGTCACGAAGTTGAGCAGCCTCTTCAAACCTTTGTTCGCTTACCGAACGTTCCTTGCGTTTCACCAAGTCGGCAATTTTATCTTCTAAGTCCGCGATTTCAGGGGATAGAACTGGATGTAGCAGCTTAACCCTTGCGCCAGCTTCATCTATTACATCTATAGCTTTATCCGGAAGCTGCCTATCGGATATGTAACGGTCAGAAAGGTAGACAGCGGATAGCAATGCTTCAGGCGTATAACGAACCCTATGATGATCTTCATATTGTTTTTTTAAGCCTTTAAGGATTTCTATGGTATCGGTAACTGATGGAGCCTCCACCATTACCGGCTGAAAACGACGTTCAAGCGCTGCGTGTTTTTCTATATGCTTGCGATACTCCTCAAGAGTCGTAGCGCCAACGCACTGAAGTTCACCCCTTGCCAAAGCGGGTTTAAGTATATTAGAGGCGTCAATAGCGCCCTCGGCAGCTCCAGCGCCAACTATAGTATGAAGTTCATCAACGAAAAGAATAACGTTCTCGCACGAAGCTATTTCTTTAAGAATACCCTTCAGGCGTTCTTCGAATTGACCACGATACTTAGTTCCAGCAACTACTGAAGCCATATCCAACGCTAAGATACGAGATCTTCTTAAAGCAACAGGAACCTCTCCAGCAATTATTTTCTGGGCAAGCCCCTCAATGATCGCTGTTTTACCTACCCCTGCCTCACCGATAAGTACCGGATTATTCTTTTTTCGGCGTGAAAGAATTTGCACAATTCTTTCAATTTCATGTTCCCTTCCAATTATAGGATCTAGTTTGTCTTCTTTGGCAAATGAGGTTAAATCACGTGCAAAATGGTCTAACAGGGGGGTTTTGGATTTCTTTTTCCGCTCCTTAGTAACCGTAGTACCCAACATACGGGCAATTTCATCCTTAACTGTATCAATATCCAAACCCATTGCGATTAAAACCTGTGGCGCAACACTTTGTTCCGCCCGCAGAATACCAAGCAAGACGTGTTCGGTACCCACGTAATTGTGATTCATGGAACGCGATTCTTCAATTGCGTAGTTTACTACCGCACGAGCATCTTCATCAAATGGAATTTCATTAAAAGGAATAGCTGCATTTCCTTCTTCTAAGGACACTAACAGATTTTCTCTTACTTCATCCAAGCCAATGGCCAAATTCGCCAAAACCTGTGTCGCTGCACTTTCCTTCTCCTCAAGCAAAGCAAGAAGAATATGCTCAGGCCCAACGTGGTCATGCCTAAGACGAATAGCTTCACGTCGGGCGTTATTAAATATTCGTCGAACTCGCTGCGTAAACTGCTCGTACATAATCTTTTAACCTCTCATCCCGTTATGACGAAAAAGGAATAAAAAATGTTACTTATTTAATCGGTACAATTTCGGTAACTTCTAAATTGGTAAACTTTGCGCGATGTCCCAGCTTACGGCGATAGCCCTTACGTTTCTTGAACTTAAACACAATTATCTTTTTATGACGATTATGCCCCAAAACCTTTGCTTTAACTAAAGCTTTCGGAGCCAAATCTAAATCTTCCTCTGTACATAGAAGCTTCACTTCCGAAAACTCCAATTCGTTGCCTTCCTCTTCTTTGGCTAAAAAAGGTACCCTGATTTTATCACCGGGAGCTACCTTATAATCGAAACCTGCAATTTTAACAATGGCGTACATTAATTTCCTCCAGAATTTTCATCAACTTTCGCCGGAGCTTCAGTATCTTGATCTTGAATCAAATCTTTCTCCTTGGGATTTTGATCAGGAATGGGAGCAAGATTCGCAGGCGATTGAACTTGCTGTTGTCCACTACCGCCATTAAGCTGTCCTTGCGAATGCCCCATAACCCTTACAGAAATAAGCATTAATCCCAAACTCATAGCCAAAAATACTGTACCTAGAACTACTGTAAGTTTTGTTATGACTGGAGCAATTCCGGACGAACCGAAAATTTGCTCAGCTCCGCCCATTCCTCCGCCTCCTCCAAGAACTCCAGCAATTCCGCCTTTAGTACGCTGCTGGATAAGAATTATAATTATAAGCAACACGCCGACTACAATATGCAGCGTAAGTAATCCAATAAACCAACCTGGCATAATTAGAATTTTCTCCTTTCAAGAGCTTTTAACGCTATCGCGGCAAAGGAAGCGGCCACAAGGGACGCTCCGCCTACCAAAGCTCCATCAAACTCCTCGCAAACTGCAAGGTCTTGAACATTCTCAGGTTTAACACTTCCGCCGTAAAGAATTCTAACCCCATCAACGACAGAGGTAAATCTTTCGGCTAATTTTTTCCGTATGAAGCGATGCGCCGCTTCAACGTCATTAACTTCAGCCCTCTTTCCCGTACCAATAGCCCACACAGGTTCGTAAGCTATAAAAGGCGGAGGGGTATCCACTTTAGCAAGGTTTTTGTTTAACTGATATTCCAATACCTGTTCAGTTAAACCCTGCTCGCGTTCTTCTTCTTTTTCCCCTACGCAAAGTATAGGCAAAAGACCAGCATCCGCAACCCTATGCAGACGCATAGCAATCATCTCGTCTGATTCACCAAAAACATGTCGCCGCTCTGAATGCCCTATTATTACATAGCTACATCCCAACTCCCTTAAGGCTTCTACCGAAAGTTCGCCTGTATAGGCTCCGCTTAACTCCCAGTGAGCATTCTGCGCCCCACATGCGATATTAGTACCGGTAAGTGTTTCGGCTACCGTGGGAATTGATAATGCTGGTGGACATACCCCCCAATCTACGTCAGTTACATCTAGCAGCAGCTCTTTAAGCTCTGTCGCCAACACATGGGCAGATTGCGGTGTAGTATGCATTTTCCAGTTACCTATAATTGCCAGTCTTCTCATAAGAACTGTAATTATAACTGCTCTGAACATAGTGTCAACCCGTTACAATCCAACCGCCTATAGCCTACAAACTCATTGTATCAGGTTATTGTTTACCTTAAATTTGTCCGACCACGATAAAACGGATTTCTATCTCATCGCCTTAGAATATCTAAGCAAAACTAAATTCAAACTCATCTATGATTTCCCTCGCACTATACTCGCTTATTCTCTTAAAATAAAGTAACTACATAACGGCTAGTTACCGCACACAGGGAATGCGAGTAGAGCGCTATCTCGGATAAGGATACAGTATAACAATGGAATTGAATAGCGTTACAGCAAACGAACGGAGCGTCATTTCACGAAGCTTCTTTGCATAAAAACCGTTTCATATCTCCAAACCAGCTTAACAGGAAAGCTAAAACATTTCGCTTTTTACTTAAAAATGAGCTCTAGGTGAGAATTAATTGTAATAATCCACAGAGCGCAGAATAGTAAAGACGTACTCACAGGAATACCTTTTTACTAGTTCTGAAGTTAGTTCTCAGTAAATTGAATTTCCCAACTACAAAACGGATCGCTGTTATGTATACATGTTTTCTTTTCTACCTTAACTTCGGTTGCTCCGGTAGTAACAAACATATATTCAAGAAAACCGGTTATTATCTGACATGAGTATTCTCCAGGAGAAGGACCCTCAACCTTAAAGAGTCCTTTTTTTCGCGTTCCATTTTGTTCAATTATCTCTCCGGTTGCCGTGGAAGAATCGTGGAATTTCCTCCATAGAGATTTCACACGTTTAATTATAACATCTACAGAAGTCAAACGCATGAGGAAATTTAAGAATCCTTTAACACTTTTTTCCGCAATGTGATAACCAAGTGAATAAATTACCTCAGGTTCATTGGCTGCAAAAATGCGGTGAATAGTTACATAAAGCTCTTCAACCGATGAAGAAGGATACCATTCATGAGGTATAGGATTACGCAACATCTCCGCAGTAGCTGGAGTTAAGCTGTTGAGAACTTTCGATAATCCATCCTCACCATACTTATCCAGTAGCCACCTTTTTATATAGCGAGGTACTATGCCTCTGTCATTCATTTTTTCAAGCCTCCTATACAAAGAATTTACCTAAAACCACCATGGAATTAGTCTTAAAAATCAATAGTAGCTTACAGGTACATTTCCCAAAGTCATCTTTGATAAATGTAGTCAAAAAAAATACATAGTCAATAGCTTACAAACGATTGCAAGCTATATTTATTAGAATTGGGGTACGCAAACGACTTTGAAAAGCCTAAGTCAAAGTACAGTATCGGCGAAGCTTAGTCTGTTTTGGGATGTTTGCCGAATATATAACGCCTTCCCTGAAAAGATTTTACACCAACAAGAATAGCTTTCTACACTACCGCTGGAACTATTCTTTAACGCACTGAAATTCCCAACTACAAAAAGAATCGTCTTTATAGATACATGTTTTCTTTTCAACATTGACCTGCGTCGCTCCAGTAGCGGCAATCATGTATTTGAGAATACCATTTATTACCTTACAGGAACATTCTCCCGGACGAGCGCCTTCAACCTTGAATAATCCTCTTATTTGTTTTCCATTTCGTTCAATTAATTCGCCACTTGCTATACCACCCTTATGAAACTTCTCCCACAAAGGCTTTATACGTCTAAGTCCCGTTTCTAATGAGGCTAGGCGAAAGAGAAAACTTAGAAACCCCTTTACGCTACGTTCACCGACAAAGTAGCCAAGAGAAATTAAAACGTCTGGATCATCTGCTGAAAATTCACGCTGTATTACTGAATATACCTCTTCAATTAAAGCTGACGAATACCACTCATGCGGTACAGAATTAAGCAACATTTCACGAGCATCAGGAGTTAAGACTTTAGTTATTTTGGATAATCCATCCTCACCATACTTCTCTATAAGCCAGCTTTTCATATAGCGAGGAAGTATGCCTCTATCCTTTAATTCCATGCAATCTCCCATAAAAATTTCTTTTTAATCCCTTTATGGAGTCCTTTTTAACTCCCAATAAAAGAATTTACTCAAAATAAGCATAAAGTCAATCATTAAAAAGATATTATCAATTAAAAACCAAGTTTTCAGATATTCTTCAAAACATCATCCCTAACCTTTACATCCTTTCATTTGAATCTATACTATATTAATATGAAGATATATATGCTCTTGATAACACTATTGTTAATAAACTGCTCACGCTATCTACCGAAGCTCGATTTTAAGCAAAAGATGGTTGATTTTGTTATAAACATATCAACTTATGCAAAATCGAAGGACTCCACATTCTATATTTTTCCTCAAAATGCAAGTGGATTGTGGAATTCTTTAGGATATTTAGCTGCAGTAGACGGCATCGGTCAAGAAGATCTCTATTACGGATATAGCGGAGATGGGGAAAAGACCTCTAGGCAAATAACTAAGGAGCTTGAGACTAATCTTGCAGAGTACGTAAAAACAAAAAAGCTAGTTCTCACAACCGATTACGTTTTTGAAAATAACGATACGCCATCTTTTTCCCATGATGAACTCCGCAAGATTAACGATGCCTACTTTTCTTCTCACGCAAAGGGTTTTGTTCCCTACTGTACGGTAAGAGAGCTTTCGTATCTTAACGTTAATCCCGAAAAAGAGCCAAGCCCAAACACATCTCCCATTGTCTTAGATAGTGTGCGCGACTTTATCTACATCCTTCAACATTCGCAAAGTATTGGGCGTCAGCAGTTCTTAGATTCGCTTGCAAAACTCGGCTTCGATTTAATAATTATGGACTATGCTGATAACGGTATTCCCTATACCGCATCTGAAATATCGACTCTAAAACATAAATCAAACGCAATTCTTCTAGCGTATATGTCAATAGGTGAAGCTGAAGACTATCGTTTCTACTGGAAGCAGGAATGGACGCATAAATCAAACAGGCCATCATGGATTGAAGGTGAAAATCCTGACTGGAAAGGCAACTATCTGGTACGTTATTGGGAAAAACCTTGGCAGCGACTTATCTTTGGCTCTCCATCCTCATACTTAGATATAATTATATCCCAAGGATTTGACGGAATCTACCTCGATAAAATTGATTCCTACGAAAATTTCCTCAACCGATAATTGCTACAAAATTATCCGGTATTTTT
>Ga0256846_1000745_pt1 | contig 11958 bp, 9 predicted proteins | sample TevniametaG_FD_189098 | JGI IMG/M metagenome (GOLD analysis project Ga0256846, IMG submission 189098) | Tube worm associated microbial communities from hydrothermal vent at the East Pacific Rise, Pacific Ocean - Tevnia | ecosystem: Host-associated > Annelida > Integument > Unclassified ...
ATATCCACAGCACATGGTATTCTAGTGAAGAGAAAACTATTGATCTAAGTAGTAATGTTAATACATACTTATTTGTAAATTATTCATCGGAAACTGTAACGGAGGGGCCTGTCCTTTTAGTACCTGGCTTTCTTGGATCAGCAAAATCTGGCAACCGTGGGGCCTATACGAATATGCCTATAGAAATTGGTGATAAAGATGCGAAATTACAATTGCACGGATGGAAAGCATCAGGTTGGGATGAATTGTATAAAACATTACAAGGTGCAGGATACAAAGTTGCAGATATGCCATGGGATTGGCGTCTGTCTATTGACCCTTCCGATTCAAAGAATGCAATAGACAGATATTTAATCAAAGCTATTGATGATTTAAAAAAGAACGCAGGCGGTGTCGAAAAAGTAAACGTAGTTGCGCATAGCCTCGGAGGATTACTGGTACGGTCTTATATACAAAGCTCTAAATACAGAAACGATATTGACAAATTTGTGATGGTTGGGACGCCGAATAAAGGTGGAAGCTTGATGTATTATATTTGGGAAGGCGGTGATCTAGATGCTATTGATAGTGGCTTGTTGGATACTGGATTGTTACAAATAAGGAAAGAGAGCATTGTAAATCTTGCACATGCTAAATTGCAGTTTTGGAAAACTATGACACAGAAGGAGCGCGTTGCTTTTATCCACAAGGAATTAAAAACAGGCTTGCAGACGATGCCTACAGAAGACGTAGACTACCTGAAAGATTTTGATCAGAGTTTTAACGGAGCGTCAGCTAGAGCTGCTACCAGCGAACTCAATACTTTGCTTAATGATATGAATAGTGGCGTTCCCTTATGGGATCAGGTCAATATGCGAGTTTGTTACAGTGACTCGGGTAAAACATTGGATTGGATCCATGTAACTAAGCCAGGTCCTGGGGATGTCTACCCTGACGGTATTCCATTACAATTTGTGGCATCCGATGGTAATTATTATGCTTATTATGATACTGCTGATGGTGATGGTACTGTATTGGCTGAAAGTGCCTGCCCTGATGAATGGAAAAGTAGAAATTATTGTGACGAGCAGGATGGTGGTCATAGTAGCCTTCCCGGTAAGTGTAAAGATGAAATACTGTCATTCTTTCAAGGAACCGCGGGTGCTTCTGCATCATTAGAAAAGACATCATACGCTTTAGATGCAGCAACTAACCTGACGCCCCTACTGTCAATCGGTATAACGTCCAGCGTGGAGCCATTATTGACAGCACCTGACAATTTACAATATGGTATGGACCCAGCCACTGGACTTGTTTTACGTGATATTCCAGAAACAGATTTTGAATTTGACCAAAATGGGGGCGGTTTTTCAATTCAGAACCCTCAACTAGGTACCTACACGGTGATGCTTAATGGCAGGGCAGATCGTGATTTTGCAGTATCAGTTTCATACATAGGCAGTAATGGAGAAGAAAGTATTATTGATGTCCATGGATACAGTCATACCGATGTAACAACCTTTACGTTTACAATTGATGCTTCAGCCAGCCCTGCCGTCACTATCAACCCCCCGGTGATAATTCCAACAGGTTTGACCTTGGATATTAACAGCGAAAACAAGGTGGTACTGAATTGGAATGAGATGGGAGGAGATATTATATGGTATTTTGTCTACAAACAGTCCGCAGGAGACCCATGGCCGAAGAAAATAGCTGAGGTTTCCGCTGCCGCCTATATTGATGAAGATATCGCAGCGGGACAATCATATCTATATACGATATGTGCCTTAAAATCTGACGGATCAAGAAGTTTCCTGTCAGAATATATTAGATCCGATGACAGGGATGCTGATGGATTAACCGATGCGGAAGAAGCATTGATTGGGACCGATCCTGCCAAATCCGATACAGACAATGATACATACAGTGATTACATAGAGCATATTACCGGAAGTAACCCATTGGATAAAAATTCAGTTCCACCTTTTGGAAAAAGATTCCCTTGGCCCATGTTCCTGCCTGCAATCAACGGAGGGAAATAAGCCTTGGTGGCTATGCAAAGTACATAATCTGCATGGAACCACCATGAATAAAAACTGTATCTTGTTGAAATAGCGGCATATATTGGCCCAAATGAAACCGCAAAAGTGGTACATTTGAGCCAGTATACGTTGAATTTATGTAATGATTTCAACACAGAGATAGAGCAACACCAAATCCCTGCATCGCCACCACTAAACACCAAAGGCCGCAATCCACATGGATTGCGGCCTTTCCCGGTTACCGCCGGTATTTCTTCTGCCGCCGCCCGCACGCGCCCGAAACCGCCTGGCGGTTAGTCAAAATGATTGTACAATTCCTCATAGATAACATGCATGTCCATAATCCCCGTCCCGCCCTTGAAAAGCACGTTCAACATGGCCGCCTCCAGGATTTCCCTTTTACCGGCATTATTCATGACGGCGTTACGGATATGAACGGCCATGCATTTTTCACACCGGGTGGCACAGGCCAGGGCCACCATGATCAGGTCTTTGGTTTTCCTGTCCAGGGCGCCATCCTGTTCAAGTGAGTGGCTCAACGCTTTGAACGCGCCCAGCGCCTCGGGAAAATCAGCTTCCAGTTTTTTAAACAGATGAGCAATATCAATATGTCGCTGTTCCGTCATTACCTACTCCTTCTTATTAAAATGCGCTTCGCATCACAAAGTACCATCGCGGAAAGACCGGCCCGGCACTACAGCATCAGCCGCGTCTCTTCGATCCGATCCTTGATGGCCTTCAGGAACCGGGCGGCCAGCGCCCCGTCGATAATGCGATGGTCAAAAGTCAGGCTCAGGGAAATCCGCCAGTCGGCCACCACCGCGCCATCCCGGATCCACGGTTTTTCAACCATTCGGCCCACACCGAGAATCGCGCTTTCGGGAAAGTTGACAATGGGCGAAAAATGATCAATATCCCAGGCGCCCAGATTGGTAATGGTAAACGTGCCGCTGGCGAGTTCATCGGGAAGCAATTGTTTCTTTCCGGCCCGCATGGCCAGATCGCCCAGCGCTTCTGAAAGGGCCGGGATGGACAGGGTATCCGCATGGCGAACCTTGGGAACAATCAGGCCCTGGCCGAAATCCATGGCAACACCAATATGCACCTGGTTCCATATTTTAATTTTGTGACCATCGACAGATGCGTTGATCAGCGGGTATAACCGCAATGCCTGTGCCGCCGCCTTGATAATAATGGCGTTATACGACACCCGGGGCGCATCATCTGCCCGTCTGGCGTTAAACACTTTTCTCAGCGCCCTGATATCCCGGGCCGACGCTTCGGTCTGCAGGGTCAATTGCGCCTGACTGGTCTGACTCAACTTCATGTTCCGGGCGATGATCTTTCGAATGCCCCGGATAGGAATCGTCTCCCGGGCAGTCAGCAGGTCGGATTCCCGGACCGCCGATTCAAATTCGTACCGCGCCGTACTGCGTCGGACGGAATCAGCCGCGGCGAACTTTTCCACATCGGCCAGTACAATCCGGCCGCCGGGACCGGTTCCCGGGATATCATCCAGTTTAATGCCGATCTGCCCGCATCGCTTACGGGCTGCCGGTGAGGCGATGATCCGGTCGCCGGTTTGTTTTTTCACGACCGGCGGCGGTTTAACGTCCGCCGCCGGTGATGGGGATACCGGCGAATCGGCGGGTGCCGCCGCCGGTGCCGCATCAGTATCATCTTCCGTCGACGCTGCTGCCGCGCCTGCCTCAACAGCGCCGGTATCGGCCACGGCAAACCGGGTTTTCAAATCGTCCAGTTCCGCTTCATCCGCCGCCACGTAGCCGACGACCTCTCCCACTTCCACCCGGATCCCGGCGGCAATAACGGGGTGCAGCCAGCCGGTGCATGGCGCCGGTACTTCAAAAGAGACCTTATCGGTCTCAAGCGCACAGACCACCTGATCGGCAGATACTTCCTCTCCAGCGGAGACCATCCAGCCGGAAAGCACCGCATCCGTCATGGTGAGCCCGAGCTTGGGTATCCTGATTTCCTCAGCCATGATGACTCCTTGCTATCGATAGGTGACTGCATGGGCGGCCGCCGCCACATCGCCCGCGCTTGGCAGCACAAAATCTTCCATGGGCGGTGAAAAGGGGATGGGCACATCCCGGGCCGCCACGCGTTTAACCGGGGCATCGAGTTCGTCGAATAATTCATCCTGGATCCGGGCAGCCAGCTCGGCGCCAAAACCACCGGTCAGACAGGCCTCATGGACAATGACCGCCCGATGGGTCTTGGCAATCGATGCGGCGATCGTCTCCATGTCCAGCGGTTTGAGTGTGCGCAAATCAACGATTTCAACGTCAATCTTTTCCTTTTCCAATATCCCGGCAGCCTCCCGGCACAGATAGTATCCAGCGCCGTAACACAGGAGGGTCACATCCTTTCCCTCTTTTTTAACCGCCGCCTCTCCCAGGGGAATCACATAGTCTTCCTCGGGCACCGGGCCTTCCATGGCAAACAGTTTTTTATGTTGAAAAAACATCACCGGATTGTCATCCCGGATAGCGGCCTTGATCAACCCCTTGACATCCCGGGGGTCACTGGGCACAACCACCTTGAGGCCCGGCACATGGACAAACCAGGCTTCCAGTGACTGGGAATGCTGAGCCGCGGCACGCAGGCCCGCGCCATCCGGACACCAGACAACCATCGGCAGCTTTACCTGGCCGCCAAACATATACCGGAGCTTGGCGGCCTGGTTGCACAGCTCGTCCATTCCGCAGGTCACAAAATCAGAAAAATGAAAATCAACCAGGGGGCGCATACCGGTCAACGCAGCGCCGACCCCGCAGCCGGCAATACAGGCCTCTGAAATAGGCGTATCGATAATCCGGCCTGGAAATGCTTCGGGAAGGCCCTTGAACTGACCAAAAACACCGGCATGGGAAACCAGGTCTTCGCCCATGATAAATACGCTCTCGTCCCGCGTCATTTCCTCGTGCAGCGCCTCGGCCAGCGCAGCGGAACTGGATAATATTCTATCGGTCATCTGTTTCTCCCTTTATGCTTGATAGTATAGATCAGTCAGCGCATCGGCCGGTTCGGGGAGGGGGCTGTTTTCGGCAAAGGCCACGGCCGCTGCCAGCTCAGCCGCCACTTCAGCAGAAATCTGATCAACCACTTTTTTGGACAGCGCCCTCTTTTTCAACAACACCCGGCGGAACCGGTTAATCGGGTCTTTATCCGACTGCCATTTTTTGACTTCCGCATCGGTGCGGTACCGCTGCGGGTCGCCTTCATAATGCCCTTTAATCCGGTAGGTTTTATTTTCAATGAAAGTCGGTCCGTTGCCGGCCCGGGCCCGGGCCACGGCCCGGGCCGTGACTTTACGCACCGCCAGAATATCGTTGCCGTCAACTTTTTCTCCGGGCATGTTATAGCCGGCGGCCCGGCGATAGAGATCCGTTACCGAGCAGGAATATTTCAAAGACGTGGTGGATGCCCACTGATTGTTTTCAACAACAAAAAGGACGGGCAGTTTCCAGATCGAGGCCATATTCATTGCCTCATGCACCGGGCCGCGGTTCGTGGCGCCGTCGCCAAAAAAACAGACAGCCACCTGATCGGTTTTGCGCATCTTGATGGACAGCCCCGCGCCGGTAATGATGGGAAGCCCCCCGGCCACTACGCCGTTGGCGCCCAGAATACCGATGGAAAAATCGGCAATATGCATCGAACCGCCCTTGCCTTTGCAATAGCCGTCCTTTTTGCCGAACAGCTCGGCCACCATCCGGTTCACATCGGCCCCCTTGGCAATCATGTGGCCATGGCCCCGGTGAGTTGTAATCACATAGTCATCAGGCCGGAGGCAGGAACAGACGCCGACACTGCTCGCTTCCTGGCCAATGGAGAGATGAATAAATCCCGGTATTTTCCCGGCGGAAAAATACTCCCCGGCCATGGTCTCGAATTGACGGACCCTGACCATCTGACGATAAAGATCAAGCAATACTTTTTTACTGTCTGCCATGTATGCCTCCTGATTCAAAGCAATCTCAACGGCCCTTGCGGGCGAGATCAACCTTCATCGGTTATTATGCCACATTTTCCGTAAAACCGTTTCGGGGCCAGCGGACGAACGCCCGGCACCATCCTTTCCGGTCATCAGATCATCAAAGTTCCGCCGTTACTGTCGATACAGGCGCCGGTAATATTTACCGCCGCATCGGAAATGAGAAATTCAATCACGGCCGCCTGCTCCTCCGGTACCGCCCACCGGCCCCTGGGAATATTCCGGGCCACGGTCTCGATCTGTGCCGGCGAAACAGCGCCGGTAATCATCGGCGTCAGCGTGGCGCCGGGGCAAAAGGCGTTGACCCGTATCCCGGAAGGCGCCAGCTCCAGGGCCATGTGGCGGGAAAGTCCGACCACGGCGTGTTTGACCGATGTGTAATGGGCTCCCCCGAGCAGGCTGACCGATCGGCCGGCCAGGGAGGAGATATTGACAATGGCACCGCTTTTCCGGGCGACCATCTGCCGGGCCACGGCCTGACAACAGATGAAAATACCGCGCAGATTGACACGGGTCATCAGGTCCCATTCTGTCAACGAAATATCGAGAAAAGGCGTTTTTCTGAGAATACCGGCGCAGTTGACCAGAAAATCGATTCTGTCAAAAGTGAACGCCGTCATTTCCACTGCCCGGCCAACGGCCGCCGCATCAGCCACGTCGGTTTCAAATACCAGCGGGGGCAGATCGGTTTCAGCCGCAATCCTTTCAGCGGTGGCCTTCAGCCCGCCCTGATCGACATCGATCAGCGCGACCTTCGCGCCCCGACGGGCCAGGTACAGAGCGGCGGCCTGACCAATTCCGCTGGCCGCGCCGGTGATGATGCCGCACCGGCCGCTGCCCTCTCCTGAATTATTTTCAACGGAATGGTTCATGGCGTATCCCTCCCTTCCCCGCCCGCCTGGCTCCATGCCAACGGGTCAAAGGCAATGGCATTTTGAATCACATCGTTGTGGTCCTCCAGACGTCGCATCAGGGAGCGGGTTGTCTGGTCCATATGCCCGCGCATCTGCGCTTCCGCCGCTTCCGGATTCCCTGTCGATAACGTATGAAATATCGCCAGATGTTCGTCATGGGCCTGCGCCAGCATGTCCGAGGTCACCACGTTGAAAGTTTGAATGGCCCAGATCCGCTCGAGAATGCCCCGGCCGATTTCAGCCAGGGGAATATTGCCGCTGGCTTCCAGAAGCTTCATGTGAAAACTCTGTTCAAGCTTCAGAGAGCGGGCAATCTCTCCTTTTTTTATCCAGTCGGCCGTTGCATTGAGGCTCGCTGCCAGCTGTTTCCGGATTTTATCGTTGATCCGCCTGGCGGCCTGTTTAACGGCAAGCAGTTCAATGGCCGTACGCACATCAAACAGGTCGGCGATCTCTTTCAGATCGGTCCCCTTGACGGCAAAGCCCTTCATCGGCGCCCGGACGACGAGATATTCCTGTTCCAGGCGGCTCAGGGCTTCCCGAACCGGCGTCCGGCTGATTTTCAACGCCTCGGCCAGCTGGCCGATGGGCAGATGGGTCCCCGGTTTTAAACGAAATCCCAGGATCCATTCCTTGATACGATGATACGCTTTATCGGCGAGTGCGATCTTGGCCATTGTTCTCTTTTTATCATTATGTTGCAGCCAGCCACCCAGTCAGGGGCATCGCCGCATCTGTTTCATGGCTGCCCCGTGGATGATGCCAAGTATTAATTTAGAAACGCACGGATTGTCAATAATAAAATACTAAATAATATATTATAATATATATGAAATAATATTCACTTGCACCGGATAAACCGGCCCGTCTCTCCCGGTTCTCCTGATTCAGGCGTCAAATGTTTTCAGGTGTTCGACCAGATATCCATCCATCATCAGATGAACAATGTGATGAAGCACGCAGACAATCAGCGCCAGACCATATTGCGGAAATAGAGACACCTGCAGAATAATCGACAGGGGCAGGGTTTTCTGCCCGCCCATCAATAGAATACTTTCCCGCTGCCCTTTTTTCCTTTTCGATAACCGGATCCATCCCCATCCGGAAACAAGGAGACACCCATGGTAAAAAAATACCAGTAACACGATCAGGCCAACGGTCGCCCCGCTGTGGATCAGCCGCTCCCGGGCCTGGGAAAACCCGACCCAGACCATAAACAGGATCAGGCACTGGTTAACGATATGGATCCCTTTATCGGCCCGTGCCGGGATCCTGGACAAAAAACGGCTTAAAAGCATACCGATAATCAGAGGCAGAAGAACCAGCAGACCGATCGTGCGCATGATGGCGCCTTTGTCGATGGAGATGACCACCGATTTCCCGATGGTGAGCAGCAGCAGGGAAAGGACGTGGGGAATCGTGACAACGGCCAGGCTGTTGGCCAGGATCGTAATCATCAGGGCATGGGCCGCATTTCCGCCGGCCGCCGCTGTCATGACCACGCCGCTGCTCAGGGTTGACGGCATGACAGCCACGAGAAACAATCCGATCATCACGCCCCTGTCCAGAGGCAGCCAGCCGAACATCGCCGCCACGACCGGCGCCACGATAAAAATATTGATCTCTGCCAGACAGATACCCGTCAGATCCGCCCCGCCCCGGCGCAGCGGGTCCAGACGCAGGGAAAGTCCGGAAAACAGAAAAATGAAGATAATCACCAGGTCAGGCCCATGGTGTTCCTTCACCCAGCGTCCGCAGAAAGCGAGCCGCCCCGAAGAATCGGCCAGCGTCATCAGACAGACGGTGATCAACCCCGCCATAAACCAGTATCGTTTGACCCAACGGAATAAAGACATGGTGCCGGTCCATTTCAGGCAGCCAACAGTCCCCGCCGGCTGTTCAGTTTGATTCGGTTAGCCCGGGGCGGTCCTGGCCGGTATCTTTCCTTTTCCGGCCGGTTCGACACCGCCATATACGCCGGTAAAGAGTATTTGATCGGTCAGCGAATAATATTTGACAGACCAGATCGATGGCCGCTGCCGGGGAGGACGCGTCAGCCGGCCCCAGGCCCCCTCTCCCATACTGGAGGCCGGGACCTTTGGCAAGTCCGAAAAGCCGGGCGCAAAAAACCTCTTTTCCGGCGCCGGCCAACGCCTGTCACTTGACAGCCGGATTCCCCGCTTGCTACCTATACGCCAGAAAAAACGAGATGTGCGCAACCAGCTGTCACCTTTATACATTCCCCAGGGAGTATCTCCGCCATGACATCCCATTCAATACCGGCCGGGCCGGCCCCAAAAATCAGCCGCCGAGTCGCCCGGATCGAAATTTCGGCAACCAAGGAAATGCCGGTTCTGGCCAGCCGGATCGGCGGGTGCGTGTCCCTGGGACAGGGGGTGCCGTCTTTTGCGGCACCCGCCCACATCATTGATGCGGTCTGTGATACCCTGCGCCAGACTCCGGCGGCCAGCAAATATTCCCTCCAGGCCGGCATGCCTGCCCTGCGCGAGCGCATTGCCGCCACCCTCTGGGAAGAAAAAGACATCCGGGTCGATCCGGACGGCGAGATACTTGTCACCGTTGGCGCCATGGAAGGCCTGATGGCAGCCATCCTGACCGTCGTTGACCGGGGCGATGAAGTTATTCTCCCGTCGCCGACCTACGCTTCTCATATCGAACAGGTAATCCTGGCCGAAGGCACGCCTGTTTTCGTGCCCCTGCGCACCGCGGACTGGGGACTGGATATCGACCGCATTGCGGAGGCTGTCACCGATCGCACCCGGGCGATTATCCTGTGCAATCCCGGCAATCCCACGGGAACCGTCTTTGATGACGCTGATTCCCGCGCCCTTTGCGAGCTGGCCGTTTCCCGGGACATCCTCATTATATCCGACGAAACCTACGATTATATTACCTACGACACCCCGATGCCGCGCAGCCCGGCGGCCATTCCCGAATTCCGGAATCATGTTGTTTCGGTTTTTTCCTTTTCAAAGAAATACGCCCTGACCGGCTGGCGGGTCGGCTATCTCACCGCGGGGACGGCATTGATGACCGAGATCATGAAGGCCCACGATGCATCGGCCATCTGCGCGCCCACGCCCGCGCAATACGCCGCGCTGGCGGCGCTGACCGGGCCTCAGGATTGTGTTGACCAGATGACGGCCGCGTTGACGGCCCGAAAAAACCTCTGCTGCCGACGGCTGGACGAGATGGCCGACACATTCGCCTATGTTGCGCCCCGGGGGGCATTTTACGTCATGGCCCGCTATCTGTTCACCAACCGTCCATCCCGGGACGTGGCCATTCAAATCCTGAACGAGGCCCGGGTGATAACCATTCCCGGCGGTTCCTTCGGCCCCCAGGGGGAAGGCCACCTGAGAATATCATTCGGCGCTGAAGAAAAGGAGTTGACCGAAGCATTTGACCGCATGGCGCGCTGGACAAAAACAATTTAAACCGGCCGGCCAGTTTCCCGGCAGCCGGCATTACGGCGGATTACCCCCTTTCTCTGATTTCCAGGCGGGGCGCTTCCTGCATGCGGAGAATATTTTCATCCAGATCCGCCCGGTCCGGATTGGTCGGACTTTGTGCCATCAGCGCGGCAAACAGGTCTTTTTGCTCCACCGGGTGCGCGTCATCCGGGGACGCACCACCGGCACCGGCCTGCTGAACATGCGCCGCCCAGGGGACAAAATAACTGGTTGGGGGCGCCCCCTGATATTCTGAGATATCGATATTGAGCCCGGAGATATAGAGAAGATTGCGTCCTTTGTATTCTTCACACCGGCGGATCGACTCAAGCACCCGGGCAAATTCCAGTTGAATATTGGTTTTGGCCGCCTCAAGTGCCGGATAACGGGCACTGACAATGGCCGGCATGAATTCGATCAGATTTCTTTCCAGCAAAAGCGCGTCGTCCGTCGCGTGAAATTTTTCTCTGAAAAAGAAAAGATCCGCTGTCAGAAGCTCACCAATGGGCGCCCCCCGCCCTGTTTTCCAGACGTGGCCCCCGGCTTCCAGGCGCCGCTTGAAATCAGCGGAAATTTCATACGTCTGAGTGGCGCTTGCCGCCGCAATCGGCCGGATCAGCCCCTGCGCATCCGGGTCAACCATATTGGGCAGGCGTAAAACAAACCCATGCGCCACCGGGCAGGATCCGAAATCGACAAATGAATTTTTCACTGTAACGAGGCAACGGTCGCTGTCATCCCGGCTGAGAAAAATCCGATCCCGGGCAAACCGATAGCGCGCCAGATAGGGGGCAATCACATGGGTCAGCTTGCCGCAGGAGGCGCAACGGTTATCCCCGGTCAGGCGGGCGCGACGATATGTGCCATATTCACCGTTGCCAGGGTCATACCCGACATGACTGGCCTGCACAATCACCAGATCGTCGCCATGCTGGGCATGCGGCCCATGCCGCCCGACAGCCAGAATGCCGCCCACCCGGCCATGATTAAACGGGAAAACGCCGAAATGCTGGGTAAGAAGAATGATGGGAAGGCCCTGATTCTCATCGGAACAAAACGCCCGGGAGGGCATCATGCGCCCTTTGTGAAACCCCAGGGATCGGCAGTAATTGTAAAGACGGGCAACAAAATCCGGATAAGGCATGGCCAGACCGTCAATGTCAAACGGCGCCACTTCCCTGACAATGGTCGGTTCCAGGTGGGGATTGAGCATCGGTAATCCTCCCGGGCGACGGCGTTACCGGATACGACATGCCGTAATCCGGGGCCGGTCGCCGCTAATTTTTAAGATCATATTGTTTTCAATCAACGCCCAGTCTTCCCGGCGGATTCCTTCGGCCGACACAGGTTCCGAGGCCAGAAGAACGCCGCCGGGCATCTGGCGGCAATACAGGGTATAATACGCCGCATGGGTTCTATACCTGCGGATGGCAAACAGGTCCCTGCCGTTGGCCAGAAAACCGTTTAAGGCCGTATACTCAATATCAACTTTCGAAACAGCTTCAGACAGCACCCGGACCATTTCCCGGGGT
>Ga0256846_1000746_pt1 | contig 11957 bp, 8 predicted proteins | sample TevniametaG_FD_189098 | JGI IMG/M metagenome (GOLD analysis project Ga0256846, IMG submission 189098) | Tube worm associated microbial communities from hydrothermal vent at the East Pacific Rise, Pacific Ocean - Tevnia | ecosystem: Host-associated > Annelida > Integument > Unclassified ...
TTGACTGCAAGGATTTTTTTTTGTTTTGAATATCTTCTTAGATTAGATAATTTCAGATATTATAAAATCATACATCCATCATTAAATAAAGCTGAGAATTATATAGCAAAAAAAATGATGATATGAAAAAAATGACATAAAATGGCTGATTTCAATATAAAATACACTACAAAAACAGTATATTTGCAGCCAAATTAAATGGGGAAATGAAAAGAATATTAATTCTTGCATTAATATTTCTTACGAATTTTTCGTGGGGACAATTAAGTGCAGGCGATATTGCTTTTGTGCAATATAACGCAGATAGTACAGACAACTTTGCTTTTGTATGTTTAACCGATATTCCGGGAAACGAAGTAATCAAATTCACGGACAACGAAGAAGACAGTTTAGATGGAGGAGAAGGAACCATCACTTGGACTGCTCCAAACAACGGAGTTTCATGCGGAACAATCATTACAATCACAACCACGCCAAGCGCTACGGTTGGAAGTGTTACTGAGGTCAATGATTTAAATTTTTCAACCAATGGTGACGGAATCATTGCCTATCAAGGAAATAGTTCTTCTCCTACCTTTATCACTGCATTAGGAAATGACGGAGCAGCTGCCGGAACTTATTCAGGAACAAGAGAGGGAAATCTTCCCGCCGGGCTGACACTTGGCACAAATGCACAATCTATTGCAGAGGTTGACAACGCAAAATATAACGGAAGCCTGCTGACCGGAACCAAAAACCAATTGCTCCAAGCAATTTATGACTATAACAACTGGTCGGGAAACAATTCATCAAATCAAACTTTTTCAGGGACTTTCAATGTCACAGATTGTTCCACATCGTGTACAGAACCCACAACAGATGCCGTATTTCACGCAAACTCTCCTCAAAATTTAACCACAACATCAGCCACACTTAATTGGACAAGCGGAAATGGAGACAATCGAATCGTAGTTATGAAAACCGGTAGCGCCGTGACTTTTGTGCCCACAGACGGAATCGGTTATGCAGGCAATAATGTTTTTGGATCAGGAACAGATGTTGGCGCAGGAGAATATGTGATCTATAACGGAAACGCATCTACGGTTAATGTTTCCGGATTAACGCCCGGAACTGAATATTTTGTTAAAATTTTCGAATACAGTTGCACATCAGGAAACGAAGATTATTATGTATCCGGAAATCCGGCAACCGATAATTTTCTGGTTATTCCGGAAAATCCAAATAGTTTTACGAAAGGCTGTGTGGATAATACAAGCATAAACCTATCTTGGTCTGCACCTGCTGCCGGTGTTTTTGACGGCTATCTATTGGTTGTGCGTGAGGCTGCAAACCCTCATTCCGTTAACAGTCTTAATCCTTCCACAAACTTGGGAGAAAATCTGAATTATACATCTGCAGCAACATATGGCAGTACCAATCCCAACTCCAGAATCCTTTATAAAGGAACCGGAACCAATGTAACGGTAACCGGTTTAACACAAGGCTCATTATATACTTTTAAAATTTTTACTTATAAAATAGGTTCCGGTGAATATAAATATTCTAATGGAAGAAGCACCTCTCAAACCATGGGATTACTCGATGTAAATAATGCTTCTGCACAAGGGCTCGATGCACATGCAAATATATCTTGGACAAATCCGGATGCCACTTGTTTTGATGAAATTTTGGTCGTGGCAAACGAAACAGCAGGAATCGACTTTACGCCAACAGGAAATGGCAGCGGTTATACGGCTAATTCAGTTTACGCTTCACCAAATCAGGTTGTGTATAAAGGAGCAGGCGTAAATGTTTCCGTAACCAACTTGACCAATGGCACTACTTATTATTTCGAAATATTTGTACGCAAAGGAACCCAATGGTCTTCCGGTGTGGAAGTCAGTGCTGTTCCTACAACAGCAACCGTTTTAGAATCGGGAGATGTTGCTATTGTTGCCGTTAACACACAATATAAAAGTTCAGGAGGAGACGACGAAATTTGTTTTTTTGCTTTCAAAGACATCGCTGTTGGAACCGCCATAGATTTTACAGATAATGGATATGAAAGGGACACCGCCGGTCTATGGGGAGAAACTGAAGGAACCATTAGGTTTAAAAGAACAGGTGGCGGATCTATTGCCAAAGGAACTGTAATCTGTATCCAAGGATCCGGACATACGCAATCAAGGTTTACTGTACGTGTATGCGGTTCTGATGATACCACCAACTGGACTATCAACTCTATTAATGGCAACTATGACTTAAACCTAAACATAACAGACCAAGTCTGGATTATGCAAAACGGTTCTTGGAATAATCCTTCCGGCAGTCACAATGCCGATTATACGGGAAACATACTTTTTGGATGGACTGCAACAGGTTGGAAAACCGCCCCGGGATATAATTCTACATCAGGTTCTACAATATATCCGGGACAAAATTGTTTCAATACTGATGTAGCTGTCAACACCAACTCGGATAAGGTGAAATATAATGGAGATCCTTCGGTTGCCAGATCTCAACTTGATTGGGTGAAAGAAATCAATACATCTACGAACTGGCTTGGCTATGCAAACAACACCGCCTATAATGCCGGAACAAATGACTATGCCAATTCATGTATTGTATTTAATATTTCAAACACAGGGTTTGGATCGGGAGAATGGACAGGAAATAACAATAACAATTGGTTTGATTGTTCCAATTGGGACAATATGAAAGTCCCCGATGAAACTTCAGATGTCACAATTTCAAATACCGCAACAAACCAAAGTATTGTCAATCATAACGCTACCTTTGCCGGTGAATATGGAGGAATTGCAAAATGCAAAAATTTAATTATCAATAACGGAGCGAGTCTGGAGATACCCACAAATCAAGATAAGCTTGAAGTGCATGGCGACCTGAGCATTTCAGCAAATGGACTTCTGGATATGAATGATGGAAACAATACAACCGAAGACGGGCATCTATATCTCTATGGAAATTGGACTAACCAAGGAAATGAAAGCCGCTTTGACGAGGGACAGAGCAGTGTTCACCTCATAGGAACTACACATCAAAACGTTTCTTGTAATAACGGAACAGATACTGAAAAATTCTACAATTTGATTATCAATAATTCCAACGGTATTTCTTTCGCAAGTAGCAACATTCATGCCAAAGGAAATTTAAATCTGTTGGCATCGCCGGCAATAACGGCAACCGAAAATCATTATATTCTCGCCGGAAAAAATTTAGTTAATAATATCGGCATTACCATAGATGACAAAGCATCATTTATCCAAACAGATGATAATGATACATCTATCTCCGGAACAGGAACTTTTACAGTTAAAAAGACCAGTCTAAACTTAAATCATTATTATGACTATGTTTATTGGTCAACTCCTATTAATTCGGCTAATTTCAGCATGGGAGAAATGCTCCCAAATGCTTGGAGATACTATTCTTTCAATGCAGCCAATCAAGACCCTGATGCAGCCATCGACCCCGGATGGACATGGGAGACAAGTGCCTCTACATTTGAAAAAGGACATGGTTATGCTATATCGGCACCACAATCATATGGAGGAGGAACACTCAGCGTAACTTTTATAAAAAACACAGACCCGTTTAACAACGGAACAATCTCTCCAACTGTCGTAGTGAATGGAGCAGGAGCACAAGATGAGAATGACTACAATCTACTTGGAAACCCTTATCCTTCTGCAATTGACTTTAACGCATTTGCCAATGAAAACACCAATGTTCAAGGAAGTTATTATCTATGGACAAACTGCGCCGGACTTAATGGAAACCTACACCAAGAATCCGGTTATACCACATATGCCGCAGGAACGGGAGGCGTAGCCGCTTGTAGTAATGCTGCTAACCCAACAGCAAGTCAATATATGGCTTCAGGACAAGGATTCTTTATCGAAGCAAACGCTGCAGGAAGCGTATCGTTTAAAAATTCATATAGAATCACCAACCACAACGATAATTTTGTGAATCGTCCTACTGTGAAAAACAGAATTTGGTTGGATCTAACAGACAGCAACTTCTATTATAATCAAATCTTGCTGGGATTCTTTGACAACGCCACAGATGAAAAAGACCGTCTTTTTGATGCGCGCGCCATAAACGGTGGTTTTTACTCCTTGATTGACGAAGAAAACTTTGTGATTCAAGGACTATCCGATTTAGAAGATGATAATGATAAAATAATTCCTTTGGGATTTGAGTCCGACGGAACAAGCACCATAAAAATTCATATCAACCGATTGGAAGGAGAATTGGAAAACAGAGATGTTTATTTGAAAGATCTGTATGAAAATGTTTATCACAACTTGAAAACAAGTGATTATGTTTTCACCTCTTCAGACGGAACTTTCAATGACCGTTTGGAACTGTGGATTACTCAAAGCACGCAATCTATTGATGACAATGATGCAAATCTTAACCTTGTAACACTTTGGCAAGACGAAGATGTTTTCAACATCAAAACTACAGACAATACAAACCTTGAAAATCTGATAATCTATGATGAGTTGGGTAGAGTATTATTCAACCAAGATGATATCAACCAAAGCATATTCCGATATGATGCGGCTCATTTACCCGCCGGCAGTCTGTTGCTGTTCAAACTGACTCTGGAAAATGGTCGTAGTGTTATAAAGAAAACAATCAAACACTAAAATTTTATAAACACATAAAAAAAATCCTTGCTTGACTGCAAGGATTTTTTTTTGTTTTAATTGTTTAAAATTAATCTCTGAGAATTGCTCTGGAAATTACGATTTGTTGCACCTCAGAAGTTCCTTCATAAATCTGAGTGATTTTTGCGTCGCGCATCATACGTTCAACATGATATTCTTTCACATAACCATAACCTCCGTGAATTTGAACCGCTTCTGTCGTCACACGCATTGCCATTTCAGCGGCATAATATTTTGCCATGGCTCCGCTTAAATCATAATTATTTCCTTGATCTTTATCCCAAGCTGCTTTCATCACCAAATGACGAGCAGCATCGATTTCTGTTTTCATATCCGACAATTTGAAAGCAATTGCCTGATGATGAGAAATAGGTTTTCCAAAAGCTTCTCTCTCCTTGGAATATTGCAGAGCTCTTTCATAAGCTCCTTGAGCAATTCCCAAGGCTTGTGCTGCAATTCCTATTCTCCCGCCCGAAAGTGTTTTCATGGCAAACTTAAAACCGAACCCGTCATCGCCAATTCTATTTTCTTTTGGCACCTTCACATCTTGAAAAATTAATGAATGCGTATCAGATGCCCTGATTCCCATTTTGTTTTCTTTTGGTCCAACGGTGAATCCTTCCCAATCTTTTTCCACAATAAAAGCGTTAATACCTCTATGTCCTTTTTCGGGATGCGTATGTGCCACCACGAGATAATAGTCTGCCGTATGACCATTGGTAATCCAGTTTTTTACACCATTCAATAGATAATAATCGCCTTTATCTTCAGCAATTGTACGCTGATGTGTAGCATCACTACCGGCTTCAGGTTCACTCAAAGCAAAGGCTCCTAATTTTTCTCCGACAGCCAAAGGAACTAAATATTTTTCTTTTTGGGCTTCAGTTCCAAAATGTTCTATTCCCCAAGTTACAAGAGAATTATTCACACTGACAATCACTCCGGCAGATGCTTCTACCTTTGAAAGTTCTTCCATGATTATCACATATGAAATAGTATCCATTCCGCTTCCGCCATATTTAGGATCAACCATGATACCCATAAAGCCTAAATCTGCCATTTTTTTTCTCAATTCCGCCGGAAAATATTGTTTTTCATCTCTTTCAATAACACCGGGCTGCAACTCCAGATTGGCAAAATCTCTCGCTGCTTCTTGAATCATCAATTGTTCTTCAGTAAGTGAAAAGTCCATATATGTATTATTATTTTTAAATTAAGGTTTCCAAATTTAATAATTTTTTTCCATACATAAATTGTATATTTACAGTTTTAAAGAAATATATACATGTATGTACACGTCATAGGCTTAATGAGCGGAACTTCCTTGGACGGCTTGGACATTGTCTATGTCAAATTTTACAAAAATAATCCGCAAAAGTTTGAAATTTTGGCATCAGAAACCATTTCTTACAATCAACAATGGAAAACAGATCTAAAAAATGCCTTTACATATTCGGCAGACAAACTGGCCTACTTGGATGTTCTTTTTGGTAAATATCTTGGAGAACAAGTCAATTTGTTTATCGACAAGCATAAAATTAATAAAACTGAAATCGATTTGATTGCTTCACACGGTCAAACAATTTTTCACAAACCCGAGTTGGGATATACAACACAGATTGGAAATGGCGCTCATATTGCTTCCATAACACAAATAAAAACCATCTGCGATTTTAGAACTCAAGATGTTGCACTGGGCGGACAGGGAGCACCTTTGGTGCCGATTGGTGACCAAATGTTATTCTCTGATTATGACTATTGTTTGAATTTGGGAGGTTTTGCCAATATTTCTTTTGATGAACACAAAAAAAGAATTGCCTATGATGTTTGCCCCGCAAATATCGTACTCAATCACTATACGAATAAACTAGGTTATGAATATGACGACAAGGGAGAGATTGCCGCATCAGGAAAACTCAACACTAAACTTTTCGATGACTTGAATACAATCAAATTCTATAAATCTAAGAAACCCAAATCTTTAGGATGGGAATTTGTTGTTGAAAACATTATTCCGTTAATTGATAAACACAATATTGATGTGCCAAGTCTGTTGAATACTTATGTAGAGCACATTGTGATTCAAGTGATTCATAAAACAAAAAACAGAGGAAGCATGTTGGTCACAGGAGGAGGAACCCACAACGAGTATTTGATGCAAAGGTTTAAAAAACTCAGCAAACTGAATATTGTTGTGCCTGAGAAACAAATCATTGACTATAAGGAAGCTCTAATTTTTGGCTTGTTAGGTTATTTGAAAAATTTTAATAAAATCAATATTCTCTCCAGCGTAACCGGTAGCACTACAAATCATTCCGCCGGTATTATTTATAACATTTATTAAGCATCCAAATACCTTGAAAATTGTCAGAAAATACTGATATAAATTAGAAAATTAAACTTTTAATATGTTATATTTGCTACTTTATTGACCAAAAGTAAACTATACATCATGACAAACGTTTTAATACTCATCTTTATTCTGGGCTATATTGCCATTGCAACAGAACATAAACTCAAATTGGATAAAACCGTTCCTGCCTTATTGACAGCAGCCATTCTTTGGGCGCTGCTTGCCATGGGATTTCATGAAGGATGGTTTTCCGTTATTAATCCGGAGGGACATGTTTTTAATTTTCTTGAAGGTGGAGAAGAAGCACAAGAAGGTTTTCACAATACGCTGATGCATCATCTGGCTAAAACATCAGAAATACTCGTGTTTTTGGTCGGTGCAATGACTATTGTTGAAATCATTGACCTTCATCGTGGTTTCGAGGTTTTAAAAGAATATGTAAAAACCAACAACAAAAGAAAACTCTTATGGATTATCGGCACATTAGCCTTTTTTCTTTCTGCAGTTATAGATAACTTAACTGCTACTATTGTTTTAGTAACTTTACTAAGAAAATTGATTGTAGACAGAAAAACACGTTTATGGTTTGTCGGACTCATTGTGATTGCCGCCAATGCCGGTGGAGCTTGGTCTCCCATTGGAGATGTAACCACTACCATGCTTTGGATTGCCAAAAACGTAACAGCCGCCGGACTAATTGAACACGTGGTAGGACCTTCCTTGTTGAATTTTATTGTTCCTTTTGGCATTGCATCATTTTTACCGGTTTTCAACGGAACCGTGATTAGTGAAAAAGACGATGAAGATTTTGAAAAGGTTGAGAAACTTTTGAGTAGCAAAACTATGTTATATTTGGGATTAGGCATGATTTTATTTGTTCCTATTTTCAAAACAATTACACATTTGCCTCCTTATTTGGGCATGATGCTCTCTTTAGGTATCGTTTGGTTGGTATCTGAATATATTCACCCGGAGGAAGACTTCACAGAAGAAAGAAAACATTTGTATTCTCCCCATATCGCTTTATCCAGAATTGAGATGTCCAGTATTTTGTTTTTCTTGGGTATTTTGATGGCTGTTGGCGCTCTTGAAACTTTGGTTTACGGCTCTATAAACAATGTTGAAATGGGTTCCTTAAGATATATGGCCGAGGTATTACAGCAAACCTTGCCCAACGTTGAGATTGTAGTTGTGCTATTAGGTATTCTTTCGGCAATTGTTGATAATGTGCCGTTGGTAGCCGCTTCTATGGGAATGTTTAATTATCAAGTAGACCATATCATCTGGCATATGATTGCCTATTCTGCAGGAACCGGAGGTAGTATTCTAATCATTGGTTCTGCTGCAGGTGTTGCCGCCATGGGAATGGAAAAAATAGATTTCTTTTGGTATATGAAAAAAATATCATGGTTGGCATTTCTAGGATTTTTATCAGGATTCTTCTTTTTCTGGTTGGAAACCTTATTCTAAAATACATTTTTTATTCACATCCGAGTAGCCTTGTAAAATATTTTTACAGGGCTACTGTTTTATAATAAATTTTATTTATTTTCGTTCATTATAAGAATTGTTAAACAAAAATTGAAGAGACTATGAGTTTATTGACTTTATTGCAAGTACAACAAGTGCAAGACAGCATCATTAAATCTGCAGAGGTAGCAGATGGTGTTGTTCAGCAAGAAAAAACACTTCGTGTGATTGATCTTATCATGAATGCGGGAACCGGAGGAATTATTATTATTGCACTATTGTTTGTTATGCTTTTTGTGGCATTATTAATTTATTTTGAAAGACTATCGGCTATAAAAGCTGCTTCCAAAATAGATTCAGGATTTATGAATCAGATTAAAACTTATATCAAAACCGGAAATATTGATGGTGCAAAAATTTTATGTCAACAATATCATACACCGGTTTCCAATTTGATTGAAAAAGGAGTTTCTCACATCGGGAGACCCTTGGAAGACATCAACAAATCCATAGAAAATGCCGGAAAATTAGAAGTCTATAAATTGGAAAAAAACGTTAGTATTTTAGCCACAATCTCAGGTGCTGCACCCATGATTGGTTTTTTAGGAACGGTGATTGGTATGATTTTAGCCTTTCACAACATGGCAAGTGGTGGCGGAAAAATAGAAGTAGGAGCTCTGGCACAAGGAATTTATACCGCCATGACCACGACAGTTGCCGGTTTGATTGTCGGGATTATAGCATATATTGCTTATAATCACTTGGTTGTCAGAACAGACAAAGTTGTTCACAAAATGGAAGCTAATGCTGTAGAATTTTTAGATTTATTAAATGAACCCTCGTAAATAATTCTTATGAATTTAGGAAATAGAAACAAAATAAGTCCGGAATTCAGCATGGCGTCAATGACAGATATTGTCTTTCTTTTGCTCATTTTCTTCATGTTGACTTCCACATTGGTCACCGCAGACGCCTTAGATTTGGTCCTGCCAAAAGCAAGTGGAAAAACCGAACACAGTCAAAATATATCTGTGAGTATCACCAAAGATTTGAACTATTATATCGACAAAAAGAAAGTTCAAGATGTCAATATTGAGACTCAGCTGAAAGCCATTTTGGATAAAGAAGAAAAACCCGTAATTATTCTTAGGGCGGAGGAAGGAGTGCCTATTGAGAAAGCCGTGTTTGTCATGGATATAGCCAACAGAAATAACTATAAAGTAATTCTAGCTGTCAGACCTGAATAATCGATAATGTTACATTTAGACGATAAACATAAAAGAAAAGCTCTTATTGAAGCAACAATGGTGATGCTATTGCTGATATTTCTTATGTTTATCAGTGGAATGAAATATTTGGACCCGCCACCCGAAACGGGCATTGCCGTAAATTTTGGGACATCCGATGTGGGCAGCGGAAAAATCCAACCCCAACAAAACAAACCTCCAAAACCTGTCAAAACCCAACCAAAAAAAGAGGAAACTGTTGTGCAACCCAATATCAAAGAAGAAGTGCTTACGCAAGAGATTGAAGATGCTCCCGTCATCAAAAAAATAAAGAAAAAGAAAAAAGTCAAACCCAAAACAAAGCCTAAAAAAATCAAACCGGCTAAACCAAAACCTTCCAGTGAAGCAACGAATGCTTTGTCTAGCGTAATCAATGCTCCCGGAAACAATACAAATAATTCAGGAGGAGAAGGAAATGATACCCAAGCGGGAGACAAGGGCAATCCTGACGGAGACCCAAATGCATCAGGATATTATGGGAATGGAGGCAAAGGAGGAAGTGGAAATGGCAACTATCAATTGGGAAATCGCAATGCGCTCTCCAAGCCACAACCAAATTATCAATGCAATGAAGAAGGAACGGTGATTGTTAGAATCTACGTAAATAGAAGCGGAAGAGTTACCAAGGCTATTCCCGGCTATAAAGGAAGCACCAACCTGGCTCCATGTCTGTTAAACGCCGCTAAAAAAGCAGCATTAAACACAAAATGGCAACCTGATACTAAAGCACCTGAAAAACAAATCGGAAAAATTATCTATAGATTCAAACTGACAGAATAGGCATGAACTATGAACAAACCATAGCATGGATGTTCTCCAGACTACCGATGTATCAACGACAAGGTAAAACAGCTTTTAAAAAAGACTTGACAAACATCATCAAACTGTCTCAACATCTTCAATCTCCCGAAAAAAAATTTAAATCCATTCATGTAGGAGGAACAAACGGAAAAGGTTCTGTTTCTCATATGTTGGCATCTATTCTTCAGGAAGCAGGATATAAAGTAGGTTTATATACATCTCCACATCTAAAAGATTTTAGAGAACGAATTCGCATTAACGGTATTCCAATCAGAAAAAATTGTGTAATTCGTTTCATCAAACGAAATCGTTCGTTTTTGGAACAAAACACCCTGTCTTTTTTTGAGATGACAGTCGGATTGGCATTTGAACATTTTGCCAAAAAAGAAGTGGATTTGGCAATTATCGAAGTAGGTTTGGGAGGACGTTTGGATTCTACAAATATTATTCTTCCCGAGCTGTCCGTAATCACAAATATCAGCCTTGACCACACACAAATGCTTGGAAATACAATGGCAAAAATTGCATTTGAAAAAGCGGGAATCATCAAACAAAATACAAAAATTATTCTTGGAGAAAATAATCCTAAAACAATAAAAATCTTCCAAGATGCAGCAAAAAATAAACGAGCAAAATTAGTGATAGTTGGTGATTCTGAAACTGAATTCCAAAGTGACTTAAAAGGAAAATATCAAGAACAAAACATCAAAACAGTGCTTAAAACCATTGAAGAATTACAATCAAAAGGATATCGAATTTCTCATGATGCAATTCAAAGCGGATTATTGAATGTCAGAAAAAATACCGGACTCCGAGGCAGATGGGAAGTTTTGCAGAAAAAACCCTTGGTTATTGCAGATACGGCACACAATGAAGCGGGAATAAAAGCAGTATTCCAACAAATCAAAAATATAGAATATAAACAACTACATATAGTTCTGGGTGTTGTAAATGATAAAGATTTGAAACATATTCTGCCCTTATTCCCAAAAGATGCTTCTTATTATTTTTCAAAGGCAAATATTCAAAGAGCTCTGAATGCAAATGAATTAAGTCATGTTGCCAAACAATTCGGGTTATTGGGAAGGGTCTATTCAACAATAAATCAAGCATTTGAAACCGCTAAAAAAAACGCATCTGAAAATGACCTTATTTTTATTGGCGGAAGCACTTTTACAGTAGCAGAAGTCTTGTGATTTTTTTTGTTTTTTTATTTGTAAAATAAAAAACTTGTTTTATATTTGCATCCGCTAAGAGCAGTTAGCTCTCCCGATAGTTATCGGGATGGTTCAGAGCCCAAAAAAAGGGGCGATTAGCTCTCCCGATAGTTATCGGGATGGTTCAGAGCCCAAAAAAAGGGGCGATTAG
>Ga0256846_1000747_pt1 | contig 11954 bp, 9 predicted proteins | sample TevniametaG_FD_189098 | JGI IMG/M metagenome (GOLD analysis project Ga0256846, IMG submission 189098) | Tube worm associated microbial communities from hydrothermal vent at the East Pacific Rise, Pacific Ocean - Tevnia | ecosystem: Host-associated > Annelida > Integument > Unclassified ...
CTGAAGTAAGCAATTTGCTTTCCTTTATCCTTGTTCCGGCGTGGAAGCAAACCAGATTATCCGTTTGCTCGAATTCCATGGTTATTTGTTTGCCCTTTTGATATGAAGCAGGGTAGCCTTCGGATGCGGCTATTACGCAAAGGGCGCAACCCGGTCGTGTTTTTACCCTGCGGGTAGATATATTTCCACGTGTGGTATCTAAAAACAATTCAGCTAAGTCTTCATCGGTAAGCAGCATCAATGGCTGAGTTTCAGGGTCTCCGAAGCGACAGTTGAATTCAAGTACTTTGGGGCCGTCGGCAGTAATCATGAGTCCTATGTACATCACACCCTTGTAGCTTATGCGTTCTTTCTGCAAGCCTTCAAGCACAGGTTGAATAATGCTATCTTCAATAATCTCAAGTAAACGGGCATCAACCAATGGAGCAGGTGCGTAAGCACCCATACCGCCTGTATTTAAGCCGGTATCGCCTTCTCCGATTTGTTTGTGATCTTGCGAAGGAGGAAAGGATACGTAGTGCAGGCCGTTGGTTAAAAAAAGAATAGAGACCTCTTCGCCAAACAATTTTTCCTCAATAACTATACTGGAGCCGGCATTGCCAAAGTGTTTTTCAACCATAATATCCTGAATAACAGTAATGGCTTCATCAACCGTATTGGTGAGAATTACGCCTTTCCCAAGCGCCGGCCCCGAGGCTTTGATTACTAAACTCCCATCGGTTGACTTCACATAGTCTATAGCCGCTTGCGGTTCAGTAAATATCTTAAATGCGGCTGTAGGTATAGAGTGCCGCTTTAGGAATTCCTTTGCATACGACTTTTCAGCCTCAAGCATAGCCGCTTTTTGGCTTACGCCAAAAACCCTGAATCCTTCAGCTGAAAGCTTATCGCTTATTCCTTCAAACAATGGGGCCTCAGGCCCCACTACAATTAATTCCGGTTTTAGTTCCTTGGCTTTTGCAAGAATAGCGCTTATATCCACAGGAGAAATATCCAAATTTGTTCCAATTTCAGCGGTACCGGCGTTTCCGGGAAGAAAATAGAGTTTCTCAACCTTATCTGATTGAGCAAGCTTCCAGCCTAAGGCGTGTTCCCTTCCGCCCCCGCCAAGAATAAATACTTTCATGCAGAAGTGTATGAGACTTACTTGCCAAGTCAAGCGCAAATGTCCCTAAAACTGTGTTTAGTTCCTCTTCTTGTGTTTCAAAGCTATATCCCGTGTACTTTGGGATTTTTCTACAATAGGGATTGCTTTCCTTAAAACATTCTAAAAATATTACAGCTCTAAAGGATAATTGAAAATCCAGCCCAATGAGATAAGAAGCGTATTTTCCTATCTTGAAAGCGGAGCGTTGTCCGTTAGATGTTAGGGAAGTGTAAATACCAGTATTTTTCCATAATCACTGAGTAAATCAAACAGCGAAAGCAAGGAATGCCGTTTTTCTAGCAAATGGAGAGGGTGATATAAAGTAGTATCTGTAGAAGCTATGCTATACTTGTTACCCAACGGATTGGCGCGTCGGATATAGCCTTGAGGATAAACTCGTAAAAATATGTTATGCTTACTACTTAGCCCTACAAAAAGTAGGACAAAAAGATAAGTAAAATTGTATCTATATAAACTATGCTACTCTACTTAAGCAGAGTAAGTCGGAATAGTTCCCAGGAGTTAGGGTCGCCTAACTGCCCCAGACGTTCCTTATAGTATGCTTGTTTAATTACGCCCTTGGCAGGTAAGCGAACTATAACCGTACTGTCGTATCCTGAGCTTACAGGGGTTCCATGCCGCGAGAACATATACATAGTGTCGTTATGATACCTAACGGTAAACGCGGTATCTTGCCAGTTTTTGAAGTACTGAAATTCCGAAGGGAACAGGTTTCCCATATAGAAATTTGAAGTAAATATGGAGTCGTGATGTATTGATAGCTGGTAGCCAATGTCGTAGAAGGTATCTGAAAGGGCGTAGAAAAACCGCCCTTCTTGAGTAAAAGTATCTGTAATACTAACACTTATGGTATCAACTTTCCATAGTGTGGTATCCCATGTGTTGGCGTCGGGAGTAAACTTACCGCTGGCATGAAGTTGTTCAAACTTCTGGACACGTCCCCAATGCAAGGGGAAATAGGTATCGGTAAGCCTGTAGGCAACCAATCTTCTGATAGCTGACCAAGGGGTCAGTGGTTTTCCAGAAACTAGGCCTCTAATTCGCCAGAAATAGGTTTTTTGCTCAAGGGGTGAATTTAATTTGAGCGAGGTATTGGAAGTAGTTGTATCAATTAAGGTATCTGAGAAATCGGGTTTGTCAGAAACCATTAGTCGGTAAAAATTCGCCTGCTTGAACGGTTTCCAGGAAAAGGATGGTTGCGACGTACTGTCAGCTGGTGTTGGAGTCAGTATAATGATTCCTGAATCAGTTTTGAAGATTCCGATATCACTGGGCGGGCTTTCCTGATTCTGAATGGTGGCTGCGATAACCCTCCAGTAGTATTTTTTCCCAAGACTTAAGGTATCTTGCAATACAAAGCTGGTGTCGCCAAAGAGTAAGGTATCAATATGGGTTTTGAAATCCTGAGTTGCAGATATCTGCACAATATAATAGCGGATAGATGAAGTTGAATGCCATATGAACTTTGGGGTGTTGGAAAGCACTACCTTTCCGTTCGCAGGCGAAATAAGCTCAGGTGCTGTAATCGTAGAGCAGGATATGGCGAAAAAAATACTAGCAAATGCAAAAAATACTGCAACAAACCATGCCACTAGCCCAGAAAAACTCTTCACAAACAGCCTCTTAACATGCTTAAAGCATAACAAACATCTCGCTGTTGTCAAGGGTAAATGTAGGGATTTATTTCAGGGACTTATTCGGATGAAGAAACTAATGACGCTATCGCATAACTTAGGATAGAGATGGTATATCATAGAGAAAAATCCCGGACAATCGTCTGGAGCCAATCCTTAAACTATAGTAGATTTATAGAGAATGTCAAGCGCAGGTGTTAGTCTCTTGTAGATCGAACAGAGGTTACAGGCCGACCAGCGAAAATATGCCTTTCCAAAGGGTGTTCCATATGTAAAGACCGGGGAACAGATGCTCCAACATAGAGAAAAATCCGGCAACCAATCCTGCCACCATCAAACCGCCGATTATCCTCAACCACCACCTGGCCTTGTGGACAAATACCGGGTCTTCCCTTGGTAAGCTGGCAAATGTAACCAGTAGCGTGGAAGCCAAAGCTAGCGATCCCCAGAGTGCGGGTTCTCCAGTTAGGAAAGTGGCAATATCTAAGGCAGCGATAGAAAACAAGATTACGAATAAACTTATTCTTGTTGGAGTGCTTAACCTTTGTTTCAAGTCAATCCGCACTCGTCTCGTTACACAGTTATTCTCTAGTCTCACTTGGTTCTTGGTGGTATAGAAATGAACACTCTTATCAGAGAAGTGTATCCTGCCAAAAACACTGACAGGATTTTTAACTGGAACCCATCGGCCTTCAACGTCAGCCTCTATTATTCTCTCCCTCCTTCTCTTAGCAATACGCTTCACACCTTTGTGTCCTTTGAATTTCATCACATTGGAGGGTAACTGAAAACTCACGTGGAGGCTCCGGGCATCATTTAACGCAACAGCGTATTGGAATTTGTCAGGTTCAATTCCTACCACCTTTTGGGTGTGAGAAACGACTATCTCTTTATTGAATTCCAAAGGGATCTTTACGAATGCCCAGAAGAGTTCGTTAAGGAATTTTTTAACTCTTGTTAATAACTGAGGATTACTCTCATGCCAATCGAGATGTGTTTTCAAAATAGCATTGACGCCTTGTAAGTAGAACGCATCAGGCGTCCTCTTATACAAAGATACGTAGTCCTGAATCGCAAGAAAGGGGTTTAAGGCAACATTGGAAAACCCGTCTTTGAAGTTTCCACATAACCGTTCCGTTATTCTTAAGCTTTCTGTAAACATATCGTTATTAAACATTTCTGAAAGAGCTTTTAGATCAGCTTCAGGATATGGCTGTAGTCGCTTTTTTATTACGCTTTGAAGCTCTTTAGTTTTTTTAGAGAAAGACCACTTAGGTAAAAACTCTTCTTTACGCATAGGAGCAGGCGAGTAGGAAACCATGGACCTTAGTACTTGAAAAACGGATTCGTTGGCATCCTTCGGATAAAGGCTAAAGAGTATTGCCGCAGTAAGGTAGCTTCCGCGAATGCGGTCGGTTCTATGCCCTATCTTGCCATTTACCCTGATAGATTCACTCAACAGAAGATTCGCTTTAGGTAATGTAAGGATTGGGATTTCTACTTCGCTTTCGTTGAAAACATCTTTCAGGTACGTCTTTGGGTTGCCTTCATCATCCACCATTTTTTCGAATGTTTTTATGAAGAATTCCTTGTCAAAGTACAGATCGTTTTTTGTTTCCAAAGGGGTAAGGGGAATGCCTAGTTCTTTGAATGAAAATGTCGTCCTAAGATGCCATTCCTGCCATATATCTTCCTCCACCAACACCCGCCATACCTCCACAAGATTCTTCTTTACCCTCTCTCGCATTAACTTTGCACTTTTCGTCGCGTTGGTTTTACTCTTCCTTAGCCGGTTATGATCTTCCACTTGTCATCTGTGTTATTAGTAAAGTCTCCCTTCTGCCACGGTTGTGGATCTGATCCTGTGGGCGTACGATCTTCTGACTTGGTGGGAGTGGAGGATGTTTTACACTTAATCAAAGGGAAATGGTCCCTTTCTTGAGGAAGATTATTTTGTGTGTCAGCCATCCTTCCTAATGACGGCGTCATGTCTCGTTCTCCATTTTTAGCTCCTTGTTTTACTCTACATTTCAGAATATACCGATAGACTTGACTTAAAAAGTCTAGTCAAGTTTATAGACTTGTCAAGGGGTAAACTACTAAACTCAGAAGTCCATCAAGCTGCTCATTTAGCCTTGCAAGATACAACTTCTTTCAGTTACATTTAGTTATACCTACTTAATTAAGATTAATAACGTTTTCAGCTTTGTCAAGGTTGTTGAAATTTAGGCCAGAATGCTTTCCAATTGGCTGTTGAGGATATCCAATTGTTCCTTCAGGCGGCGGTGTTTTGTGGATACTTCGCGCATTTTAGGTAAATCTTCATACAATTCAGGACGGCTCATCTGTTTTTCCAAAAGAGCAATTTCCCGTTCAACATCCTCAATTTCGGCAAACAGTTTATTAACCTGAGCTTCCCTTAAACTATCCATAGCTTTATTTTGATTCTTAGCCGGCGCCTTCTTTGTTTTCGGCTTATTTCCGGTTTTCTTAGCACCGGTATTTTCAACTTTCTCTTTCCTGCGCTTGCCCTTGTTTGGGTACTCGCCCGATTTCTGAGAATCCCTCCAATGAACGTAGTCAGACCAGTTACCTAAATGCAACCTTGCTTTACCGTCCTTTACTTCCATTACCGTACTGGCAATTTTATCAATAAAGAATCTGTCGTGTGAAGAGAAAATTACGGTACCCGGATAGTTTGAAACTGCGCGCTCTAAAACGTCGCGTGCTGCAAGGTCAAGGTGATTTGTAGGTTCATCAAGAAGTAGAATATTAGAAGGTGAAAGAATTATTTTAGCCAAAGCCAAACGTGACTTTTCACCGCCCGAAAGCACGGCAACCTTTTTATCTGCGTCATCACCTGAAAAAAGGAACATCCCGGCAATAGTTCGCAGAACCGGTATGGGTTCGCCAGGAGCTACTTGCTCAAGCTCCTGTATAACTGTATTTTCTGGGTGAAGTTCGGCTTCAACTATTTGGGTGTAGAAGGCCTTAAGAAGCTTTGCCGATGTCCATACTTGTCCTTCGGTTACTTCAAGATCGCCTGCAATTATTCTCAAAAGGGTGGTTTTACCTTCGCCGTTTGCACCAACCAAGGCAATTCTGTCGCCGGGTTGAACACTTAGGTTTACATCGGAGAAAACCGTATGTTCACCAAAGCTCTTGGAAACCCCCTCAAGAGCCATTACCCTGCCGGAAATTTTAGGTGCATCGGGAAAACGTAAATTCATTTGCTTGTTATTCTCTTCAGGTAATCTTACATCGGGCAGACGTTCAAGCATTCTCTTGCGACTTCGAACCAAATTAGCCTTTTTAGGATAACCGCGATATTTATCTATAAAACGTTGAAGATGTGCTCTGGTTTCTGCAATCTTCTTAATTTGTTTTTCAAGTTGTTCTTTGCGTTCCTTTTTTTGAGCCATAAACTTTGAGTAATTTCCCTTATAGGCGGTTATGGTTCCGTAGTCCACGTCCCATATGGTATCTACTACCCTATCTAGGAAGAATCTATCGTGCGATGAAATTACAAGAGAGCCTTTGAAATTCCTAATAAAGGCTTCAAGCCATTCAATTGAAGGTAAGTCTAGATGATTAGTAGGTTCATCCAAAAGCAAAAGGTCTGGTTCTGACAAAAGAAGTCTTGCAAGAGCAATTCGCATTTGGTATCCACCGGAAAACTCCCTGCATGGTCGTTCAAAATCGGCCTTCCTGAAGCCCAGGCCTTGAAGTATTTCCTCTGTTCTAGCCTCAAAAGTATAGCCGTCGCGCGCATAGGCTTCCTGCAGGTGACTGTATTTATTCAAAATCTTCTCCATCATCTCAGGATTTACAGACGGATCTTGCATTTTCTCTTCAAGCTCGTGCATTTTCATTCTTATATCATGGATATGGCTAAAGGCGGCAACGGTTGAATCGAAAACGCTTTCCGATTCCAAAACAATTGCATGTTGAGTAAGGTAGCCAATCTTGAGGTTACGCGGCATGTCAAGAGAGCCTTCGTCAGGAGAACGTTCACCTGAAAGCATACGGAACAGAGTTGTTTTACCGGTGCCATTGGCACCTACAAGGCCTATACGGGAACGTTCACCAATGGTCAGGTTGACCTTTGCAAATAAAGCCCGCGCTCCGAATGAGACGCCTATATCTTTAAGTTGAACCATAAGTATTCCTTAAGTGCAATTCTATGTCTAATCCATGATATTACAAGCTTAGACATTTGACAGACGGCGCTGGATTTCACACAATTCGAATCTACATGTAGAGATTGATAAGATGAAGAGAGCAGCGCCGTCAGTTCTTTGTTATTATCCATTTCTTTTGAGCTTTCCTTTACGTTTTGCCCAGCGTTCGGCTAGGGTAAATACAACGAAGCCTACGGGTATTAGCACCAAGCCGATTCCGGCCAGAAGCAGAATGTTGGGCATAAGTTCGGCTAGCGTAGCGCCTTCCAGAATCGCAGCGCGGATTGAGCGTAGCGTGTAGGTTGCAGGTGATATCACCGATAGCGGCTGAAGCCACTTTGGCAGTACCGAAATGTCGTAATACACCCCGGAAACCAAAAGAAGTAAGGTTTGAAAAATCTGGGTTGCCTGTACCCCGCGTTCGGTGGAGAAAAGCGGCAGAATTGCGGCAATTATTCCAAGTCCCATGAAAGAAAGACCCGATACTACCAGCACTACCATAGCTCCGAAAATGTTTGCTCCTTTGAACGAAAGTCCCAAAAATAAGGCTAGCGCACCCAAGAGTATTGCCGAACGAAATACCCCGTAGAGAACGGCGTATAAACAGTTGCCTAAAAGATAGACTAAGCGGTGCATAGGAGCCATGAAGGTATATTCAATAGTTCCTTCCCAGCGTTCCCACTGAACCTGCGCGGCAAGTTCATGGAATAACAGAGACAGAAATCCCCAAACCAAAGCGCCTATTACCAAATACATAACCTGTTCTTTACCCTGGGTTACGCCGATAAAGCCTATGCACAGGGCGTTTACGACGGTGTAGAAAATCCACACAACTTCCCAGCCTAAATAGCGTTTAATGAGCGCGAAGTTGCGTTCAACAAGCGCCAGAAACCGCAGCCTCGTGCGGGGTTTTGCATCCCGCGGCACCGTAGGCTCTAGGATTGGTATTCTTTGCATGTTTCCTCCTTAATAAAATAATTCATTATTTTTACTGCGACTCCCTAATTAATGGTCATTGTCCTTGCAGTCAGCGTCTTCTGCCCATTCTTTGTGGGTAAGTTTCATAAAAACATCTTCCAGGGACGCTTTCTTTGCCTCATCCTTGTGAGTTACCAACTTTTTTAGACGTTCAGGGGTATCCAGAGCCACTATTTTACCCTTGTCAATGATGGCGATTCTATCACAAAGCTGTTCGGCTTCGTACATATCATGGGTAGTCAGAAAGATAGTTAGAGCGTTTTCTTTCCTTAACCTTTGAACATAGGTTTCAACTTCGCGCTTCGAGCGTGGGTCAAGTCCTGTTGTAGGTTCATCTAGCAGTAATACCTGAGGTCGGTTGATTAACGCGCGGGCTATGGCAATTTTTTGTTGCATTCCGCGTGACAAATCCTCCATGGAGTCGTTAAATCGTTTATTGGGGAAACCCAGTTCCGCCAACACATCCAGGGCGCGTTGTTTGGCTAGTTTTATGGGTACGCCATACAATCGCGCGGAGTAGCGCAGGTTTTCCCATGGCGAAAGTTTTTTGAAAAACGCGGCGTCTACTGATACCCTTGAAATAAGCAGCCGTACCTGATATGATTTGCTTATAACATCCAAACCGCACACATGAGCAGAACCTTGGTCAGGAAACAGCAGAGTGGATAGGATGCGGATAAGTGTTGACTTACCCGAACCGTTAGGTCATATAAGCCCGAAGCACTCACCCGACTTGACGTCGAAGTTGACGTCAATGAGCGCGCGAACAGCTTCCTTTTTCTTTGACATGCCGCCGTTAAATGACTTATAGATGTCGCGGCATTGTATAATCGACTGCATTCTTCACCTCCGAAGTTAAACATTTTTTGCAATTTTTCCGTATGCCATGCTGTAAGGCGAGAATTCTCTCGACTTATAACATAAGGGAGACCTTAAAAAGAACTAGTCCACGGTTGTTTGCCCGGAAATACTTTTATTTGTTGAGTGAAAAAAAAGAAACCCCGGGCTGGATACCCGAGGCCAAATTCTACAAAAAAGATAGGATTAGACTACGGGCATCTCCTGGACGCTCCAAGAGTAAAACCGATTACCATCATCTGTCCCCACAGGTTGCAGTCTAATTTATCTCTCATTTCTCCATAAATTGATAATTAACAGTTTAGTATACCCACTATGAGGAATTTGTCAAGCAATCCCTTCCTCTCAAAGAATTTCCTATTTTACTTAGATAAAGGTACGGCTGTGCCTTTACAAAACTTTTAGATCATAGCTTTGTGGCCTTAGTGTTCTCTGTGGTTAATTTATCCTATAACAATATGAGCCACGCTGAAGGCGTGGATAGGGGTAACTGATTCCAATAAAGGATATGGAGTTTGCAAAGCAAACTCCTAAAGCCACGCTGAAAGCGTGGATACTCCTTGTTTATAAAATAATCTAAAGGATATGGAGTTTGCAAAGCAAACTCCTAAAGCCACGCTGAAAGCGTGGATACTCCTTGTTTATAAAATAATCTAAAGGATATGGAGTTTGCAAAGCAAACTCCTAAAGCCACGCTGAAAGCGTGGATAGGGGTTGACATATCCTTTCAGACCTTTAATATATGCTAAAAATATTCCGCTTACAAGTTGAATGGCGTGTTATGTTCAGCTTGATAAAAAAGCATCAAGGAGGAATTTAATGGGTAAAATAACGCTTTCCGTACTGAAAGCAGATATAGGCGGATTCGTTGGACACTCCGCTTCTCACCCAGATGTAGTTGCCAAGGCCAAGGAAATGATGGACGCGGCAAAACAAAATGGAACTCTTATCGACGCCTCGGTTCTTACCTGTGGAGATGATTTGGAATTAATCATGACCCACACACACGGTGTTGACGCTGAGCTTATTCATAAATTAGCGTGGGACACTTTTATTGAAGGAACAGAGGTTGCCAAGAAGCTAAAGCTCTACGGAGCGGGTCAAGATATGTTGGCCGATGCGTTTTCCGGCAATGTTAAAGGCATGGGGCCGGGATGTGCAGAAATGGAGATTGAGGAACGCAAAAGCGAACCTGTTGTCATCTTCATGGCTGACAAAACCTCACCCGGAGCTTGGAACTATCCTCTATATAAGATATTTGCAGACCCCTTCAATACAGCCGGTTTAGTTATTGACGCTTCCATGCACGACGGTTTCATCTTCGAGGTTAATGACCCCAAAGCGGGTAAAACAGTTAAGTTGAATACCCCTGAGGAGTCATATGACCTTCTGGCGCTTATTGGTAGTCACGAACAGTATGTTGTTGATACAATTTATCGCAAAGACGGCACAATCGCGGCCAAGGCTTCTACCCAAAAGCTTGCCTTAATTGCAGGTAAGTACGTTGGTAAAGACGATCCTGTGATGATAGTTCGCGCCCAGTCGGGTTTCCCGGCGGTTGGCGAAGTATTGGAACCCTTCAGCTTCCCCCATGTGGTTTCAGGTTGGATGCGTGGTTCACACAATGGCCCAATGATGCCTGTGAGCTTTAAGCAGGCCACGCCGACCCGTTTTGATGGTCCGCCCAGGGTAATTGCTGCTGGGTTCCAGCTTGCTGACGGCAAACTGATAGGCCCGCGCGATATGTTTGATGATCCTTCATACGATAGGTCACGTGCCATAGCTAACGAAATGGCCGATTACCTGCGTCGTCACGGCCCGTTTGAACCTGGTAGGCTTCCTGCAGGCGATATGGAATACACAACCCTGCCGGGCGTCTTAAATAAGCTTAAGGATAGGTTCCAGTAGTGTTTTCCCGCAAGCACCTACGAACTTCGTCAAAGAAGTCTAAGCTGGAAGACGGCCTTTGGCTGAAATGCGACAGCTGTGGCGAGATACTGTATCGTAAGGAGCTTGATCAGGCTTACTGGATATGCCCTAAGTGTAACTTTCACTTTCGTGTAGGTCATAAAGTTTACATAAAGCTGCTCTTGGATGACGGAAAACTGGATGAGGTCGATAAAGGCCTCACTCCAGTTGATCCGCTTGGTTTTCCAAAATATAAGGAAAAATACAGGGCGGCTGTAAAGAAAACCGGCATGGAAGAGGGGATTATTTCTGGCCGCGGTAAAATTCACGGTATCCCAGTAATCTTCACTGCCACGGACTTTGCCTTTATGGGCGGAAGTATGGGATCTGTTATAGGCGAAAAGGTCGCTCGCGGCGCCCGTCTGGCTCTTGCCGAACGTAAGCCTTTTGTTATGCTTACCGCATCAGGTGGTGGCGCAAGAATGCAGGAAGGAATATTCTCCCTAATGCAAATGGCCAAAACATCGGCTGAAGTAGCCCTTTTGAAACAGGCGGGTATTCCTTATATCAACATCCTTACCCATCCCACTATGGCCGGCGTAATGGCTTCTTTCGCATCCTTGGGTGATGTAATAATTGCAGAACCAGGTGCGCTTTTAGGTTTTACCGGCCCTCGCGTTATTGAACAAACTATTGGCGAAAAGCTTCCTCCAGGCTTCCAGCGTTCGGAATTCCTGTTGGAACACGGGTTTGTAGATATTGTTTGTTCGCGTCGGGAATTAAAAGACACTTTGGGACGTGTGATAAGTATACTTTACGTGCCGCGTAAAGAAAGTCCACTTTCTTAGCGAATTAAGGTTTTCAGTACACAATCTTGGAGAGCGGTTTAATTCAGATTAAACCGCTCTCCATATCCCTAATTCCTAGAAAGTCCTAAATCCAATCCATAACACATTATTGGATACTATTCGTATCAAATGCTATATGTTTATTAGCCTTTTGGATTGCCGTAAAACTTCAATTTGTGTATAAGTGTCTTAAAATCTGCAATTTGTATCTTTGTAAAAACTTTTCCATACGTAAGTCTGTATCAAAGTGTTATAGATGTCTGCACAAGATTAGTTGGGCCTGATGTCTTCACTACCCAAGTTAGTGCCCAAGTCCAAGTATCATTGATGCCTGCGGCTATTCTCGTTTCAGTGGTTCTGTCAAACCTGGATTTAAGAT
>Ga0256846_1000748_pt1 | contig 11948 bp, 9 predicted proteins | sample TevniametaG_FD_189098 | JGI IMG/M metagenome (GOLD analysis project Ga0256846, IMG submission 189098) | Tube worm associated microbial communities from hydrothermal vent at the East Pacific Rise, Pacific Ocean - Tevnia | ecosystem: Host-associated > Annelida > Integument > Unclassified ...
AAGGAGTAAGATAGAAACATTGCGCTCAGCATGGCGCTGCGTGTCGCCTCAATTTTGGAGCGCTCAATTGTCCGTTAAGTTAGTTAATAAATTATGGGTAAGATAAATAGCCTAAACTTCAGGGGACGGTAACGCTGATGGGTAGACGAAAATTCTTTCACCGGCGCTCTCACCGTATACCCTATAAATTAATTTGGGGTTTAATTGTTGTCGTATTGGTATTGACGATAATTCTGGTTTTTCGGCTTTTTAATTGATGCCCATGTGTTCGGTTTTTAATAGTTGATGAAACAATAGGAGGTTGGAGAATGACTAAACTCCATTTCAACTTTAAGGATATGTTCCGGGCATTCCGACTTGGCTTCTCCGCCAAAAAAATATGGGCGGCCTTTGTTGGGCTGTTTTTTGCCTGGCTTGGTTATACCACACTTACCTATCTTGCCTATCTTTTGGCAGGCGCCCAATTCAGCCAGTTATGGGATGTTTTCCGTTTACTGCCCATACCCGGTGTTATGATACCAAACCTTGATCCCGCTGCCGCCCAAACCGCACAATGGGTTACGTTTGCATGGTGGAATTGGTTTATATGGGGCGCTGGGGTTTTCTGGCTAACCTTGGTTGCTTTAGTGTCAGGCGTTGCCATATCTAAGCTTACCTACGAACAGCTGCGTGGCGACGAATTTTTTGAACTTAAAGATGCCTGGAAAACAGGTATTCAAGGCGCCAAGGCATTATTCTTCACGCCTTTCATACTGGTAATTCTATTCGTTGTTTTATTTGTTGCCGGAATTTTCCTAGGGGTTATCGGTAAAATTCGTTTTGTCGGTGAACTTATCGCTATCCCGCTTATAGTTTTTGGGCTTTTTGTTGCCCTCTTCATGGTGTTCATGGTGCTGGTTACCTTCTTTTCTTTTACCATCAGTCCGGCCATTATTGGAAGCACCAAGAGCGATACCTTTGACAATTTGTTTGAAGTATTCTCATGCGTTAACGATCAACCTTGGCGTCTGATTTGGTATCAGTTCTTGCTTGTAATTTTCTCAGTGGTAGGAATGGCAGTTTTCGCCTTCTTCATTGTAAAGGGTTTTCAAATTGTCAAAATTTCCATGGGTACAGTTATGAACAATTCCAAGCTATTCTTTTCCTACCAGCCCGTGTCAGGTGAGTCTGTGCAGAAGGTAGCCTATATTGGTCAAAAGTTGAACGCTATCTTCAACATAGCGGCCGGCAATATCAAGTTGACTGTACCAGATAGTATGAACTGGCTTAAGAATGCAGTGGTTTTCGTGAAAGATATTTCGGGTGCGGGTTCTCTTGTAACCTCTCCCGGTATCTTTGCCTCAGCCCCCAAGGGTGAAGTTCTTACTCCTGAAGTTATTGCAGCCGCTACCGGACATCTTGTTAACCTGTGGTCGGTAAAAGTAAGCGCCTTTATTCTTACTCTCATTTTCCAGGTAGCCATACTGGCTGTTTTAGGATATGGAATGTCTGTTTGGTTTTCCGGAAACACTATGGTTTATTTGATTTTGGTGAAAAAGAAGGATCAGAGAAACCTGCTTGAGATTCATGACGAAGAGATAGAAATACCTGAGAAACTTGATATTTCTACCGGAGATGATAAGAAAGAGGAATCTGCTGAATCTGAGAGCGTGAAAAAACCGGTTGAGAAGAAGACTAAGCCTAAAAAAACTGTTGCGAAAAAGACTACGACTAAGAAAAAAGCGACGCCTAAAAAGAAAAAGTAGATATCTTAATGAACGTCCAAGGGCTGCCTTCAAGGCAGCCCTTTTTACATATTCACCACTACAACTCGTAACCGGCCAACTTGACATCCCGTAACATGCTTCCTATAATCCTCCTTAATCATCGGGGAAGGTTAAAAAGGGGTGTTTGTAAAGTTGATAGTTTGATCCTAACTTTAAGGAGAGAGAAATGTTCAAATGGATCGATGATACATTTATTAAACCCGTTGAAAATTCAAAAGCCCCGTTGGGCCTGTTTATCCTTTTATCAATGGGTTACATAGCTGTTCGCAATTTACTTGAAGGTACTTTTGAAGCCCTGCATATTCTTGGCCTATCTACAATCACTTTGAATGCTCTTGAAGAGGTTTTCTTGCATCTCAATTTTGCATGGATGTTTATGTTCATGACAGCAATAATTCTTATTCATTTTGTTACCGGACACGATATACGCAAAATTACGAAAGTTGTTTTAACATACTCGTTTTTAATAATTCTTCCGCCAATTATCGATTCACTATTTCGTGCAGGCGGTTTCTATCTTTTTTACCCCACGGATATAAATACCATTGTAACAGTATTTAAGGCTGCACTACGACCTTGGTTAATATTCCAGAAATGGCAGGGCGCTAACGTGCCTTATGGTTCCAGTCCAGGTATGGTTATTGAAGGCTATCTGGGTTTAATTATGGTCATTACATATATCGCCCGACGTACCAAGCCTTTGAGTAGGAAAATATTTGCAATAGTTATTTCGCCGCTGATACTTACCCTTTCTCTCGGGATTGCCGGTACCTCAGGAATATTCCACATGCTCGCTTCCCGACTTATTCCGCATGATCCAGTAAGTGGAATGACAATTTTCTTTACAGGCGGACTCGTAGGTTCGGTTGCTCGCAAAAACGCATTAATTCTTCTTTTTCCCTTTGTTCTAGTCTTTTTTCTAGGAATCTGGTTGTACAATAAAGAAAAAACCCGAAAACTTATACGTTCGCTAAATCCATTAACGCTTACTCTTACAGCGCTTGCAACTGTGGCAGGGTTCTTTTTTGCATGGATGGGTCTTAAAGATATCCTAATAGGCGTACCGCGCAACCCCTTTGATTATTTAGCCTTGCTTGGATTTATTATCTTTGGAATATTTACAGCTGCGCTTAAGATTTTTGCAGGAAAAGCCGCTGACGAATCGCTTGATGAAGCATCGCGTAAAACATTTAAGCGTGGCGCTATAGGGGCATTTGTGTTTGCCGGGGTCTTCATTTGGTCGTTGGGTTATGCGCCTTTGTTCATTTGGGTTGTAGCCTTAGCGCTGATGATGGTAATAGAGCTTCCACCCCTGCGCCTGAAACGTTTTCTTTTGCCATCGGCCATTTCCAACGCTATGTTTATTCTGGTTCTCGTAATATGCGGATACTCTATTTTCACTACAAACCGAACCATGAACGTATTCCCGTGGCAAATAGCGCTTGCAGTGTTCGCAGTAATGACCGTTGTTTTTCTGGGAATTGATTTCATAAAGCGTCTTCCCGCCTCTACCGAGCGAAAATCCATCGGAGTAGGAGAAGCGGAGGAATCATGAGTCAGTCGCGCGCGTTTTTTGAACCTATTCGTCTTCTTGTTGCCGCAATACTGGCTGTAGTAATAATTCTGGCGCCTCCCTTGCTCTTGAGTATACCTTTTTTGTTCTACTTCACTCCTGCTTTGGGAATTTTAGCCGCCCTCGGTGTTATTTTTAGTAAAAGATTCCTGCTGCTTTTGACAGCCTGTTTGGCATTGATAGTTTTTCTAATAGCAGGTTTCAGTCATCCTATCGGCTTGTCGGATACGCAGAAAGGAAAACTTGCCGCCATGGGTGAATTCATAAGCGCTGAGGTCTTCTTCGAACGCGGGCAGCATGACCTTGCCGTAGAGCATTATCAAAATGCTTACAGGCAGGGCATTAAGAACACATGGCTGGATTTTCAACAAGGACGCTGCTACCTTCACCTTAATCAGACAGGCCTTGCAAAAGAGATATTTAAACATTTAATGGATTCGCCCGATAAGTTTCCCTTGGAAATGTCTTTGACCAGCTATTCCTTTGCCTCAATGAAATCCATGGATTTTGAATCGGGAATTGCAGAATACAACAAAGCGATTAAGTATCATATTAAACCTGCGTCCGCCTACTATCAGTTAGGTATCTTCTATCGTAGAACGGATAATCAGGAAAAGGCGAAAGAGCTGATAACCAACGCTTATAAGCTGGGTTATGATCGTAGTTCATGCTCGTCTGTTCTAGGTGGAATTGCCGAATCGCAACTTAATCACCAGGAAGCCGAAAACTACTACCGACGGGCAATAAAGGAAAATCATGAGAACCTTACAGCCTACACTAAGCTGGGGAGCCTATTATTTAGGCTGGGACGCTATAGCGAGGCCGATGAGGTTTTAACCGAAGGGGTTGAGATACTTTCATGGATTCTGACCAACAACCATCGTGAGGCGGCCATGCTTCTTAACAATTTAGGCTTCGTGCGGGCCCAAATTGGAATGAACCAAAGGGATGATTCCTATATTCAGTCGGCAATAGTCGCCTATCAAGGGGCGATGGGCACGGATCCCAGATTCATGGATGCCTACGTTAACCTTGCGGATTTGTTTATAAAACAAGGTAATTATGCGGCTGCTGAAAAGGTTCTACTGGACGCTTTACGTGTGGAACCGAACAACACCTCAGCGCGTATGTTGTATCAAAAAATGCTTGTCGATTTGGGAATTACAACAGATACCACAACGCAGCAGTGAAGTCTGCTACACTGTAGCAGCAAGGTCTGCAACAATACTGTAGCAGTAAAGTCTGCAAAATATATAAGAACGATAAGATACGCATCCTGCAGAGTCAAGCTTTGGGTTTTTTGCAGAGCTTTTCCTGCAGTTAACTCAACCTTTAGGATAAAAAACAGTAAATTTCAGTCTGAAATTTTCTTACGAGCGATTTTTTCTCAATAAGTAGCTCAACCCCTATCCTTAAATGTCGCAAAAAAAACACAAAGTTTAGCAAGTATTTCCCTTAAGTACGGAATGAAGGCTAAGGGCGTATAGGCACGGGGCGCTTGTATACAAGAAGACCTAGGAAATTTTTGTCTTTGAAGAAGCCGCTGTTATTTTCGGTTTCCCGCCATCCACACTTTGAACAGCAGCCAAAGTGTCCTTGCTCAAACTCTTCGGTGACGACTTATCTTCTCTTTTATCCTTGGCATTTGGCGGAGTTATAGGCATTTTGCGTTCATTAGTAAACGCTGATAAAATAGGGGTTTTTATTAAATCTTTCCATATAAAACCAAAGCCATGACGGCGGAAGCGCTCTTTAATTAAACGTAAAAAGTTCTTACCGTAGATTATCTTTGGATCGTTAAGCACAGCGAGAGCCGTTCTTAACAAATAATTCATCGCTTTAGGAGATATGTGGGGGTGATTCCAAACCAGATGCTTGGCGTCATAATGTCTATAAACCTTATCAAAAATTCCATACTTACTTTCAAGCTCGTCCCAAAGTACAGTTTGGGGAAAGGGAGTAATTATATTCACCTGATGGGCATCAAAACCAATTCGTTTAAGTCTGCCGATATCTTCTATAGTTTCCTGTAAATTCAGGTTCTGGTAGCCAATCATATAAGTAGCTAGCGTATACATATCAGGTTTTTCAGATACCCTGCGGACAAATTCTTTGGTAACATCAAGCGTTTGGCTTTTATGCACACCGTCAAGGGCCTTCTGGCTCATCGACTCCACACCTATGACAAGAAAGCGTAGTCCTCGTTCGTACCAAACATCAAGATTGTGCAAAAAAAGCGCCATTCGCGATTGCGACCACCATCTTAATTTATATTTAGCCAAAAGACGAGTAATAATATCAGCCCTTTTAGGATTTAGTCCAAACAATTCATCAATAATGAACACGTCCGATATACCTATTTTCGCATAGTAGGCAAGAACTTCTTCAATTGAATCCATATTTATGGATGGTTTTGCTTTTGTAAAAACAGGGGTTTGACAAAATGTGCATTTATATGGACAGCCGTGTTGGGTGTAAATAAAACCCATGTGGAAATGAGGTATATTACCCGGGAGGAAAGTCATAGGCCACGATATTGTTGGATGTAGAATATCTTCCACCCTTTTACCGAATGCTTGCGCTATCAGGTCCTCCGAGGCTCCAAGAAAAACCCTGTCTACAATTTTAGGAATAGCAGAATCCAAGGCGCCATATCCTCCTGCCCAGAGTTCCTTTACTCCCTGCTTGCGGGCTTCATCAGCCATTTGCATAATCTCTGCTATCTGGTTTTGAAATAAGGAAAAACCTACTACATCCCAGCCTTCCTTTAATTTGTCCAAATACTCTTCCCATGTAGGAAATTCAAGTATTTCAAGCCCTGGAATATTGCGTTTAAGGAATCGTAACCCGGGAGCCGCTTTTCTTGTAAGGGCTACTCGTGGTAGGGTGTAAACATTTCCGCCTATGTACTCCAAATAATCGTTGGGAAATCTTCTGTAAGTTGTACACAGTAAAATCCGTGGATTGGTTGTGGGCTGTTTCCCTTTATTAAATTGATTCATACGGGTAGGCCTTTAGGCTTAGCTTGGAACACACAAATAAGTTCTCTATACGCCTCCTTGGTTAAGAAATTTTTCGCGTAAAAACACCCAATATCTATGCTCACCGCATTGTAAAATATAGTCGTAGGCATATAGCAACTCCTTTTCACTCTCCTGAGTGTATCAAAATGGCAAATAGCCTATTGTAATAATAATGGGCATATCTTGCTTGTCAAGATATGTTTCCCAATGGGGCAAGGGAAATTCTCCATATCTACAAACTAGCAAGTGTTTCCCAAAACTATTGATTTATCAGTACAGCTAAGTTGTAATGCATACGGAACTAAAAGCTATACAATTCATGGACACAAAGATAATCTCCTTGAAAATCCTTCTGTATCCTTTTGCAGCATCCACGGCGCAGTCTTTAGCTAAAGTCGTTACATGTGAAAACCGGTATCAAATTGGAGTCCAAAAGCTTTACCTTATTAAAATACAGCTTATAATTAAAACATGGCTTTACCTCTTCGCAGAAATAACCTTCGCAGACTTTCCTTATTCTCAGGCCCCGCGCTAATGGCCATTGCCGTTTTGTTGGGGTTGATTGTAACCTTGAGGGTACTTAAAAAAAGGGCTGCAGACGACGCTTTTGCGAATATTCCTGTAGATACCCTTAGATTTACGGAAGCAGGTCTTTTCTTGAACAGTGAACCTGTGAGTTCACAATGGATTTATGAGAAATACAGTAAAACGCGTTTACCTCAAGGTATTCGCCTTGAGGTAGATAGCTGTCTTCCATGGGGGAAATCATGGGGCATTCGCGATACACTGAAGTTGCTTGGCGAACAAAAAAAGAATATCAAGGTCTACGGCTTAGATTTCTAGAATCTGAGCAGCGACGTTGACATCATCTTCCCTCCTATTATAATCTCTATTTAGAGTGAAAATTAAGTGTACAGTTCGTACGTTTTTAGGAGGATATCAAATGAAGTTAGGTTCCAATTTGAGAATATTGTTAACCGCAGGACTGGGAATAATTCTGTTTTCCCTTTCTACAGGCTGCGTTGCTGGTGCAGTGAAGAGTAGCAAAGTATCGTATCCGGAAGGCCTTGAATTTTTAGCTAAATTAACCCCGCCTCCGTACTATTTTGCAAGGGGATATCTTGAAGGCGAGGCAGCCGACGGTAAAAAAGTTGTTGAAATGCCTTTGGAGTTTTATTGGGAAAAGGGAGCCTATATATTGGATATTCGTATGCCGGGCGGTGCTCCAGCACTGATGGTTAATGGATTAGCCGATACCGTTAGTGTGTATGATTTTATGCACGGTAAGAAAATTACCGTCTTGCGCAAGCAGTCTTTGGGTGGCTCAAGTCCCTTGCCGTTCAGAGCCGATGATATTCTTAGTATGTTTAACCTTTTCCCGCAAGGTTTTCAAGATATAGATACTTTTTATAAGGCCGAGGATGTGGTGGTTGTGAAATTCATAAACGGAACACGTTATGAGTTTTCAGATGAACCTAAGAGACTGCGAAAGATAATCCACGGTAACGATATTATTGAGACCACCAATTTTCAAATCCACAAAAATATGGCCTTTCCAAAACAGATTGAAATTAATAAAGGATTTCTTGTCAGTGAAGCTCAGCTGATGCGGATAGTTGTTACAAAGTTGTCATTTGAGCGTAAGAAGAATGATAATCCATTGAAATCTCTGGATTTTTCCATCTTCCGTATGCCCAGCGAGCTTGACTTGCGGGTTCTTGAAACCGGTTACGACGAAGAGTAGAAGGATGCGGGTATGAATTTGCTTTTAGCTATTTTTCTACCTGCGCTTCTCAACCACCAGTCTTATTTAATGCTGGGGGGAAGCTTTAGGCAGGCGGCGGTTGATGATTCCCTGCTGTATGTTGCGGAAGGACGCGGGATAAGCGTGTTCACCCAGTCTCGTTTCCAAAGGCTTGGCAGTTGGTTTATACCAGGAGAAATTACTCACGTTATAAAATATAAATCCCTGATAATTGCAGGTGGTCAGGAAGGACTTGTAAGCTTTTCGGATTCAAGCGATTTCGCTGTTTCTCCGTCTCACCTGATTCAGATGGAATGGATTTCCCGCCAAAAAATTGCTGCAATGGCTGAGGATAACGGAAAGCTATGGTTCGTTGGTGAAGACAGCTGTCTCTATAGCTTTAATCTGGATTCTGACACTACGGCTGAGAAGTTTAAGCTTAAGTTTAGTTTCCTGCCTGTCAAAATTATAATCCACGACAATAAACTTTATATGCCTGCCGATGCCGACGGTTTATTTTCTATTGATTTGACTTCCGATTTATCCAAAACCACAGCTGTTAGGCATATTTCCATTCAGGGCAATCCGCCGGTTCTCGATTTGCTGTTTACTAAGAATATGGTTTATGTTGCCGCGGCAGAGAAAGGCTTAATTGTCGCAACCCTTAAGCGTAACAGACTGAAGGTTAAGTTTAATCTTGAGCTTGATGGTGAACTTTCGGGTTTGCAAGCCTTTGGTGACCGCATTGCTGTGGCTGCAGGAACAAGCGACTACTTTGTTCTTTCTATCACAAACCCCAAACGTCCTGAGTTAATTAAGCAGGAAAGAATGCCGGGTATTGGAATATCTCTTGTGAAATCGCGAGATGGAAAATCGTGTTTCCTGATGACGGGCGGAGGAATGGCAAAATTAACCCCTGCTTTAGCGCCTCAGGCAGGCAGAGGACTCAGCTTTAGGATACTGGCTACGGGTTATGACATTCTGGCAAAATCCGATATCGCGACAATTGCTGCAGGCGATGCTGGTTTGAAGGTAATTAAGGTTGACAGTAACAGGCTTTACCTTATTGGTGCCTATACCAACGATATAGCCGACGCTCGTCGTCTTTACATGTGGGGTTCACAGGTCTACGCTTTGACTACAGCCAATATGCTAAATGTCGCTGACTTGAAAGATCCTGCCCATCCGCTTAAGCGGACTTTTCTGCAGTTTAAGTCGCTAACCCGCGGTATTGACGCCATTGGTGAAATGCTTTTGGCTGCGGAGGATGAACGCGGAGTAGGTGTCTATTGGCGTTGTCCTTGCGGTCCCTTTAAGGAGCAGGGACGTTACAACTTTGCAGGTCGGGCGCTTGATGTGGTTTTGAAAAAAAGGTTGGCTTTTGTTTCAGCAACAGGTGCTAAGAAACTATTGATTCTCGATTGGTCAGACAGTACAAATGTTGAAGAGGTTGGTTCACTTGAGGCGAAGCCTGATTTTGAAAAGCTGTTTTTGGACGGTGACCGTTTATACGGGCTTGACGAAGACGGAGAGCTTGCGGTATTCAATTTACGAAGACCGACACGGCCAAAGCTTGAAGCCGAAATAAAGCTTGAAGGGAATCCGAACGATTTAGTGCGTTATAAGAATACACTTTTTGTATCAGCGGCTGAAGCCGGAATACATGAAATTGATATTTCATCGGGCAAACCGGTTCTTACTAGAACGTATGCTGGTTTTAATGCAAGGGGAGTGGCTGTTTCCAACGGTCTACTGCTTGTATCAACGCCGTATTCGGTTGAATTGTTTATTATTGAATAACGCTTGTGTTGCCGAGGGGGAAATAATTTTCGGCGGCAGGCGTTGCATAACTTTAAGGGAGCTATGATGATTTTTTTATTAGCCGCTATCTTTTTAATGGGCGCTGCAAATAATGATGCTCAAGATTTCAGCAAAGGATATCGTAATTACTTTGTATCGCCAGAATTTCTTGATTTAGTTCAATATAAAGATAAGTTTTACGCCGCCACAGGGTACGGCTTATCTATCCTAGACCCTAACATCTTTGCTAGCAAAAAGACTTCAGGAAGCAAAAATCTTATCAAAAGCCTTGCGACACCCGGTTATGCCTCAACGGTATTGGTCGCCAACAAAAACGTTTATGTTGCCGGCGGGAACCTTGTAAGCGAGTTCAAATTATCTTCCAAGGGAGCTGGCTTAGTTAAAAATTATAGCTTGCCTAAGGCTCAAAAAGGTTTAGCCTTCCTTGCTGACGACAAGAATATATACATTGCCACAGATTCCTCCCGTTTATTGATACTAAAGCAGTCCCAGCGCCTTGTTCCGGTAGCTGAGTTGAAATTGCCAGGACTTCCTTCAAGTATGGTTCTTTATAAAGAGTACCTTTATGTGGCTTGCGGCAAAAACAGCATTGCCGTAGTAAAACTTACCAAAGTGCCTGAGTTAATAACCAGCGTGAATGCTTCTGGAGTTAATGTCCTAACCGCAGGAGGCGATAAGCTGTTTGCGGCAACGTTCTCATCTGAGATAGTAGTTTTCAATATTAAAAATCCGCAGCAACCAAAACGCGGTAAAACTTTTGCAAGCCTTGCCCCTGCTGTTAAGCTGGAGTATTTTGATAACTACCTGTATGCCGCCCTTGGGTATCAGGGATATGCCGTGTTTAACAGGGCAGGAAAGCGTATTGAGGACGTTGAACCTTACAAAGGAGGCTATGTTGCAGATATCCTACCTGTGAAAAACGCCCTCTATCTTGCGGTAGGTCAAAAAGGAATAGTTAAGTTGGCCGGTGATGCGGTAAATAAGCTAAAGAAAATAAAAACCGTAAGCAACCATACGCCGATTCTGCACACCTCACGAGGAGGCGCCTTCTGGGGAATAGCCAGAGATCGCAAAGGTGTTAATGTTGTGAAACTTACACCCGATACGCTTGACATTGGCTTTGTTAATCCCCGCCCTGTTAAAGCTGCTGGAGTGCTGATGAGCGGCCCAAATGTGTATGTGGCCGACGCTGAGCGCGATGTTTCCATATATACTTTGAAAACTTTCCCTGCCGCCGAACGGAAATTCGATTTGTTTCAACCAGGCAAGCCCAGACGTATAACCTTGCAGAATGACTTGATTTATGTTGCAGCAGGTGAAAAAGGAGTCAGGGTGTTATGGATTTGTCCTTGCGGCCCCCTGAAGCAGAAGGGAGCATTTGAAGACGCCTTTGCCCTTGACGCTGCGGTGAAAGATTCACTGCTCTACATTGCCGATCCCAATGAAGGTCTTAAGCTTGTAAGTGTAAAGGAAGAGGGAAAAACCCTTAAATTGCTGAACATATATCCGGGAGCAATAAGTCCGCAGGCTTTGTTGAAAAAGGATGATATTCTTTACGTAGCCGATAGCATAGGCGCTATTGCGGTACTGGATATTAGTCAAGCAGAAAAGCCTAAACAGCTTGCTTTTTTGAAAATTGGCGCCAGACCATACGGTTTGGGAATGCACGATTCTACTCTTTTTATAGCCTGTGGCGAGCGGGGAATTTTGCCGGTAGATGTTTCATCTCCTGAAAATCCAATACCGCATGATTTCATTGAAACACCAGGCAAGGCGCTTGCCGTGGCGGCTTCCGATAAGTACATAGGAGTAGCGGACTTTACATCGTGGGTGGTTATTTCAAGACCCGTAACCCCGTAACCCGTAACACTCCGTAACTTATCCAAAGCTTTGGTTTTAGGAGTTTTGAGTTTTATCTCAAAACTCCACAGAGCTGTAATCCTAATTATTGGGTACGAAACCTCTCCGGATGAAGACTGCGGTAAGATATAGATATATCCCTTCCCTTGATGGGAGATGAT
>Ga0256846_1000749_pt1 | contig 11929 bp, 7 predicted proteins | sample TevniametaG_FD_189098 | JGI IMG/M metagenome (GOLD analysis project Ga0256846, IMG submission 189098) | Tube worm associated microbial communities from hydrothermal vent at the East Pacific Rise, Pacific Ocean - Tevnia | ecosystem: Host-associated > Annelida > Integument > Unclassified ...
CACTTCTTCTAATAATTGAGGAAATTCTTCAAATTTTATAAAATTTTCTTGCTCTTCTATTCCTAATTCAATCTTTTCTTCTATTGTCCACCAATTATCAATTATCCAAGAGCTGTCAACATTATCAATTAATTTCTTAACCAGTTGAATTTTACATCTTTTATCAGTATTAATTTTATCAAAATTCGATTTATTTCCTTTGAAAAAGGAAAATAATGTAACTGCTTCTTGCAAATCATTTTGCTCAATATCAAAACGGTAAACATCTCTTGTTTCACCAATTTCACTAACAAGATAAGTAAATACAGGGTCGGTTTGTTCTACCTTTTTGTCTATTTTTTTAGTTAAAGCAAGGATATCTGTTTTTTTAATAGTTGTAAAAAATGTTTTTTCAGGAAGTGAAATTATAGCATCAATAAAACATTCATCCAACAAGAATTTACGCAGTTTTGCATCATTTTGTCGGTTAAAGATGCCGTCAGGAACAACTATGAATGCTTTTCCATTTGGTTTTAAGGCTCTAACTATCCATTCCATAAATAAGCCTTCAACACCCATTGCATTTACCTTGTAGTAATTTTCAAGTTCTGCAACTTTCTTAATTTCTTCTTTTAAATTACTGCTCCCGCTTGTAACATAAGGCGGATTAGTTAAAATAAGGTCGTATTCTTCTTGAACAGGGTCGGCAAGTGTTCCAAGAATTGAATTTGTTTTAAGCGTAAAACTTTCATTAAAAAGTTTTGCAAAATTTTTGGTTAATCCGGGGTTATCTTTGATTAAATCGGAAAAATAAATCAACATATTGGCTTTTGCCAGTATAATAGTTTTTTGTTCGTCTTTATCAAAACCTTTATCAAAACCATGAATGGTTATTTTTGGTTTAATACTGTTTTTTTCAATTTTATAAAATTGGTCAAGTTTTGTTTTAATCGGTTCTAACAAAAATTTTCCCACGCCACAAGCGGGGTCACATATACTTGCACCATCTTTTATCTCGTCTTTTGTCATTTCAACAATAGCACGAACAACCTTTAAAGGCGTAAAGAATTGTCCCCAATTCTTCTTACTAATACTTTCTTTCAAGAAACTTTCAAACAACTGACTTTTAAAGTCATAGTCAATATGTTCAAGTTTTCCGTAATCTTTAAATTTCAATAAAACTTTTTTAAAAACAGTGCTGTATCCCGCTACTGCTTTTTGGTCTTTACTGACAAATATAGTTCCGTTAATTATGGTTGTATTATCAATATCATTTTTAGGAAATAGTTCTTTGATTTTCTTTCTAATTGTATCAGCATAATATTGCAGAACTTCATCTTCTGTATTTGTTTCATACATTCTCAAAAGGTTGTCAAAATTATGCAAGCCTTTTAAAACACCTAAATCACTTAAATATTTGAAAATAAAAAGTTCTACAAAAGTATAAAGACAATTTTCAGGTGTCGCCCCACTAACAGACCATATATCTTGCCAAATTTGCTTTGCAAGGTCGGTCGGATTTACCAAGTTTTTTGGTTTTATCCGGTCGTTTTTTTCATTAATTGAGTTAATTATTTTTTCAATTAATTCGGGTAAGCGTTCATCATTAAAGTCGAAGTTATATTTTAAAGATTTTCCGTTTTTATCTTTTATTTCATTTCCAGTTGCAACATTTATCCAAATACTTTCCTTGCTATCGGTAGCAATAAGAATGTTTGTTTTGAGTTTTTGTGCAACTGTAAGTTCTTGTTTAATAGCCTTTTGTTTTTTTGCTTTTGTATTAAATTCAGAAGATTTTTTGTATTCAATTACAGCAATTACATTTTTTTTTTGAACAATTAAAGCATCAACTTTTTTCTTTTCTTCTTTTCCGTAATCAACATTTCGGATAATTCCGTTTTCTTTGAGTTGCTTAATTGTTGTCGCTCCAATATTATAAAAATCCCATTTACCAATTTTATCCGGGTTCTTTATCAAGTCCTTTTGTATCAATTCTTCACTCATAACAGTTGCCCTTAAAATTCTAAATTAGTTTGTTTTGCATTAGTTGCTTTGATGTATTGAACTTTTTGTTCGGCAACCTTAAAAACAGTTTCCGGCACTTTGTTTTGATAAACTTCATATGCGAATTTATCACTGAAATATTTTTCTTGAATTATTTCGAGTGCTATATCAAATATTTCGGCAAATATTGGCAATAAATTTTCCTTAAATTTAATTTTGTTATTCTCAATTTTACTGATTGCGGACATGTCAAGCCCTAACATTGCTGCAAGTTGCGTTTGATTAAGTCCTTTTTCTTTTCTTAAATGTCTAATGTATTCACCAAAACTTTCCATATTTCTCCATGTTAAAATTAACTTGGTAATTATTAGCAAATATATATTAAACTTATTGAATTAATCAAGTCTTTTTTATGTTTTTGAGCGATTGCTAAAAATAAAAGAGTGCTATCGCACACATTTGTTTGTATGGCAGGAATTTTGAGAGATTATTTCTTTGACTCTAATTATTAATAAAATAATGTATATTTACACAAATTTTAAAAATAAAAAAAGTGTTTAAGTATTTTAATTTTTTAGTTTTTATTGGAATAGCATTATTTACAACAACAATAAAAGCACAAGATAAAGACAAAAAAAAATCGGATAATTTTCCTTATGTATATGCCACTTATTCATTACAAATTCCGGGAGGTGATTTAGTTAACCGATTTGGCACAAGTTCCGATATCGGAGGTGGTGTTGGTTATAAAACAAAAACAAATTGGACAATAGGAGCCGAAGCATCTTATATTTTTGGAAATGATGTAAAAGAAAATCCGCTTGAAAATTTGCTTAATTCACACAATGAAATTACAAATATGTATGGTGAACCAAGTCAAATAAAAATGCGGCAAGCAGGACTAAGAATTTCAGGAAATGTGGGTAAAATATTTGCTGTTTCATCTACAAATAAAAACAGTGGAATATATTTAAGAGGCGGTATCGGTTTTCTTCAACATAAAATATATATTGAAAATGAAGGAAACAATACTCCACAAGTTCTTAACGATTATCGTAAAGGTTACGATAGATTATGTAACGGCGTATCATTCAGTGAGTTTATAGGGTGGCAAAATTTCAGTAATAAAGGAGGATTTCATTTTATTGTGGGATTTGAATTTGTGCAAGCAATAACCGAAAATCGCAGAACATGGGATTATGCTACAAACACTAAAATAGAAGGACAACGATTAGATTTGTTATATACTTTTAAAATAGCGTGGTATATTCCTTTCCGCAGACAACAATCAAATCAATATTTTTATTATTAAAATTTAATAGTTCGTTAAATTTTTAGCCATAAATACACGAATTAATTGATTTATAAATAGTTAAGCAACAATAAAACTTATTCTATTATCTGCCTGGCAATCAGTGTATTATACAAATATATAACGGACTATTGCAAATTAAGTTTTTCATATCGGGACAGTCTAAAAAGACTAAAAACAGTTATTACAAAAATTAAATCTATAGCAATCTTCTAAAACACACTACCGGTTTACTAAGAGATTTCTCACTCTTGTTTGAAATAACAACTTTTTAAACTGCCCCATTTCAGATATAATAAGGTCTTTCAGAACTTTTTACCAATTATTTTTGACTATTAAATAATTTTAATCCAAATTATGTATTAAAACAACAAATTTTTAGCTGATTATCAGGTAATTAAGCATTTCTTTGGCGTTTTCTCTCAAACTCTTTAAGAAGTATCTTTCTGAGTCTTAGTGAATTAGGTGTAACTTCAACATATTCATCTTTTTGAATATACTCTAATGCCTCTTCTAACGAAAATTTAATGGGCGGAGCCAACTGAATTTTATCATCAGTTCCTGAAGCTCGCATATTGGTAAGTTTTTTGGTTTTGGTAACGTTTAAAACCAAATCCTTTTCCCTACTATTTTCACCCACTACCATACCTTCGTAAACTTCTTCTTGTGGTCCTACAAAAAACTTTCCTCTGTCTTGTAATTTACCAAGAGCGTAAGCAAAAGTTGTTCCGCTTTCCATGGCAATTAACGAACCGTTTATCCTACCTTCAATAGCACCTTTGTAAGGTTCATAAGCTGTAAAACGATGACTCATAACAGCCTCTCCTGCCGTTGCTGTAAGAATACTGCTCGACATACCGATTATTCCTCGTGAAGGTATTTTAAATTCAAGATGAATACGTTCACCTTTACGTTCCATATTTAAAAGTTCACCTTTACGCTTTGTTACCATTTCAATGGCTTTACCGGAATGCTCTTCGGGCAAATCAATAGCCATTAATTCTATCGGTTCACATTTTTCACCACCTATATTTTTAAAAATAACTTGCGGTTGTCCCACTTGTAATTCGTAACCTTCGCGACGCATTGTTTCAATTAATACCGACAAGTGTAAAATTCCGCGTCCGTAAACCGTAAAAGCATCAGCAGATTCAGTTGGCTCAACTCTAAGTGCAAGATTCTTTTCCAGCTCTTTTTCAAGGCGTTCCTTTAAGTGACGTGAAGTAACAAATTTACCATCTTTTCCAAAAAACGGTGAATTGTTTATTGTAAACAACATACTCATTGTAGGTTCATCAATGGCAATTGGGTCGAGTGCCTCAGGGTTTTCTGAATCAGCAACAGTATCTCCGATTTCAAAACCATCGATACCCACAATAGCACATATATCGCCGGCTTTTACTTCGGTAGCTTTTGCTTTTGCCATTCCCTCGAAAACAAAAAGTTCTTTAATTTTTGAACGCACAACAGAACCGTCACGTTTACATAAACTAACATTTTGCCCTGCTCTTACAACTCCACGATTAACTCGTCCCACAGCTATTCGTCCCACATACGATGAATAATCAAGAGAAGTAATAAGCATCTGCAAAGAACCTTTTTCGATTTTTGGTTCAGGAATATGTTCAATTATTGCATCTAAAAGAGGAATAATATCTTCGGACGGTTGTTTAACATCGGTTGACATCCAACCGTTTTTTGCCGAACCGTAAAGTGTCGGAAAATCAAGTTGTTCGTCAGTTGCATCTAAACTAAACATTAATTCAAAAACCTCTTCGTGAACTTCGTCGGGACGACAATTGGGTTTATCAACTTTATTGATTACCACAATCGGTTTAAGCCCAAGCTGAATTGCTTTTTGTAAAACAAAACGTGTTTGCGGCATTGGTCCTTCAAAAGCATCAACCAAAAGTAAAACACCATCAGCCATATTTAAAACACGCTCAACTTCACCTCCAAAGTCGGAGTGTCCGGGTGTGTCAATAATATTAATTTTTGTATTATTATATTTTACCGATACGTTTTTTGATAAAATGGTTATCCCTCTCTCCCGCTCCAAATCGTTACTATCAAGAATCAACTCTCCGGGATTTTCATGGTCTTTAAACAATTTGGCCTGCATTAAAATTTTATCTACCAAAGTTGTTTTGCCATGGTCAACATGCGCAATAATTGCAATGTTTCTAATGTTACTCATTATTTAATTTTATTTATTAATTTTATTACCTCTTCAACTCCTATCAAGAAAAGTGCACAAAAATACTATTTTGATTTGTATTAACCGTTATAAAGCAGTAGTTATTTTTTAATATTAATTTTGAAAAGCATTTTAAACATTAAGGTATTAAAAATATTAAGTTTATTTACTTAATAATATAAACATTAATAAGGATACAAATATTAAGTTTATATATTTATATTTCAGTCTATTAATTATTGTTACCTAATTATAATGATTAAAAACTTAAAGTTTTTAAAATTCATTATTAAATATAAGCATCTAAAACCATTTTCATTTTTTCTTTCGGAAAATACCAATTAAGTATTTTATATGGAATAGAATTTATTCTACTATTAATATCTTCAAAATTCCAATTATCGATACTACCAAATTCATATTTCCAATTATCAACATAAGATAAAATATTATTCTGTATTCCTATTACACTTTTGTCATTATTAGTTGCACACATAGTAACACTACCAATAATTTTATTTATAGTTATCAAATCAATATTTATTCCATCTGCAGTTAATTGCGAATAAAATGATTTAATAAATATTGATGATAAATCATTAAAATCTGAAACAGAAAATTTACCAATTAAAACAGAATACATGGTTGTTGAGTTTGTTATTAAAAGACATTTTTTTCGACTTACATAAAACACATTTGCATTCCATTTATTTAAAGATGCTAACGAAATTTCTTGATTTTCTAATATTGGGAATTTAATAAGTTTTTCTAATTTCCTTGATACATAAATATTCGTTGCCATATTATTATATTATAATTTTTAATATCCTTTTATAAACACTAAAGCAAACTTACACCAATTTATATAAACAAATCATTTACTAACTAAAAATCTATATTACATAAATTTCATTTTATGAATTATTAAATTTAATCAATCACCAAACTATAAATTTATTTTTTACTTTCACAACAATAAACACAGAAAAAACAATATTTTTAAAACAATGTTCCACGTGGAACATTAAACTAAAACTTTAAGTAAAATAATATATATGTTCCACGTGGAACATATTTTATCTTCCAAAACTAACAAGTAAAACATTGATATCTGATGGACTAATACCCGGAATACGTGAAGCCTGACCAATTGTTTTTGGTTTTATACGTTTTAGTTTTTGTCTTCCTTCGGTTGATATTGATAAGTATTTATCGTAATTTATATTTTCAGGTATTGGTAATTTTTCTAGTTTTTTAATCTTGTCAGCTATCTGTTTTTCTCTAACTAAATAACCTTTGTATTTCATAGATATTTCAGCACCTTGTAAAATTGCAAACTTTTGCGAAGTTAAACTATCAGTTAATATTTTTAATTTAGGAACTTGGTCAACTAAATCAAAAATAGAAACATCAGGACGACTTATTAAACTAATTAACTTTACTCCTTGTTTTAATGGTGAAGAATTTATTGATTCTAAAAAACTGTTTATATCTTTTGCTTTAATGCTGTAATTTTCAAAAAAATCTATTATCTCTTGAATCTTCTCTTGTTTATATAAAACTCTTTTATATCTATACCCAGAAACTAATCCTAAATTATATCCAACAGGAGTAAGTCGAATATCAGCATTATCTTGACGAAGCAAAATTCTATATTCAGCTCTACTTGTAAACATACGGTAAGGTTCATCTACTCCTTTTGTTACAAGATCGTCAATTAATACGCCAATATAGGCTTGGTCGCGTGCAAGAGTAAATTCAGGTAAATTGTTATTTTGTAAATGAGCATTTATTCCTGCAATCATACCTTGTGCTGCTGCCTCTTCATATCCTGTAGTTCCATTTATTTGCCCTGCAAAATATAAGTTTTTTATCAACTTTGTTTCAAGTGTATGGGTAAGTTGCGTAGGATCGAAATAATCATACTCAATAGCATAACCCGGGCGAAACATTTTTACATTTTCTAAACCGGGAATTTGTTGCAATCCTTTCAATTGTGTCTCCCACGGAAGCGAGGAAGAAAATCCGTTAATATAATATTCTTCTGTATCAAATCCTTCGGGTTCTAAAAACAGCTGATGCGAATCTTTATCGGCAAATGTCACAACTTTATCTTCAATACTTGGGCAATATCTTGGACCAATACTTTTAATAGTTCCGTTAAAAAGGGGTGAAAATTCAAAAGATTGCTTTAATGTTTCATGAACAGTAGAATTTGTATGTGCAATATAACACGACCGTTGAACAGATAAATTTGCTTCGTCATATAAATATGAAAATGTCGAAGGATTTTCATCTCCTTTTTGTTCTATAAGTTTTTTAAAATTTATACTTCTACCGTCAAGACGTGCAGGTGTTCCCGTTTTCATTCGTCCTGCGGTAAAACCAAGTTCGATAAGCTGCTCTGTTAAGCCGTCACTTGATGGTTCCGACATTCTACCCCCTTGCAATTGTGTTGAACCAATATGCATTAATCCGTTGAGAAAAGTTCCGTTTGTAAGAATAATTGATTTTGAATAAAACTTAAATCCCATTTTAGTGACAACTCCTGTTACTGTATCTCCTTTTATAATTAAAGACATAACAGAATCTTGAAAAAAATCAAGGTTTTGTATCTGCTCCAACTGCTTACGCCACTCTAAACTAAACAACATTCTATCGCATTGTGCCCGTGGACTCCACATTGCAGGACCCTTTGAACGATTAAGCATTCGAAATTGTATGGTAGATTTATCTGTTACAATTGCTGTATATCCTCCAAGAGCATCAATCTCTCTAACTATCTGCCCTTTTGCAATTCCTCCTATTGCAGGATTACATGACATTTGGGCAATTTTTGTCATATCCATTGTAATCAAAAGAGTTGACGAACCCATATTTGCTGCTGCTGCTGCTGCCTCACTACCGGCATGCCCCGCTCCTACTACTATAACATCATACTTATTCAACATCACCAAATAATTTTAAACTTTCATCTTCTTGTTTTGTCATCTCTTGTTTTTCAATATCAGTTTTATCTTTAAAACCTATTAAATGCAAGGTGCCATGAACTATAACTCTTAATAATTCATCAATAAAATTAACACCAAAAGACTCAGCATTTTCTTTTACTCTATCTGCACTAATAAAAATATCTCCCGAAATAATATTGCTCTCGGTATAATCAAAAGTTATAACATCAGTAAAATAATCGTGGTTAAGATATTGTTTGTTTATTTCTAAAATATATTGGTCAGATGCAAAAATATAAGATAAATCGCCTTGTATAAAATTATATTTTTCAACTACCGTATCTAACCATTTAATAATTTTTTTCTCAGGAAGGTTTAAATTTTCAATATCTTCAAAAAAAAAGGAAATCATTTTATAAATAAAATTTTAAAATAACAGTAGCACCATCTCTCTCAAACAAAACTTCATCGGCAAGATGTCGCATCAAAAATACTCCTCTCCCATCAGGTTTTTCAACATTTTCCGATTTTGTAGGGTCAGGCAAATTATCGTAATTAAAACCGTTTCCTTCATCGCTTACCGATATAGTTAAAACATTATTCTCCTCCGAAAAAACAAGTTTAACAAGTTTATTTTCGTCAGATTTGTTCCCATGTAAAATGGCATTGGTAACAGATTCAATTACTGCAATCAAAATATTGCCATATAATTCTGTCACTATAGATAATTCAATAGATATTTCGTCTATAATATTTTCAATTATTGAAATATTACTTATTGATGATTGTATGGAAACTTCTTTTTTCATAGTGATTACTTAATATTGTTGATATATTCTCTATATTTATTTTGATAAAAATAATTAAGTTTTAAACTATTTTTATTTAAAACATCATTAAAATTATCTTGCTGTATAAAGTTATCAAATTTTTTGTTATTAATCTTATCATAATTAGTTAAAGCTTCTTCCGATTCTCGTTTTTTATCTAACTCACGTTGACGCTCGGCATTTTCAGCTTCAAGCAATCGTGTTAAAATTTGTTCTTGTCGCATTAACGATTGCCTGTTTAAATTATTGTTAATAATATCGTGTTTATTTTGTTCTATCAATTTATTTATATCATCTAATTTTTTGGTAACATTATCTCCAACTGCACCTGAATTTCGGAGTTGATTTAATCGTTGTTGAAAAATCTCTTGTTGTGCCAACATTTGAGAACGCTGCCGTGCAGATTTTTTTCCTTGCGACTGCCCATTCTTCATTTGGTTTATCATATTTTTCAGCTGAGACTTAATGCTCTCTTGTGTTTTACGTAAATCGGACAATGAAGGTTGTGAATTGCTTTTCTTATTCTTTTTGGGTTTCGACTTGGAATTTTTCCCACCCATACCCCCTGAATTGTCCATATTTTTAAGCGATTCTGTCAAAAGTAAAATTAAATCGTTTGACTCGGTTAAAATATTACGAATAGGAATATAAATTTTGGAATAATTACTGTTTTGCAATTCAAAATTTACATCAAACAACAAGTTTCTGATTTTAGAAACTTTTTTATTTATATGATTTCCTAAATATGGTGTTCGTTTGCTTAAAGCATAAAGCGAATCATAAATAATTGTAAAATCATTTTGCAAATTCTGCTGATTTTTTATGTTATCGTAATATGCAGCCGATGTTACCGACAAAGATTGAAAGTTTGTGTAAATATCCTCTTGTGTAAAACTAAAATAAAAAAGATTTTCAAGTATTTGCCGTAATGTTTCGGCATTTTCGGCATTCTCTTTTTGTTCGTTGCTTTCCATCATCATCTGAATAGCATCAGCAAGTTTTTGAGCATCTTCGCTATTTTTATCAAAATCGGGTTTTTGTTTTTTATGTTTACCGTCGTTAGACTTGTTTTCATTCGGCTCACTTGATTTTTCAGCATTCTCTGAATTTTGCTTGTTTAAAGCATCTTCTGTTTTTTGCAAATTTTGTTTCAACTCTGAAAATCGATTTTGTAAACTATCAAGTTTAAAGGGTTTTTCTAAATTTTTATTAGTTTTATAAATGCTGTCGTATTGTTGCGATAATTCCGAAAGTTTATTAATATCTGATTTCAACAAAGAATCTGTTTTATTCTCATTTTCAGAGTCAGCCAATTTTTTTTGATTTTTTGATATTTCAGATAATTCATCCGATATTTTAAGTAAATCTCTCTCCATCTCAAACTTTTTTAAAAGTTCAAGATTTTTATCTAACTCCTTCGATAACTGCTCATAATTCATTTGCAACTTATCAAGGTCTTTATTCATCAATTCTTTATTCTCTTGTTGCGTAAGATTTTGAAGTTCTTCAAGAAGTTTTTTCAATTCATCATCAAAAACTTTATCCATAAGAGATTGAATCTCTTCTTGCTTTTTCATTATATCCAACTCTTCTTGCGAAAAGCTGTTATACATATTATTCTTTTTTCTGTTTTGCTCGGCTATATCTTTCAACAAATCATTTATTGATTGTTGTTTTTGTTCCAGCTCATCCAACAATTGTTGTTTTTCAAACGCCGATAGATTTTCGGTATTCAACTTTTGTTTAATAAAATCAATATCACGTGAATACTCTTGAGCCATTAAAAGTGTTTTTTCTATTTTTTCCTGTATTTTTTTATTCATCTTATTTTTTTCCGAAATAAGCTCTTTATAATCAGGAACAAAAAATTTAAAAATTTCTGTTTTCGACGATTTGAATCCGTTTATCATATCATTATCGAAAACCTGAAAATAGTAATCATAATTTTTTAATGAATCGGAAAATTCAAATACAAAATAAAACTCCTGCTCCACAGTATTTTTACTAAACGGAACAACAATTCGCTTTTTGTTGTAAACAAAATATAAATTTGAAAAACCGTAATCATCGGAAATTATTCCTTTAAAATAAAAAAGTTTCTTATTTATATCATCCTGAACAACGCTAACTTTTATTTCGGGATACAAATCGGGTATTACAGTTATCACTGAATTTGATAAAATTGTTTGCTTAATATTTTTATTAACGGCATTAATAGAATAAACAAACGAATGTATTGCAACTGTATCGAATACAAAAGCATCAACAAAATAAAATTTTGAAAAAACAGAATCCAATTTTAAATATAAACTGTCGGTATATAAACAATTGAAAGTAAATTTAAGATTAGAACCTTGTGCAACTTTTATATTTGAAATACCGGTAAATAATTTATCCGATATTCCGGTATATGAAGGATAATCAACAGCAATAGTAAAATTCTTTAAAAAAGGCGGATCGATAACCGTAACTTTATAAGATTTCGATAAATATTTTTCTCCCTTAATTATAAACGAAAAATTATTGTTAACACTCTTTATTACCGACCTGAAATGAGTATTATCAACTCTTTCCATTAAAAACTCACTGTTTGAAATAAAAAGTGATAACGACGAAGGCAAAATTTTTCCTTCAACAATAACATCAACAATCAAAT
>Ga0256846_1000750_pt1 | contig 11877 bp, 13 predicted proteins | sample TevniametaG_FD_189098 | JGI IMG/M metagenome (GOLD analysis project Ga0256846, IMG submission 189098) | Tube worm associated microbial communities from hydrothermal vent at the East Pacific Rise, Pacific Ocean - Tevnia | ecosystem: Host-associated > Annelida > Integument > Unclassified ...
AACGGGAAAACTTACGTTTTTCATGGCAAAGGCATTTCAGGCAGCAACCTGAAGGAGGAACGGTGTTGGGGGTTATGAAAAAACAATACCCTGACAATAAAGCAGATCAGGACTCATGGCGTGAGAAGAGTATTATCAAATATGCATACCTTGTAAAGCATATCGCAGCAAGGTTTGCCATGCGCCTTCCTTCCAGCGTGTTCTATGACGAACTTGTTTCTGCAGGCTCACTTGGTCTTATTGATGCAGTTGATAAATTTGATCCTTCCAGACACGTCAGTCTGAAAACCTATGCCCAGTACCGTATAAAGGGGGCAATACTTGATGAGTTGCGCAATATGGATCCGTATTCAAGATCCATGCGAAAAAAGATTCAGGACATTTCAAAAGCCGTAAAAAACATTGAAGACCAGAAAGGCTCGCCGGCAACGGATGAGGAAATCAGCAAAGAACTTGGTATTTCGCTTGAAGCTTATTATGATATGCTCACAAATATTCACGGAGCATCTGTCTTAAGTCTGGATGAATTCATAAAAACCAAGAAAAATGATTCTTATTCACAGACAAGATTTCAGTCCAGCCTCAAGACCCTGGAGACTCCTGCCGATTTTTTTGACAGGGAGGAACTTAAATCTGTAATTGCCGATACCATAAGAACCCTTACTCCAAAGGAACAGATGGTGGTTTCCCTTTATTATTATGATGAGCTGACCTTAAAGGAAATAGGCGAGGTGCTGACATTGACTGAGTCCAGGATCTGTCAGATTCATACGGCAGTCCTTGTTAAACTGAAGTCCAGGCTTCAGGACTATTTTAATTAAAGAGGTTGTCACATGGCTGATTCAAATATTACAGAACAGGATGTCACACAGGAAGATGATCTTGTTTCCCAGGATGATATTGATAAATTGCTTGAAGCATCAAACATTGACGATGATACATCTGATGCGCAGGATGAGGGGGCAGAAGAACTGGGAGAGCTGTCCCAGGATGATATTGACAACCTTTTGAATTCAGGCATGCCTGATGCAGAGGTGCCTGCCGACTCCGGTGACGATTCTTCAGATGACCAGGATGATGATCTGGAACTTATTTCCCAGGATGACATAGACCAGCTGATGAATTCAGGGGAACCTGATAATGCAGAAAGTTCTGATGATGGGGCTGAAACCGGAGATGATAGGGTACTGGACGATGAACTGGATGAAGATGCAGCAATGATTCTTCAGGACGATCTGAGTGCTCTTGTATCAGATCAGGCAGAAGGTTCTGACATGGAAGAGCCACCTGCAGACAGTCCTGTTACAGAGGAGGAATCTGAGGATGATTATGTCATTGATGAATCTAAGGCCGTTGATGTTCAGGAATGTCTTGTAACCCAGGAAGCATTGGATGAACTGGTCAAAAATTTTGATAATACAGATGAGCCCGAACCCGGATCTGAGTCTGAGCCCGAACCCGAACCGGTTGTGCTGGATGAAATTGATGAACCTGAAGATGCAGAGCCTGCTGTGAATGAGGAACCGGAATCTTCTGATTCTTCAGGGGTTACCATGCTTGATTTTGAGAGTGATGATGAAGTAACCCAGGACGATATTGATTCTCTTCTTCTGGAATCTGATGATGATCTGGAAGAAGGTGAAGAGGAAGAAGATGAAGACCTGCTCATTTCCCAGGATGATATTGATACTCTTCTGATGGCTGCTGACCAGGAAGATGAAGATGTACTGGGCGACTTGATGGACGATGATATTGACGGTCTTCTGGAAGATGAAAATGAAAACCTTGATGTCCCTGAAACAGAGGATGATATTGAAGACGGGGCAGACAAGGTAGTGCTTGAAGATGATGACCTGCCGGAAGATACCAAGCAGAAGAAATCAGGCATAAAATCTGGATGGTATAAGTCAAAGCTTGTGATTGCAGGAATATCAGCCATTGTTGTGCTTGGAATCGCAATCCCAACTGCTTATTTTTTGTTTTTTTCAGCAAGTCCTGAACAGACACAGTCCGTTCAGGACGCTTCACTTGCTCTGCCTGTCCAGGATTCAGGAGAAAGCATGGATGTTCATACTGTAAGCATTGATATGCAGTCCCAGCCTGCCTTCATGAAGAAATCAGGAATACTTGTATTGAAAAATTTCATTGTACTGACTCCTGATACAGGCAATGACATGACTTATATAACTGCTGATATTTCAATTGATTATTCAGACGGGAGGGCTGTGAATGAGATTGAGGGCAATCTTTCATTTTACAGGGGTATTATTTACGATGCCCTGCGCAAGACTCTTGCGTTGAAGAATCAGGATGAAATTGTCCAGTCTGATCTTTTGTTCATAATTGAAAACAAGTTGAAAAAAGCCCTGCCCGGCCCCTATATTGACCGGGTAAGTTTTAAATCCTTTAAGGCAAGTTAAAGGAGGTAAACATGCCTGCCATACCTGGACATAATATTGTACTGCAGCAGTCCGGTGTTGCCCAGGAATTAAGCCATCATTCCCAGAGTCCTAAACCGTCTCCTGAACAGGCAGCTGCCCAGCAGCAGATAAATGAGGTGGCAGCAGGCACAACTGTCCAGGAGTTTGATGAATCCGGGAAACTTAAGGCTAAAAAGGAAAAACAGGCTGCAAGGCGTAGACTTCGGCTTAAAAAGGTTAGGAAAAAGTCAGGACAGCAAAGAGAGCCTGATTATGATGCACCTGGAAGGCTGCTGGATACAAAAATATGATACAATTATTTTCAACTGAATTCTGGATAGCAGTTCTTTTTGGTATAAATTTTATTCTGGTTGTTTTTCTGTTTCTGATTGTAAAAAAAATAAATCTTGTCAGTTCTTCGTCTGCTCAGGATCGATGTGAAGATATAGAGGAGATAAATGGTGCACAGACAGAACATGCAGGTCATATCATGAACATGCTTGAACCCCTTGTGCAGGATGCTGCAAAGACAGCAAAGACTTTTGAAGCCCAGATAAGGGAAAAGAAACGTATCATAAAAGAACTTAATGACGCCCTTGATGCAAGAATTATTAATATAAATCTTTTATTGTCCAGGGCTGAGAAACTGCAGAAAAAACTTGAAAATGAACACAGAATGGCAAACCGTCAGATATCTGTGAATCCTGATTCCTTTCCTGTTGCCCCTCCTGATACAATGCTTGATCAGCAGAACCGGATCATAGAAATGTTTAATATGAATCTTGATGTTGAGTCCATTGCTGATAAATTGTCCATTCCTGAGGGTGAAGTCAGGCTGGTTATTGATCTTAAGAAGAAATTCATGGCCATGGAAGCAGAAGGCCGATGATTGCCAATGTAACATTTTCTTCGTCCAGAATTATTATACAGAAGGGTACGGATGGAGCTCTGCCACGCACTCTTGCAGGCCTTTCCTCCAATACAATTGTTCGTGCCAGGGTTTTAAATATCCTTGCAGGTCAGAAAGCTGAACTTGAAATCAATGGACAGACAATTGTAGCAAAGACAAATATTCTTCTGACGCCAGGTGAAGAAATCAGTCTTAAAATCATGTCTGAAAAAGATGCTGTGATTCTTAAGCTGGTCAGCACGTCAGCACAGGCAGAGCCTTTCTCCCGTTCCCTTGCCGGCCTTGTGCGTTTTTTTTCAGGCAGCCGTTTTCTGCCCGGCCCTGAAGATTTAAAGAGTGGTGATATTAAGAATCTGATATATAAGGTGGCATTGAAATCAGGCAGAGCTGATGAAAATTTTCTGCCTGACCTGATCAGAAACAGCGGAATATTGTGGGAAAAAAAACTTGCCGGTATTCTGCTTGATTCAGATTCAGATTCCAGTACAATGACAATGAAAAACAAGATTGCAGAAATTCTGCAACAGGATATAAAGGCCAGCCTGATGCAGGCTGTGCTGGAAAATGAATCTTCTGCTGATTCTCCATCTCTGAAGGCTGCGGCTGATTTTGTGAAAACCATTGAGAACTATCAGGTTGTCAATCATTATACTCAGGATTCAGGCAGGTTTTTTCTGCCTTTTCCGGTTTTGAACAATTCTGGGTTTAATTTTGGCCACCTTTTTATTGACACCGGAAAATCACCCACTGAAAAGGCAGGAAACAGCAGCAGAATCATACGTATATCCTTTTTGCTGGACATGACACGCCTTGGAGCTTTAAGGGCTGATTTTTCAATCTTAAAAAAAGAAATTTCAGGCAGATTCATGCTGGCAGATAAGCCTGTACGTGATTATGTGAAATCAATGATTCCTGAATTAAAAAAACGTGTTGCAAAAATAGGCTATCATCTGAAGAATATGGACTGCATTGTGGCCGGTGAGAATGAATTCAGTCCTGACCGTTTTGCCGAATCATTGTTAAAGTCCTGTGAAAACGAAAACAGGATGCTGAATATTGTAATTTAAGGATAATGTCAATATGACCGGGAAATATCGCAAAAAAGCTGTTGCCCTCAGATATGACCGTGAAAAAGACAATTCCCCGAAGGTTACTGCCAAGGGGCAGGGCATGATTGCAGAAAAGATTATCGAGCTTGCCAGAAAGCATGATATCCCTGTGAAAGACGATCCTGATCTGATAGAGGTGCTTTCATGCCTTGAAATCAATGAGGAAATTCCACCAGATATATACAAAGCCGTTGCAGAACTGCTGGCATTTGTATACTCCATGAATTCAAAGAGAAAATAGGTGCTTTGCATTTATGCATGGTGCCATCTTTCACTAGGAAAATTTTTCTGGCTGTGTCAATGATGCCTGTCCTATGGTGTCGGGTTTCTGACATTACCATTTAATAACCTGCCTGAATCTTCCCTGAATTGCCCGGATAGGGCCGTTCCAGCTGTATAAAGCAGGTATGCACCAATGTGGCATTTATATTGCAAGCCTTAAGTTTTATAAACAAAATGCTGCACGGAGGATAAGACTTAGTATGATACTTGAAATGACCCGCCCTGTTCAGGGAGGACTGCGCCAGGAAAGAAAACTTGAGGTTGTGGCAAATAATCTTGCCAACGCTGATACAACAGGTTTTAAGAAGGATTCAGTCAGTTTCGATAATAAATTCAGGGCTCAGGTAAACAAGGATTTTTCACAGGGAACCCTTCAGGAGACCGGAAATCCCCTTGATTTTGCACTTTCTGACAAGGGATTTTTCAAGGTGGATACTGCAGAAGGTATCAGATATACCCGTGACGGCAATTTTTTTCTGGATGCTGATGGCATAGTTGTGGATCAGAATGGCAACCCTGTAATGGGACAGGGCGGCCCCATTGCCATAAATGGGGCCAATGCAGACCTTGAACAGGAATTGTCTGTTAATCAGAACGGCGAGATAAGGCTCGGTGGTACTATTATTGATACTTTTGATATAGTGACATTTTCCGACCTTGGAAAAATGAAAAGAGACGGTCAAAATTTATTGTCCTATGAGGGCAATACCACTGATGAGATTCCTGTTGACAAACCCATTGTGCAGCAGGGCAGTCTTGAAAAATCAAATATTCGTGTTGTGGAGGAAATGGTTCGAATGATTGATGATCACAGAATGTTTGAAACATTCACAAAATCCATGATGACCTTTGATGAGATTGACGGGCGTGCCATTAACGATGTGGGAAAATTAAGGTAGGATAAAGGAGAACTTTTATGATACGCGCATTATGGTCAGCTGCAACAGGAATGTATGCACAGCAGATGCAGACCGATGTGGTCGCAAATAACCTTGCCAATTCAAGCACCACCGGGTTCAAAAAATCAAGGGCTAATTTTGAGGATCTGATGTACCGTACCATGCAGGTGGCAGGTCAGACCACTCCGGGAGGAGGCCAGGTTCCGACAGGTATTCAGGTCGGTATGGGAGTCAAACCCACAAGTGTCCAGAAATTATTCACCCAGGGGGATTATATTCAGACAGACAACCAGTTGGACATGGCCATTCAGGGGAATGGCTTTTTCAGGGTGCGTCATGGAAATGAAGATCTTTACACCCGTGCCGGCAATTTCACCCTTGACAGTGAAGGGTATCTGACCACACCTGCAGGAGACAGACTTCAGCCTGAAATTTCTCTGCCCGTGGAAACCGTGACTGTAACTCTCCAGGACAATGGAACCCTCACAGCCCATGGCGCTGATGAATCAATTCTTGCAACAGCACAGGTGCTGATTTCAACTTTTGTGAATCCTGCCGGCCTTTTTGCAACGGGAAATAATCTTTTCAGGCCCACAGAAGGTTCAGGCGCTGCCACGGAAAGAACTCCTGGTGAAGATGGTGCAGGTACTGTGACAAATAATTTCCTTGAAGGTTCCAATGTGAGTGTAATTGAAGAGATGGTTGCAATGATTTCAGGCCAGAGAACCTATGAAGCCAATTCAAAATCCATTCAGACAGCAGACAGCATGCTGTCAACGGCAAACGGGCTGAAACGTTAGGATATGATGATGCCATGAAAAGGGTGATGTCAGCCGTTAAAATTATGATTTTTCTGGCAATATTTGCCTTGCCTGCTGGCAATGCATTTGCAGCAGGCCTTCCTGATGCACAGCCCGACAACGGCGGAACTGTCCTGCCTGTTACAATAAGAGTGAATCAGTCCAGCCTGATAAAGGGTACACATGTTCTTTTAGGAGACATAGCCATGATCAGTGCGCCTGGAGTTTTAAAGGAAGCCATTGCAGAAATTGACATAGGTACAGGCCCTGACCCGGGTAAAATAAAATATTTTGGCCGCAGAAAAATAGTTTCCATGATACGGTCAAAAAGATTTGTACCTGCCGATATTGAAATAATATCCCCTGAACGCATTTATGTTAAATGCATGAGCCAGACACTTACACCGGCCAGGATCAGGGATTTTGTTGAACATTGCCTTGCAGAAGAGTTCAGGGGCAGGGAATTTGAATTTTTGTCCTTTAATGTGAACGGGCTTGAACCATATCCTGTGGGAAAACTTGAAATCCAGCCTGTATCGGAGAAAATTGTCCGCAATAAAGGCCGTATCTCTTCTTTTCTGGATATAATTATTAATGGACACAAACAGGACAGGGTGAATATTTCAGGCAGAATTGCTGTTTATGCTGATGTGGCCTGTGCATTGCATTCCATTGAAAAAGGCAGGATAATTTCAGGCTCTGACCTGTATTTTAAAAGAAAAAATATTTTTGAAATCAATGATGAATTCATTACAGACCTGAAACCGGTTGAAGGAAAAATTGCAACCAGAAGAATCAGAAAAGACCAATGTGTCAAGCCTGAATTTTTTTCACAACCTCCTGTAATTCATAAAGGAGACATTGTGGACCTGATTGTGAAAAATCCAGGCCTGCTCATTGTCACAAGAGCCAGATCCAGGGAAGACGGATATGCTGATAAAGTGATCATAGTTGAGAACCTCAGTTCAGGAAAGCTTGTCAGAGGGATTGTTAAAGGGCATTCAAAGGTGGAGGTGGCAAATTAGTAAAATGAACAGATTCTGCAAATTTAAGACTGTGGTGTATATTGTCCTGTGTGCTGTTTTTATCAGTATCTGCGGCTGTGTATCAGCGGTCAGGGAAAACAGTGCAGGCCTTGCTGTGCCGGACGGTATTTCAACCAGGCCTGGCATAAACCCCGAATTTGCCACACCAGGCCCTGCTGAAGGGTCTTTGTGGATGGGGAAAAATGCTTCTTTGTTTGAAGATTCAAGGGCTGCCCATGTGGGAGATACCATTATAGTTGATATTATTGAAAATTCTACTTCTGCCATGAATGTGAATACAGAATCATCCAGAAAAACAGGTATGGATATAGGATTGCCCACGATCAACCTTCTGGGGAATAAAAAGATTTTTGGGGCAGGCCCGGGTGAGACAAAACTTCTGGGAACTGATTTTTCAAATACCTTCAAGGGAGAAGGCAAAAATACCAGATCAGGCCAGGTCACTGCATCAATTGCCGCCCGTGTTACCGAGGTGCTGCCCAATGGAAATCTGAGTATATTCGGCAGAAGGGCTGTCAAGGTTGATAATGAAGTTCAGTATATCACTGTGGCAGGAGTTGTGCGTCCCCAGGATATTTCTTCATCCAACAGGGTGAAATCAAGCAACCTGGCTGATTCAAGAATAGAATATTATGGCAAGGGCGCTCTTGCTGACAAACAGAAACCCGGGTGGGGAACACGGATTATTGATAATATCTGGCCATGGTAATTATCTGTATCTAAATTTATTAAAGGATTCATGGATGAAACCTGTCATGAAAATATTTGTTTTATTGTTAATGGTCTGTTCTGTTTTTTTTGCAATGTCTGGTCTTTATGTCAGGCCTGGCTTCTGCGCACGTATCAAGGATATTGCAGCAATAAGAGGTATACGTTCCAATCAGCTTACAGGTTATGGCCTTGTTGTGGGCTTAAATGGCACAGGAGACAAGAACGGAGTGAATTTTACCAAACAGGCCCTTGCCAACATGCTGGAAAAAATGAATATTTTTGTGGATAAAAATCAGCTTAAAGTCAAAAATGTTGCTGCTGTCATGGTCACGGCTGATATTCCCCCCTTTGCCAGAATAGGTGATAAGATTGATGTGATTGTATCATCAATAGGGGATGCCAAAAGCCTTAAGGGCGGTACATTGCTGATAACTCCGCTTAAGGGGGTGGACGGTAAAGTATATGCCCTTGCACAGGGCCCTTTGAGCCTTGCCATTCCAGATGGAGCAGGAACAAAGAATGCCCATCTCCAGGTGGGGCGTATTTCAGGCGGAGCTTCTGTTGAAAAGGAAATCCCATTTAAGCTGAACGGCAAGAGACAATTGATTCTTTCATTGTTCCGTCCTGATTTTACCACTGCCAAAAGGGTTATGGAAACAATTAATGCCTCTTTGGGAGAAGGCACAGCCGTGACAATTGATGCAAGTGCACTGCGTCTTAATGTTCCTGCTGATATGTGGAAAAAAGATGTTGCTGAATTCATAGCAGATATTGAAACCCTGTCAGTTGTGCCGGATGCGGTTGCAAAAGTGGTGATCAACGAAAGAACTGGAACTGTTGTCATCGGCAGCGGTGTAACTATTTCCAGTGTTGCAGTTGCCCATGGTAATCTTTCCGTAACCATAACCCAGGGTGAAGAAAAAGGCAAAGAGGGCAGTGTGATGCAGCTTCCCGGTACCTCAACCATAGGCGAACTTGTAAGGGGACTTAATTCAATAGGTGTCAAGCCAAAGGATCTGATAGGTATTCTGCAGAGCATTAAAGCTGCCGGCGCACTTCAGGCAGAACTGATCATAATGTAAAAAAAGGAAATACAATGGATATTGATCTTATAAGACAGAATCTTGCAGGCGCTCAGCTTGAAAAAACAAAAAAACAGCAGAAAAATCTGCAGGATGCCTGTGCAGGCTTTGAATCCATATTCACGAATATTATGATACAGTCAATGCGCAGCACCCTTCCTGGCGATGCTCTTTTTCATGAATCAAACAGTATGAATATCTATAAATCCATGTATGATCAATCCCTTTCTGATGAACTGGCAAAAGCCAGGACTTCCATCGGTCTTAAGCAGTTCTTATATGACAGCCTCAAGGATTCTGTCTAGAATTTCATTAATTCTTTTATGCCTTCAGCAGCCCTGAAAGGGTATTGATGATAGGTACCTCTCAAATAGACCCTGTTGCAGGGGCGTCTGTAAAAAATTTTAAAATCAAAATCATTGAGCCTGGAATAAAAATTATTGAAAACAGGAAGATCTGTTTCAAGATTTACATGGCATCTGTCTGCAAGTGAAAATTGCGCAACAGCATGGTGTACCATAAGATAGAAACATGCAGCAGAAAGATATCTGCAATTGCTTTTTCTGTAAATTTCAGGATAGAATTTTGAAACATAAATATTACCGGTAAATATCTCATGTGAAAGGGTAAGCAGGCCTGAGCTGTGCCGGTGTGTGCTGCGCTCTTCAAGAAAATAATCAATACATGAATCATTTTTATCAAAAAAAACTGCATATTGTCTGAAAAGAAGAGGGATCTGGCGGGACATGAAACCCCATGGCGGGCTAATTGTATCTTTTGCAGTCACAGGCTTGATTTTCCTTCCTTTACAATTTCAAAAGTAAATAAAGTCTGCATATATATCATATTCTTGCTCATATAACGAAGGTTTTATCTTCCTGTATATGCCGGGCAAATTTTACCTGCATTCTGCTGGCATAATTGTTGCTCTTTTATGTGTTCAAAGGGCTTGGAAGTCATTAACGGGAAAATAATTCCCTGGTTAAAAGGCTGTTTTGCTTACAGGAGGATTCAATATGGAAAAAATTGCCTGCGATATTGCACAGATGCTGAATGAAAAACTTTCTTTGTATAAAAAACTTAATGCCCTATTGCAAAGGGAAAAGGACTGTATCGTCAATATTGATATTGATGCATTGTGGAAAATTTCAGGCGAAAAGAAAAAAATCGTTCTCAAGATTCATGGACTGAAAGAAAAGATCATTGAATCTGTAAGGCAGGAATCGTGCGCAAAAGACCCTGATGCCGGAGAATTCGGGCTTTCCTATCTTTTGCGCTCCCTTGCTCTGTCTTCAGATGCCAGAAAGCAGCTAAGACAGATAAAGCTTGGTCTTGATCGGGAAAAAAACGAACTGAACCGTGCAGCTGCTGATAATAAAAAATATGTGCAGGAATATCTTATGGTTATTGATGATATCATGTCTGTGTTTGCCGGTGAAGCTGAAAATCCCCGTTACCGGAATACAGGAACCATGCCTGATTCCAGGGTATCAAACTGTCTGATACATGCAAAGGTGTGATAAATGAGCGGAATTACCTCAACCTTAAGTATTGCCAAGACCGCAATAGCAGCCCAGCAGTATGGATTGAATGTAACAGGGCATAATATTGCCAATGTGAACAATCCTGATTATTCAAGGCAGGATGTCCAGCATATAAGCAATAGACCTTCTTTATATGCAGGCCTGCTTTTCGGCACAGGTGTAAATGTGTCCCAGGTCAAGCAGAATGTTGACCAGATACTTGAGAACAGGCTGACTGATGAGAAATCCACCCAGGCAAGATTTGAGGAAGCAGAATCATATATGAAGGTGTTGGAAGGCTTTTTTGATGAAAATTCCAAGGCCAGCCTGAACAGTATATTGAGTGATTACTGGAATGCATGGCAGGATCTTGGCAATAATCCCATGGGGGTTTCTGAAAGGGATCAGATATATGAAAAAGGCAATAAACTTGCTGAACGGTTTAATGCGCTTGGTTCAGATATTGACCAGATTTCTTCTGACATCACAACTGATATCAATTCTACCCTGATCCAGATTAATTCACTCAGTGCTCAGATAGGGGCCATTAACCGTGAAATACAGGGACTTGAAGCAAACCGCACGGCAAATGATCTCAGAGATCAGCGTAACAGCCTTATAGATCAGCTGGGTAAGCTGATCAATGTTGATGTGATAACCCAGGGCAATGGATCGGTTATAATAAATGCGGGAAATGGTTCAACACTGGTGAATGGGGTGGATCATTATGACCTTTCCATGAAGACCGGCAGGATCATGTGGCAGGGCAGTTTTGGAGAAACCTTTGACATCACTGATGATATTACAGGCGGTAAACTTGGAGGCTGGCTTGATATAAGGGATGGGGTTATTCCAAAATACAGGTCGCAGGCAGATGAACTTGCAAGGCAGATGGTATGGGCCGTGAATTTTCAGCACTCACAGGGAACAGGGCTTGAGTACAATGCAGGGAGTATAACAGGAACCTATAGTGTTGATGAAAGCGGCTGGCTTTCAAGTTATGATTTCGGAGATAAGATTGATTATACAAAGGATCTTACCATATGGACCCAGGATAATTCATCAAGCGAGACAAAATACCGCAAAACAGTGATG
>Ga0256846_1000751_pt1 | contig 11867 bp, 6 predicted proteins | sample TevniametaG_FD_189098 | JGI IMG/M metagenome (GOLD analysis project Ga0256846, IMG submission 189098) | Tube worm associated microbial communities from hydrothermal vent at the East Pacific Rise, Pacific Ocean - Tevnia | ecosystem: Host-associated > Annelida > Integument > Unclassified ...
AAAATGAGTATAGAAATAGAAAAATTCTGCATACAATCCGCATAATTTAAAAAAAAGACCGCCTTATTGGACAGCCTCTTAATATAGCGATGTAAATAGTCTTGATAGCCCCTTCGTTGGAGGGGTTAGGGAGGTCGGTTGTTTCCCTGCTCCCTGAATCCTAACTCCTAACTTTACATCTTCACAAACCTATACATCTTGCCGCCCACACGCACAAAATACACACCCGCCGCTAAGTTCGATACATCAAGTCGGATATGTCCCCCTTCGGAGGGGGTGCCTGCGGAGCAGGCGGGGGATGATAAAACGACATTCCCCAGCACATCATACACTTTAACCGCATCCTTTAGGGTGAGGTTTTTTATTTGGTTGTTTCTCCCTCGCTCTTTGTCCATTGGAAGAGTGCCGGAGTGAGGTGCGGCTGTTTGAAAACTCACCTCGCCGTCAAAGCTTCACAAGTCCACCCCTCTTGCAGATGGAAACTGAAAGTCAAAAGACCATCATACAACTGTTTTTTCTCTCCTTGCTAAGGAGAGATGTCGCGAAGCGACAGAGAGGTTGGCTGTTTTATCTTCACATCTTAACAAACTTATACATCTTACCACCCATACGGACAAAATATATACCCGGCGCCAAGCCCGACACATCAAGCCTTACGCTTTCCCCCTCTCGGGAGGGGGCAAGGGGGTGGGTTAGAACGCAGACACCTAAAATATCATATACTTTTACATTAAGGAATGGATGCTTCACTTCGTTCAGCATGACGAACGATTTTGCATCAATTTCTATATAATCACCGGCAGGGTTAGGTGTGATGAAACTGTTGCTATTCATATATTCACTATGTATATCGGTATTATCAAAGAATTTAATTGTCCTTATTGTATCCAATTGAAAAATCTTTAATTCCTTTTTACCGTTTAACTTTGCTAAAACTGTATATGGTGATTTGTATTGCTTGTTATTCTTAAGCTGCATAAACTCTGTCAATACTAAATCAAGTTTATCATTATTTCTTATTGTGTCATTGAATGATTCCAAGCTATTATTCTTAATCGTCAAGACTGTACCATTCGGTGCCAATATATGCAGAGTCCATTTAACGGTAAACGCATCGTTGCTATATTGACTCATATATATTTTATCGTAACCTGCACCACCCTCGAATTTACTATCAATCAGAATGGCGCCTTTGCTGTCATGTCCTTCATGTGAATTTATCGTATAATAGTCTTTACGATTACCGATTTTAACAAAAGTATTATTAATAAATAAATAATTCATCGAGTAACCGTAACTATCTTTTAAACTATAGTTTGTAAAATTACTCACAATAATATTATTAGTAAATGTAATAGGTGGTGCATTATTATGAGAGTGATTACCAACACCTCCGATTGCTCCCCAGCCGTTTGTTGTGTCATCTTCGGATAGTGCTACAATTAAATTGTTTTCACAACGAATGTCTTTTGTGTTATTATCCGAATACAGCCATGAACCACGAACAATTCCGCCTTCGCGACTTGTTACCAATATTGTATTATTATGATAATTAATTCTATTACCACCCCATGTAACTCTGATAGCGCTCATTGTACTAGTTGTTGTTGATTCCATTTCTTTTGGATTTAGCCAAGGTAGATAATCATCAAGTTTATGTGCTTGCAACCAAATATAATTATCGAAAACTTCCGTATCGGTTGTACCACCGGTTGTCGCTATTGCACAAGTGTTATCGCCACAGCCGAATATTTTATTTCGATAAACTTTTGATGTATCTTTTGCACCGATTCCGAATGAATTAACCGAATAGCTGTCCACGTGGATTTCGTTATTATACGCTTCCGATTTCTTGCCGAGAGCAAGTGCCGTCTGCCGCGTTCTAAGAATTAAATTATTATAGAGTTTTCCGCTTCCGGGCGAATTCATTTTAATTGCAGATACCTGCTGATGACGATTTATTATATACTTCCCTGAATCGCAAACAATATTATGATGGATAGAATAGCCTGTACGGGGCCAATGACAATAAATGCCGGTGATTTGCACACCGGAATATTTGATGTCAAGCCCTGCTATTTCCAGATTTTCGGCACCAGACACATAAATAGGATTAAAACCGATAGTAACATAAGAAGCGGTGTCATTACCTTTACCCTGAATAATGCGTCCGTTAAATACTTTCATATTTGCACCTGCGGAACGCATTTTGATTCCAAACGAAGAATTTTTACGGTGTGGAGTCCATTGGTCAGTTGGTATGCGCAAAGGCACTTCATTGTAAATAACAGTATGTCCGCCTAGGTCTAGTGTCGAGCCGACTCCTGTAAATATAAAAGCACTGCTATCAGCATCTACATCTTCCGTCAGTAAATAATATGTGTTTGCTTGGTCGAGAATATATGGAGGATTGCCACTAATATCTTGCGGTATGCGGACGGCATTCGATAAATCTTTTGTTCGTATCGTAATATCAGGACTTTCGACTTGCTGAGAGCCATCATGCTTAATGGCGGTAAATTTCAGATGATAAATCTGATTCTTTTTTAGATTGTTCAAATGGAAAATATGTATATAATGATAATCATTATTTTCTTCCATTTGCCCATAGCCAAGGTTCTGCCCCCATTCTATTGTAGATTTGGAACGCTCGCTGGTCTCAAATGCCACAACTGCCGATGTTTCCGATTCAAATTTCCAAAATCCACTTTCTATTATCGTCAAATTACCGCGTTCAATACCATAACGCTCCATTATCTCTTTCACGACCTGAGTGGGTTTCTCGTTGTGTGGATTTTTCAACTCCCCATAAGCATAATTGAGCAATAAACATGATATTAATAGAGTGTAAAATGTATTTTTCATATTAAGCCCGAATAAAATTCAAAATAATTATATTACTTTTTTATAAGATAATGAAGAGTATCGAAAATGCCAAATATTGATGCCATTTATATTAATATATATGTATTTACGGCATAATTCGACTACCCTTCGGGTATCTTTCGGGGAACATAGGTTTATAAAATATACAAATTTATCTACGGTCTGGTGCCGAGCCTTACATTAACGTTTATTCCGTATTGACGGATAAGCTCAATCAATTCATTAAGATTGGCAACAGTAGAATCAAGCTGCGAAGCAAATTCCTTGTCATAGATTAGTCTTGACAAAGTTCCTTGCCCGTTCTTTATTTCCGAGCTGATGGAATTTACATCTGTTAAAATATGATTGGCAGAAGAAATACTCGTATCAATACGCGTCATCATTCTGTTAGCAGAATTAACCGCAAGGTTCAAATTATCAATAAGTGTGTCCAAACGCGGCTCGAAGCGAGCGTAATCGGTATTCATATTTGATACAAGTGAGCGAATATCACTTATAATTGTATTTACGTTCGTTAAATTTTGTTTAAGCAGAGCGTTTGCATTTCCAATTAATTCATCTGTATTTTTGACAATATTTGTAACATTTTCAGAAAATCCTTCTGTGTTGAGTATCACCGAAAATTTGTCGAACAGTGTATCGAGACGATGAACAATGCTAACAAGGTCTTGGCTCATTTCTCCAACTAAAATAAATAGCGAAGCAATATCGGCAGAAGTCTTGCCGGGCATTTCTTTATCAGGATTAAACTGCTGTCCGCTATGCCCGGGGTTGATTTCAATTTTTTTACCACCCGTAATTTCCAGAATTGTTATCATCGCTTCGGCATCTGAATAAATATCGCTTATATCGTCAATAATTACTTCAACAAGAACCGAGCCTTTGTCATTTTTAATTGAGGTTACTTTTCCACGCTTAACGCCATTGACCACAACAGGATTGGAAAGCTGTATGCCTCCGGAATTGGGGAAACGAATGTTTACATACTTTTGCGAAACCGAGACGTTGCAGCCGCGGACAAGTGTCATACCGACAGCAAAAATCAATAATGCAAAGATTGTTACAATACCGACCTTAATTTCTGTTTTTCTTTGATTTATCATAATTCTTTCCGTAATAAAAACCCAAACCGGAGCTTTGGCATAATGTCAAACTAATAATCGAAAACTAATGTTAATTATTTTAAACAAAAATTATAATCCTAAATCAGATGTTTTGCTAATTGAATCGGAAGCAGAAGTATTGCGAGCGGATTCATTGTCGTTATTCTGTTTAGGCGGAGCATTATCCTCATAATCCGCACTATGTCGATTATCAAGAATGAGCATATTCTCAGCAAGAATTTCGACAATTTGTTTACTAATTCCCGTTTCCGCATCATCAATATATCGCGTTTGGAGCTTGCCCTCGATAAATACACGAGAGCCTTTACGAACAAGTTTACTGATAATTTCCGCCAATCCCCTCCAAGCTATAACGGAGTGCCAATCGGTATGTTCCTTTAAAATACCTTCATGATTCTTCCACGATTCAGTTGTAGCCATACGAAAGGAAATAAAAGGAATACCGCTTGCTGTATGTTTCAGTTCGGGTTCTTTGCCGACATTACCGATAAGCATTACTTTGTTCAAGGTCCTGGACATAACCACCTCTTATCTGTTTATATTATAGATATAAATATATTGCAACCAATCTTTTCTTTTCAGCTGTCTATTCAGTTCTTAATCAAATACAGCACCTTATCGTCAAATTATATAAAAATTTCGACAATAAAAAAGAAAAAATACATTTGCGAACATAGGGTTCGTGCAATAATTAATTTCGTATTAGCTTGATTAAGATAAAATGATATGTAATTTGAATAAAACACTCTGCTTTTAAATAATTATTAATAAGTTTATAATTAATTTAAAATTAAATAGGCTATATATCGTTAATATTTTTTCTATACTGTTTTTTATAAAAAATAGAATTATTTGATATTATTAGGATTTAGCAATGGTTGACATTTCAAAAGTAAGAAATATAGGAATAGCGGCTCACATTGATTCGGGCAAAACCACTTTGAGTGAACGAATTCTCTTTTATACAGGTAAGATTCACCAAATAATTGAAGTTCGAGACAAAACCGGTTCCGGTCCGACAATGGATTCGATGGACTTGGAGCGTGAGAAAGGTATCACTATCCAGTCTGCCGCCACTTATGCACAGTGGAAGGATTATCATGTCAATTTGATTGATACTCCGGGGCATATTGATTTTACCGTAGAGGTCGAACGTGCTTTGCGAGTCCTTGATGGTGCTGTCCTTGTTCTTTGCGCTGTTGCAGGCGTACAGAGTCAGACATCTACTGTGGATAGACAAATGAGACGATATTCTGTTCCGAGAATGGCTTTTATCAATAAGGTTGACCGTTCAGGTGCAAATCCCGATAGAGTAATTCAGCAGTTAGAAGAAAAATTAAATCTACATCCGGTGCTAATTACAATGCCAATCGGCTTAGAGGATAACTTTGAGGGTATTGTAGATTTATTAAAAATGAAAGCAATTTATTTTGATGGTGAGAATGGTGAAATCATTCGCGAGGAGAAAATACCCGAACATTTACTTGATGAAGCAAATATGCGGCGTTTGGCAATAGTCGAAGCTCTTGCCGATTTTGATGACGATATTGCCGAAAAATTTCTTGCTGACGAAGAAGTTACTACCGAAGAAATGCTCCCCGTAATTAGAGAGCAAACTATTAATTTGCGTATTACACCTGTATATCTCGGTACCGCAAAGCAGAATAAAGGCATTCAGCCTATGCTTGATGGCGCCTGTGATTTTTTGCCATCACCTACGGACATACATCACGAAGCACTTGATATTGAGAACAATGAAGAAAAAGTAGAACTCTTCTCTGATAATGAAAAACCTTTTGTCGGACTTGCTTTTAAACTTGAAGACGGAAGATATGGACAGCTTACATATATGCGAATTTATCAAGGTCAGGTCAAGAAAGGTGATTTTATTTATAATGTAAAAACTAAGAAAAAGATAAAAGTGCCCAGACTTGTCAGAATGCACGCCAATGATATGCACGATATTGAAGAAGCGGGAGCTGGAGATATTGTTGCTATGTTTGGGGTAGATTGCTCTTCGGGTGATACTTTCACGGACGGAAAAGTGGACTATTCAATGACATCAATATTTGTTCCCGAACCCGTAATTGAAATTGCTCTCTCGCCGAAAGAAAAATCCGGTCAGGTTAATTTCTCGAAAGCTTTGAACAGATTTCAAAAGGAAGACCCGACATTTCAGGTATCAAGAGATGAAGAGAGTGGCGATACACTTGTACGCGGTATGGGCGAGCTACATCTTGATATTTATATAGAAAGAATTAAAAGAGAATATAATTGCGAAGTAGTTGTCGGGCAGCCTAAAGTGGCTTATCGGGAGACAATACAGAAAATGGCGGAATTCGATTATACTCATAAAAAGCAAACGGGTGGCTCGGGACAGTTCGGGCGTGTTGCCGGATTTGTTGAGCCAATACCGGCAGAAGAGAATATCGAATTTGATTTTGTGAATAAAATTGTCGGAGGCTCAATACCGAGAGAATATATACCTTCTTGCGAAAAAGGCTTCCAAGAACAGCTTAAGGAAGGTTTCCTTATCGGACAGCCAATGGTCAATGTTCGTGTTTTAATTAATGACGGTGCATCACACTCGGTCGATTCATCTGAAATGGCATTTAAAACTGCCGCAAAGGGTGCTTTGAGGAGTGTTATTGCCAAAGCGAAACCGATTATATTAGAACCGATTATGAAACTTGAAACAACAGCACCAGAAGAATTTCAGGGTGTTGTGATTGGACAAATCAATCAGCGCCGTGGTATGATTGTCAATACGAATAATGATGCTGGATATGTCGTTGTCGAAGCGGAAGTGCCGCTTAAAGAGATGTTCGGTTATTCTTCGGATTTACGTGGAATGACACAGGGTAAAGGTGAATTTACAATGGAATTTTTAAAGTATGCTCAAGTACCTAAGGCAATTCAAGAAGAAATCATCGAAGAATATAAGAAAAGCAAAGAAAAATAATTATTACTTATTATTAAAAAACGGGACTGTTTTCCAAAAACAGTCCCGTTTTTTAATAATGTTAAAAGCAGCTATTTTACTATTGAAAACTTAGCTGTCTGCTGCGCATTTCCGTTATTCCATATTGCTGTATATACTCCCGATGAAAGTGATGATGTGTTATAAGAATACCTATTACCTGTATTCAAATCATTTATTTCGTCAACGAGCATACCCATACTGTTATAGATACGGATTGTGCTGTTCATAGCCGTTCCAAAATTGAAAGTAATATTATCTCGGGCAGGGATTGGTGCAACAGTAAATTCATTGTCATTGCCGGTATTTTCTTCCACAGGCAATGTCTTGTCATGATTAATCCATCTGACAATTCTATCAACTAATGTTTTACGAATTTTATTATCTTTTAAAACATATGGAGTAATACCAAGAACTGCTATACGGGATTGTCCATTATCAACTTTCGCACCGAAGATAGCATCTTCTGCTTTGATATCAACTTCTGTTTCTTTTCCATTAACATAAATAACACGCTTGCCATCATTTTTGAAGTGTATAAATGGTGTACATTTGTTATTATCTGTAATTTTAATTAATTGAATTAAAAGTTTAATGAGATTACCCTCAATTGAATTTCCTAATGGACCTGAAATTAGGTCTTTCGCAACGCCGGAAAACCAAACTTGCCACGGGGCTGTACCATAACCCTCCTTAGAAACACTATTATACACAAAACCTAAATAGTTTCCAGAAAGTTTGTAACCACTCAAAGCACGTATTACTCTATTTCCGCAAATGAAAACAGGAATTTTACTATCAATTGCTTCTTTGATATTAGCTATATTTCTACCGCTCAATCCACCCAAAACACCGGTATTCCAAATCAATGTTTTTTTATCTAATAGGTTTGCAACAGGTGCATAGTCCTCAGCTGTTAATTGGAAGAAGTCTGTTTTTCCCGTTTCTTTTAAAAGAGGTGTAACAGGATACCTATTGGCATCACCAATAAGAATTTCAATTTTCTTGATTTTTGAAGAATATGTTGTAATTTTTCCAATTCCTTTCAAAACATTTGGTTTTCCTTTTTCTTCAATAATCACCTTCCCATCACCAATCCCGACAGTATTACCCGGCTCCATTGTTAAAGTAAAATCAACAGACTTACCGGCTTCCAGAGTAACTTCATTTTTGTTAAACTCCGGTATAGTGAACTTCCAATCAGCGGGCGTTCTTTTACTTGTTGAAGTACTAATAACAAACGTCTTCGTTTCACTTGAAATATTTTTAAATGTAAATTTTCTTTTGAATGGAGCATTGGTACCGCCAAGTCCTATTTTCTGTTCTTTTGAATACAAACTTATAGAAGCTTTAGTTTTACTTGCATAATTGCAATTAAGAATTTCCTTATTACCGTTGTCATAGACCTGTGCTAATCCAATAATATGAAGGTCTTTAAATTTCCAATTATCTGGAATATGTAAATTGAAATCCTGATAATATACTTTATTCTTCTTTGCAGGTTTCTCAAAATTTCCCTGTTCGCCCCAGGCGCCACCAAGATAATTCCTAACTACTTTCATATGCTGATAACCTACAATAGTGCTCGGTTTATCATAGTAAGGGTGTTCTTTAAAGTGAGCATTATTTGAAAAATAATTATGTTGGTCCCAACCTTGTCCTTTTCCTGATACACTATCTTCAATCACGATTGCATTTAATTTTAATACTTTATCAACATCGTTCAACATTTTAGCAAATACTTTGACCATTAATTGCCGCGTTTCTTTGTTAATATTGTATTTTACGGTGATGTCAACATCTGGTTTTTGAGCAAGTTGTGCTTCGCAAAATGTTTTCCATAAACCTCTGTTTTGCGGGATTGTCTTCCCAAATTTTTTCCTATCAATACTTCCACTCGGGAAGCCGGAAACTTCAAGACCGGAAATAATTTTTGGGGTCACAGGGATTTGCATTTTGTCGCCGGAGTGCAATTTTATTCCAATTACTCGGTCCGGATGTGCTTTAATAATCTCGTCCATTTTCACAGTACCATCAACACACCAGCCGCACCAAGCGCCTGTGTATTGCTCAAGTAATACATGTTTTACTTGTGAATTTACTGTTACTGAAAATAGAAAAACAATAGCTGCTGCAAAAAGAAACAATTTTTTCATTTGCATTTCTCCTAATTAATATTGTGAAACAAAAAACTATAATAATAATTTCAAAAACTCAACTTACATTTTTTCATTATTATAAACAAGTAAAAACGCAAAATGTTACAATTATTTACAAAAACAAAGAAAAACGGACTGTCTTTCAAAAACAGTCCCGTTTTTTTATTATGTTAAAAGCAGCTATTTTACTATTGTAAACTTAGCTAATTGCCGCAAATTTCCGTTATTCCATATTGCTGTATATACTCCCGATGAAAGTGATGATGTGTTATAAGAATACATATTTCCTGTATTCAAATCATTTATTTCGTCAACGAGCATACCCATACTGTTATAGATACGGATTGTGCTGTTCATAGCTGTACAAAAATTGAAAGTAATATTATCTCGGGCAGGGATTGGTGCAACAGTAAATTCAGAAATTTCAGCATTTTCGGCTACCGGCAATGTCTTATCATGATTTAGCCATCTGATAATTCTATCAACTAAGGTTTTTCGTGCATTGTTGTCTTTTAAAGAATAGGGAGTATTAGTCATCAATACAGAGCGGGATTTGCCATTATCTACTCTAACACCAAATATGGCATCTTTTCCTTTAACGTCATATTTCTTTTCTTTTCCGTTTTCAAATATTGTACGCTTGCCGTCATTTTTCAGATGGAAGAAAGGTAAGCATTTGTCTTTATTATCAATTTTTAGAAGATATATCTCATTTTTATTTGTAGCTTCAATAGAATTTCCTAATGGTCCGGAAATAATATCATTTGTTGCAGACGAGAACCACACTTGTTTGGTAGGTGTACTAGTTCCTTGAGTTGAATATCCATTGAAAGAACAAAAGAAGTTCTGCTTTAATATTCCGCTCATCATCAATCCGTAAATAGAATTATTGCCACAAATGAATATAGGTATATTGCTGTTTAGAGCTTTTTTGATAGTACTCATATTATTAATCTTAGGTTCGTAGTTTTCCCCAAAATTCCAAATTAGAATTTTTGGGTTTAATTTTGTTCCAACCAGCGCATAGTCTTCCTGTGTAATTTGAAAGAAATTATTATGTCCCATTTCCTTTAAAAGCGAAGATATTTGATAAGACATTTCACCTGTTGGAATTATTTCCATTTTATTTATTTTTGATGAAAATGTTGTAATTGTACCAATTCCTTTCAAAGCATTTGTTTCTCCATTCTCTTCGACAATTACTTGTGCATCGCCAATCCCGACAGTATTTCCCGGCTTCATCTTTAAAGTAAAATTAAAAGATTTACCAGCCTCCAAGATTATTTCATTTTTTGTAAGCTCGGGTATTGCAATTGTCCAATCTGTCGGCGTTCTTTTACTTTTTGTTGTCCTGAAATCAAACGTTTTGGTTTTTGAAGAAAGATTTTGTAGAACAAACTTCCTGTCAAATGACTTATTAACATATCCTACACCTTTTCCATCTTCATTTGAATAAAGGCTTATTGAACTTTTATCTTTTGTTGCATAATTACAATTAAGAATTTCTTTGCTTCCGTTGCTGTGAATCTGCACAATGCCAATAATATTAATATGTTTGATTTTCCAATTATTGGGAATATGTATATTAAAATCTTGGGAATATATATTATCTTTCTTCGCAGGTTTTTTAAAACTTCCGTTAATACCCCAAGCACCCCCGAGGAATGCTCTTGCAACCTTCATGTGCTGATAACCGACAATAACCTTTGGTTTTTTATAAAACGGATTTGTTTCATAACCCTTGCAATGGGATAGATAATTTGTTTGGTCCCAGCCGTCCCCTGTCCCCGACACACTGTCTTCTGTTATTAATACATTAAATCGTAATGAATCATTAACCGTCTTCAGCATTTTGGCAAATACTTTCACCATTAATTGGCGTGTCTTTTTATTGAAGTTATATTTAACATTAACATCAACGAGAGGAGTTTGCAATATCTGTGTTTCGCAATATTTTTTCCAACTTGTTCTTCTTTGTGTAATAGTTCCTTTAATTCGCTTTCTATTTACACAACCGCTCGGATAACCACTTACACCAAGTCCACCGGTAAGAACCTGTGTAAACATTGATTCCATATTATCTCCGAAATGATGTTCGACACCAATTACTCGGTCGGGATGTTCTTCGATTATTTTATCCATTATGTATGTACCGTCCACACACCAACCGCACCAGGCACCCGTGAATTTTTCAAGCAAGACGCGTTTAACTTGCGAATGAGCTGTCAATGAAAATAATAAGAATAGTGCTACTGTAAAAATCAATGATTTTTTCATCTGAATTTCTCCTATAAGATTTAATTTAGAACAATGGAATAATTTACCATTCATTAACTAAAACAAATCAATCAAAATATTGTTACAGTTTGAACTTTTTTTTGAAATATCTGAAACATTTTGTACTTTATTATATTGAATATGTAAAGTATGTTAATTGATTTTATAAAAATATAATTGTGTGAGGATTATTATATGAAAGAGTATTTTACTTATAAAACAAGAAGCCCCATACTGGTTGAAATATTGGAACTAATGGGAAAGGTCAAAGATTTTGAGGGAGCGGCTTCAGTTCTTAGCTGGGACCAAGAAACATATATGCCAACCGGTGCGGCGGAGCCTCGTTCGTTTCAGCTTTCTGCGCTCGAAGTCATTTCGCATTCATTCTTAATATCCGAACAAGCTAAGGAACTTGCGCGAAAAATAAAGGATACGGGTGAA
>Ga0256846_1000752_pt1 | contig 11841 bp, 8 predicted proteins | sample TevniametaG_FD_189098 | JGI IMG/M metagenome (GOLD analysis project Ga0256846, IMG submission 189098) | Tube worm associated microbial communities from hydrothermal vent at the East Pacific Rise, Pacific Ocean - Tevnia | ecosystem: Host-associated > Annelida > Integument > Unclassified ...
CATGATGAGGACGATAGCAGATGCTATGCTGGCAGAAAAAGCTGAAGTTATCGGCGTGATTCCAGGATTTTTACGCCATGTAGAAGTGGAACATCCACAGGTTGAACAAATGATTACATCAAAAAACATGTCTGACAGAAAAGTGATTATCAGCAAAATGGTTGATGCCTATATTGCCCTGCCCGGAGGTTTCGGAACGCTAGACGAAGTGATGGAAGCGCTCACACTGGGGCAACTGAATATTGAAGAAAAACCCATCGGACTATTGAACACAAAAGGATTTTTCGATGCACTTATTCAACAATTTGATTTTATGGTTCAAGAGGGGTTTCTTAAAAAAGAAAATCGGGATATGTTATTGGTCAGTGACCAAGTGGAAGAACTTATACGGAAAATGGAAAACTATCAAGCTCCTAAAATTTCCAAGCCGGTGCACAGCATTGCATCAAAATAGTCAAAAATAAAAAAAATGAAATCAATTCGTTGTAAAAAAAGGATATTGGGCACTGAACCACCTCTTATCATGGGCATTTTAAATCTAACGCCTGATTCTTTCTATGACGGAAATCGATATACGCAGGAGGTGAATATGCTTTTTCAAGTCGAAAAAATGCTTAATCATGGAGCTGATATTATCGATATCGGCGCTTTTTCTTCACGCCCCGGAGCGGAATTTGTAACGGAAAACGAAGAGAGAAAAAGATTGATTTTTCCCATCAAACGAATCTTACAGGAATTTCCCGACACCATCATCTCTGTTGACACTTACAGAAGTTCCATCGCTGAAGAAGTTGTCTCGGAAGGTGTGGAAATGATCAATGATATTTCATCGGGAAATCTGGACAGGAAAATGTTTCAAACCATCGCAAAACTACAAGTTCCCTACGTTATGATGCATATGCAAGGAACACCCATCGATATGCAAAAAAATCCGGTGTACGAAAATGTGGTAACAGAAATCAACTCGTTTTTCAAAGACAAAATCAATCAATTGAAAAGTTTAGGTATCCAAAATATCATTTTAGATCCCGGTTTTGGATTTGGAAAAACCATCAAGCACAACTATACAATTTTGAAACATTTATCTGCTTTCAAAGAACATCAAAAACCTATTTTGGTCGGGGTTTCCAGAAAATCCATGCTATATAAGCTACTTGAAATCGATTCTGAAAAAGCCTTGAATGCAACAAGTATAGCCAATACAATCGCTGTTCTAAATGGCGCAAATATTCTCAGAGTCCACGATATCAAAGAAGCTAAAGAAGTGATCAAAATCACCCAAGAGCTCGAATCATCAATCTAAAAAAAACAACATGGCACAAAAAAATCAATATGACAGTATTATCATCGGTTCGGGAATCGGTGGGCTGACAGCTGCCGTTCTGCTAACCAAAATATACAAGCAAAAAGTGCTTGTTCTGGAGCAACATTTTGTTCCGGGAGGACAAACGCATGAATTTATGCGCATTAAAAACGGGAAAAAATATTCTTGGGATGTAGGCATACATTATATCGGAGAAATGAAAAAAGGGTTGATGTCCAGAAAAATATTTGACTTTATTACAAACAACAAAGTTGAATGGCAAAAAATGCCTTATTATTTGGAAAACTTTGTTTATCCGGACTTCAGTTTTAAACAAGCTTCTCATCCAAAGGAGTTTCAAAATGACCTAATATCTTTATTTCCGGATGAGAAAGAAGCTATCATCCAGTATTTCAAAGACTTGAAAAAAGCGGCAAACTGGTTTCAAAAATATTTTGCCCGACGGGTTTCTCCCAAAATTATAGCTTATCTATTGAAATTCTTTAGTCGCGGCAGTGAAACTTTGGCACTATCAACCACAAAAGCATATTTGGATAAAAATTTTAAAAATTCCAAACTAAAAGCTTTATTGGTTTCCATTTGGGGAGACTATGGTGTTCCGCCCTCAAAAAGTGCCTTTGTGATGCATGCCATTGTTGTCAGATCTTATCTCCACGGCGGATATTATCCTGTTGGCGGAGCAAGTTCTATTGCCAAAAATATGATTCCTATTATTGAAAAAACAGGAGGAAAAATTGTTACAAATGCAAATGTCCAAAATATCATCATTAAAGATAACAAAGCTATCGGCGTATGTGTAAACAAAAAAGGAAAAGAAGAAAAATATTTTGCTGAAAATATTATCTCTGATGCAGGGGCTTATAATACTTATCTTCAACTCATTCCTAAGGAAATTAACATCCCCTTCCGAAATGAAATCAAAAGTGCCATGAGTAGTTTTTCTACAAGCACTTTGTACTTAGGATTGAAAGAAAGTCCTGAAAAATTAGGCATTAAAGGAGAAAACCTTTGGATTTACTCATCTTATGACCATGACCAGACTTTTGAAAAAAGCAAATCCGGCAGAGATGTCCTGTCTGCTTTTGTATCTTTTCCCTCGATGAAAAACCCTGTAGCAGAAACACATACCGCAGAAATTATCTGTTTTTCTCACTTTGACAGTTTTGAAAAATGGAAAGATTCCAAATGGATGAAAAGAGGGGATGAATATCTTCATTTTAAAAAAGAATTATCTCAAAAGATGCTTGAATACGTCGAAAAATATATCCCCGGACTAAGTGATTTGGTTGATTATGCAGAACTATCTACACCCTTGTCTATGGAATATTTCACCAAATGGAAAAAGGGAAGTTTTTATGGCATCCCCGCCACTCCCAAACGATACGGCTATAAATGGCTATCTGCAAAAACGCCTGTCAAAAATTTATATCTGACAGGAACCGATGCGGCTTCTCTGGGCGTGATTGGCGCCATGATGGGAGGACTCATCACCGTTAGCAGCATGAAAGGAACAAAATCTTTTATAAAGATTATGAAACAAATTGAGCAATATCAAAAAGAAATTAATCTCTGATATTATTTTTAAGTATAAAATCTATCTCAATTTGACTTGTTCGATTTTTTCAAAAGTATCCGGATTGATCACTTCCAAATCAATGTGTTGTCCATCAACTTTGAAAAGCATCAGCGCATGAAGCGTTGAAAACTTTTGCACGCTTTTTGTCCAAGGCAATTTTTCTAAGGAATAATAAGGTGCACCTGCAGAACCATTGGTGATTTGAACAAAAGGTCTGTTGAATCTTAATCGTTTTCCTGTCCAACTTTTCGGATAAATCGGTGTATTGTTGTCAACAATCAGCCTACTGTAATTATGTTCGTCTCCGGCTAGCAACGCCACAAATTTTTTGCTTTGGTTAACCAAAATGTCCAAGAGTTGGTCTCTTCTTTCAATAATGCCTTGCTGAACGGGTTTACCTGCAATATAAGGGCGTATTTCATTGTTCCCGTCATACCACATATCATCACCCGAATGCCCCGCATTTGGGAACGCCGGAGTATGAAATGTAACGATTACATGGTCTATATCTTTATCTTCTTCAAATTTTTTGATGCTTTGCTGGAGCCAAGCCAGTTGGTTATCCATGATGTATCCATGTACGTTCCCCGACGAAATCGGAATATACATTGTTGTGGGTGCATACCAATAATTTGAATTCATCACAATCACCGCCAAATTCCCGTAGGTATAACTATAAACATTTTCTTTATATGAAGGAAAATCAATCGATTTTTTACTCGGATCATATCTGTTTCCGTCTTCACTTTTCAAGTTGCTTTCCGGCAACACAAAATTATCTGCAAAAGTTTTTTCGGCGCTATATTTGTCAAACGGAAATTTATCAATTGCAATTTCTCCCTCAAAATGACTTTTTCCTGTATAATCCGTCTTTTTAAAAGTTGTTTTGATGGCTTCATGATTTCCCATTCCGACATACACAGGTTTGTTGTGCCAGAAATTTTCCATCACACGTTTCCAATTGGCATATTGCAGATTTTGAACGCCATTATCTCTCTTATAACCGCTGATCATATCTCCGGTAAATTGGAAAAAAGCAGCATTTTTATAGTCGGCAAACATGACCATTTTTTTCATTACATAGGCATTTACGCCATAAAGGTTGCGCTCTCCTCCTCCTTTTCCTGCTCTCGAATCTGATGCATATGCAAATGTAAAAGCGCTCCTGCATCCTTTTTTCGGGGCTGTTTTAAAATGATAGTGTTCTTTCCATCCGTCATAAATCACCGTATAATCATAATCAGTTTGCGGTTTTAAATCACTGATTTCAATTTGGTGATCTTTGGTTGGAAAAATATCGGAATAAACACGTTCTCCAATTCTGATTTGTGCCATCACAAGTTTGTTGGTCTTAAAAGAAATCACCAATCTGTCAGATTGCATTTTATTCACAAAAGGACCTTCTGTAATTGTCAAATCAACTTGAAAAGGTCCGGAACCTTTGAGATTGACTCTGCCATCATAAATAATTTCACCTTTTTTGCTGATGATTCTGTAGCCGAGACGTAACTTTTTGGTTTGTTCCCAGTCGATATAGTCATAGACTCCCGCAAGATTTTTAAGATTGATTTCCGCTTTGCCCGATTTGATTTTAACCGTTCTTTTGAAATAAACGGGCAGCGGATATTTGACACCATCTGTTTTAATCAAACCAAAATGAATTTTTCCTTCAAAATCTTCATTTTTAAAATCAAAAGCTACACCATTGGTCGTTCCAACGGGATCTTTAGTGAAATTTTCAAATGTTTTATAAGGTTTTCCTTTTCTTATCAACGGATAAAATTGTTTTTTATAAGAAATTCCTACTTTATTTTTCTTTACTTTAATGTTTGCATAAGACTTTGGAACATTTATGTTTTGTGCGCTAACGGCAAATGAAAAAAACAGTATTGCGGAAAGAGAAACAATGTATTTATCAATGGTTTTCATTTTGTATATATATTTTGTGTATGGTGAATATTTAATTTTCGAGACAAAAATAAATTAATTTTTACTTACATATTTCGAAAATATGATTTAATTTCGTTTTTTGAAATAAAAACTATTATTATGACCGCATATGTATTACCTTTAGGAATGGTTGGATATCCTCAACTCATCTTGATTGTTGTTGTTGTGCTTATCTTGTTCGGCGGAAGAAAAATTCCGGAACTAATGGGCGGGCTTGGCAAAGGAATTAAAGAATTCAAAAAGGCAACCCAAGATGAAGAACCTAAAGAAAACGAGAAAAAAGAGGAATAATCAATTTTTTTTGTTTTTCACTGTTTTCAGAATAGCTTCTAATTGAACGATATAATCTCTTTTATCGATTGAAGGGGCATATATAAAGCCTTCGGCAACTATCATCCTTTTGTTCTCGGTGTCAAAAATCGTGTAATTGATATAAGGTCCTGCCATAAAATCTTTTTTCATATTCCATAAGCCTCTGCTTTCAAGAGCTTTCATGCCGTCAATTTGCAATATTTGCTGTGACGGAGAAAAAGTCATCTTGGTTTTCATATAAGTGCCGTCTGCCGGACCGGGAATAAAATGTTTGCCTATGGAATCTCTATATTTCAAAACATTTCTACCTTGCAAATCCAATGAATCTTTAATCGGTATTTGATAAAGCAAAATATCTTGCTCTCCGTTTTTTACGTCTCTTCTAAACCAAAAAAAGTCTTTTTGATGATCTACCAAATTAAAGAAATCAGGTATTTCAATTGAAATGTCCAGTTCTTTTTCTACATCAGAATTGTCTCTAAGCGATTTTCTGTGCAGACGCTGTAAATTTTTGATTTCAGATGCCTTGAACTTATCGATAAGCTCTCCTATATGTTTGCTTATAATTTGTTTTATTTCTTCGTTATCTCTCCCCTCTATAATTGCTATCATCTGCGGATTGGCTCGCACATTTCTTTTGATTCTGATTCCGGTCTTACTGCCTTTCTTGATAATCAAAAGGTTTCTCAATGTGAGAAATATGCCATTGTATAAATCCGGTGATACTTGCCTGATTGAGAACAAAGGCTCTGCCTGAGGCAAATCATTATAGTCAACTGCAAGATATTTTCTCAAACTATCTCCCACTTCGGAGCGCCAATCTTTGTTTTCCATAATCAGCATGATGTTGTGTGTTCTTCCCGACGAATCCGGAAGAATAATATCATTTTTTCCGTTATCACAAGAAAAAAAACCGGTTAACAGAAGAAAATAGAGCAATTTTTTCATATGTTTAGGATTTATAAATTTTGAGTTTCATTCCGGGTTTCAAAGTATAATTTTTCCCCATTCCATTCCATTTTTTCAGTTGAGAAACCGTCACATTATATTTTCTTGAAATATTCCATAACGTATCTCCTTGCTTCACGCTGTGCATCAAATATTTCTTACCGCCAAAGTTTATCTTTCTATTTGTTTTTTTTTTTGAACGAGAACTTGTTGCAACGGCATATCCGGAATAGATTCTCAGCCTCTGTCCTATGCGCAACCTATTTGATCTCAGATGATTCCATCTCTTGATTTTTGAAATACTCACTCTATATCTTCCGGCAATCTTTCCCAAAACATCTCCTCTTCTGACTCTATAGGTTATATAATTATTCAGTTTATAAAACTTGGGGAGCGGTTTTTCTTTTTTGTCTAAATCTTTCTTGACCAAATCATTGATTAGAATTTCATTGTTCACAAAAACTCCTACCAATTCCAAAGGCAACTTTAAAGTATAATTCTTCCCTTCTACATAAGGAATAACATTCAATTTATATTGTGGATTTAAGAACTCCAATTCTTTCTCATCAATTTTCAACAATTTTGATATTTGCTTGAAGGTGATGGTTTGTTTCACTCTCAAGGTGTCTGTGGCTATGTAGTGAAAATTGGGTTTGGTTGACACAATACCATAGTCTTTTGCATATTCTCCCAAATATAGTGTAGCTTGAAACATGGGCACATAGCCTGCCGTTTCTCTTGGAAGATATCGTCTTATATTCCAATAGTTAGTGTGTCCTCCTGAACGCCTGATTGCTTTTGTCACATTTCCGGCACCGGAGTTATATGCTGCCAAAACCAGATTCCAATCTTTAAAAATCTTGTATAAATCTTGCATATGATGGCATGCCGCTTCGGTTTCTTGAATCGGGTCAAAACGTTCATCTACATAGGTATTAATCTCCAAACCATACATCTTTCCCGTTGAATACATAAATTGCCATAAACCTCCTGCACCCGCTCTGGATACGGCTCTCGGATTTAGCGCAGATTCTATAATTGCCAGATATTTCATTTCCAAGGGGATATTATATTTTGCCAATTTTTCTTCAAAAATGGGAAAATAATATTCTGCCATCCCCAATAGTTTTCCCAGACTTTTCTTTCTTTCTTTGAGAAAAACTTTGATCACTCTTGCCAAAGACGGATGATATAAAATATCTAATTGTGTTTTTTGATTCAACAAGGCTAGTTTCTGCTGAATTTCAAGAGAATCCAAAATAATTTCATTTTCTGATTTCAAACTGTTTCTTATCTCATGAATACTGTCAAAAAGAACAGGCTGATAGAGTTCCTTGAACCATAGACTATCAATGCGTTTTGCCTGAGGCAAATCCGTCAAAACAACATTATCTATGGTCAATTCATAGTCTCCCGAAACATAAGAAACTTCTGAAGTGGAAACTCCTTGAATGGAAACATTTTTTTCTACATGATTGATTTTCTTTTTCTCAAGCTGATTCAGGCTGATTGTATCTAAATTTTTTGTCTTATCTAAAAAAATCGTATCATTTTGAGCTTGTATATCCAGCAAACTCAATAACAATATAAATAAAAATATATTCTTCATAAACTAATTTTCTAATAGTGCACTTATTCCGGGCAATTCCTTTCCTTCCAACATTTCGAGAAGTGCCCCTCCACCCGTGGAAATATAACTGATTTTATTTTCAAGTTTTAATTTTTTTACGGCAGCAACAGAATCTCCTCCTCCCACCAACGAATAAGCTCCCTTTTCCGATGCTTTTCCTATGGATATTCCAATGCTTTCAGTTCCCTTGGCAAATTTTTCAAACTCAAAAACACCGGCAGGTCCATTCCAAATAATTGTTTTAGATTCTTGAATGATTTTGTCTAAAATCAAAATGGTCTCCGGACCAATATCAAGCCCTTGCCAATGATCCTGAATCTGTTCCACAGAAACCACCTTTGTCTCAGCATCATTGCTAAATTTATCTGCAATAAGAACATCAACCGGAAGTATCAAATTGATATTCTTTTCTTTTGCTACTTTCATAATTTTTTGTGCCAACCCCAATCTATCATTTTCAACGATGGAATCACCAATATTATTATCCAAAGCTTTTAAAAAAGTATAAGCCATTCCACCAACGACTATCAAATTATCGACCTTACTTAACAAATTTTCAATCACTCCTATTTTGCCAGACACTTTTGCACCGCCAATAATCGCCGTAATCGGATGTTCTCCTTTGTCCAAAGCTTTACGGATGCTTAGAACTTCTTTTTCCAATAATTTTCCAAAAGCTTTATTTTCGGGAAAAAATTGTGCAATCACGGCAGTTGACGCATGCGCCCTATGTGCTGTTCCAAATGCATCATTGACATAAAAATCTCCCAATGCCGCAAGGGACTTGGCAAATGAGACATCTCCTTTTTTCTCCTCAGGATAAAATCTCAAATTTTCCAGCAACAATACTTCATCGTTTTTTAGATTATCTACAGCCGTTTTAACTTTGGAACCAATGCAATCATCAACAAATTTTATGTTGACTCCCAGTATTTTTTCAACCGTCGGGAGGATATGTTTAAGAGAAAGACTATCATCAAATCCTTTTGGTCTTCCCATGTGTGACATTAAAATAACTTGTCCGCCATCATTTAAAATTTTCAGGATTGAAGGTTTTGCCGCTTCAATCCTTGTTGTATCGGTTACTTCTAAACTATCATTTAAGGGAACATTGAAGTCTACTCTGATTAAAACTTTTTTGTTTCTAAAATTAAAATCATCGAGTGTTTTCATGGAATATTTTTTTAATCAGACAAATCTACAATTTTATCTTATGACTGAAAAGTGTCGTACAAAAAAAGTCTCAAATACTTGAGACTTTTTTTATATTGTTAAACGATTGCCGTATTTTAATAGAAAAGATTTCTTTTATCCTTGATTTCGTTCTTTTTCTTCAAGGCTTCAATCACTTTAGTGTTCAGCCTTACCTGTTGTTCTTTCTTAATTTTTTCCACATACGGAAGATAATTTTTTACATCTGCGGCTTTTTTAACTTCAGTCGTTTTAATCACATATACCGCTACATTTCCTTCAACGGGTTCTGACAGTTTATCCGCTTCAAGCATAAATGCTTTTCCAACAACTTTTTGTTCTCTTCCATAACCGGGAATGGTCGGGTTTGCCAAAGTCACTCCGGTTGCTACCCCAATCTTACCACCGCTGTTTTTTGCCATTTCATCCAAATTCTTTCCTAAAATCTTTTTCTTAATCAATTCTGCTTTTTTCTGTCTCAACAAAATAGGCTTGACTAAACGAGATGCTTCTTCTGCAGGCATCAGACCTTTGTCATATTTTTTGACCAATCTAACGACAGCATAACCATTATCCAAATCAAATTTGCTTACATCGCCCACTTCGGTATCTTTTTTATATGCCCATCTGATAAATTCTCTCTGCACACCAAGCCCCGGAATTTGATCGTCATATCTTCCTAATTTTCTAACCGGTTTGACTTCATAAGAATTTTCTTGTGCCAATTTCTTAAAATCATCTGCTTTCAATGCTTTCTCGGCAAATTTAACTGCATTGGCAAAAATGGTATTTTCAGTTTTTGTCGAAGGTTCCACATTTCTGACAATCGTTGCCAATTTTACGGTTTTCTCCGGATTTGTCTTATCAAAAATCTTGATAATATGATAACCGAAATCGGTTTCTACCATTCCAATGCTTCCTTTTCTGTTATTGAAAATGAAATCGTTGAACTTAGGAACCATTCTTCCGTAGGTGAACCAACCCAAATCACCACCTTTTGTTTTTGTCGGACCGTCAGACATTTTTTTGGCATAGTCTGCAAATTTTGCAGCGTTTGCCTTGACAACTCTCAAGAGGCTGTCTGCCGTTTTCTTTGCTTCTTCTTTTGTTCTGGATATTCCCGGATTTGCTCTCAAAGCCCCTTTATAGGCAATCAATATATGGCTGGCTTTTGCAGAATCCGCCACTTTTTTTGTTTCTAAAACCTTTGACAAAAATATTCTGTCATTACTAACATACGGACCTATAATATCTCCTTTTGAAAGAGAATCTATGCTTTTTGTGATTCCCACATTTTTTAAATCTTTTTCAAAATAATATGCCGGTGGACGTTTTTCATCAGAATATTTGTTTACGAATTCTTCTGCATTTTTCGTATTTCTAAAACCTTGCTTTGTTTTCTTTGCTTTGGTTTTTTCATCGAAAACTTCTTTGTCTTCCACTAATTTTTTGAGATCATTGATAATGGCATTTTTATCTTCTTCAGAGGGTTTCAAAGGAATCATAACATATTCGATATCTCTTCCTTCTTTCATCTCATATAAATCTTTGTGCTTTTCAACATAAGCGGAAATTTCATCTTTAGATACGCTCACCGTTGAGTCTGCAATTGACGTATAGGGAACCGCCATATATTTGAAATCGACATTGTCATTTTCAAAATGATATTTCCATTCTCCTTCTTTCAAGCTGGGAACCAAGCCTGCTTTAATCATGTCGAAATAAATTCTTTCTTTTTCGCTTTCTTCCAAACCTCTTTCATAGTTTTTCCAAGCTTCATAGGCTTCCGGATTTGAATTTTTGCCATCTTCAATTCTTTGCATATAATCTAAAAGTGCATTTTCGTCAAAAACACCTTGCTGATTAGTAAAAGATCTTTTAATATTCGGATCGTTCAACACCAATTCTCTTAATCTATCAGCTCCTACTTGAATTCCCAGCTCATCAAATTGATTTCCGAGAACAGCTTCTTTTATCACTTGATTCCAAACTGATTTTACGGCTTGCATGCTGGAAACTCTATTGCCTCCGTTTTTCTGCATGATTGCCACTCTCTTTTGAAAGTCTTTTGATGATACTTTTCTGCCTCCTACTTCAGCAATTGAATCTCTTGAGCCTTTTCCGATTGAACCTGCATTTTTAATCAGACCTTGAATTACAAAGGCAAAAAGCGCCAATGCAATAATCATAATTAAGAATCCCGAGCGTTTCTGTATTTGTCCTAATATTGCCATCTTTTCTGTATATATTTTTTCATTAGTCCGCAAAAGTACGACTTATTATGAAAAAATGAAAATCTTTTTTTTTGCTTATTTTTAATTATAGGACATTAGAAAAAATCAGTAGCAAAGTGTTAATAAATACAATTTTAATCCGTAAATTTGTGTTTTAGATTAAAAAAGGAAAGAGAATGAAGTTTTGGAATATTGAAACAGAAAAACGATTTTTTAAAGAAGCATTGAAAAATTTTGCTTCACCTGAACAATTATTTTATAATTTATCAGAAGGTTATTATGCTTATGTTCCCAAAGGGAAAAGTGCCGAAGGACAAACATTACAAAGTAGAAATTCTTTAATTGGACAATACACTGAAAAATGGAGTAAAGACTTTTTTCAACCAATTGCAGAAAGTTTGGGATTATTTGCCGTAAACAGTGTAGTTTGTCCTGAATTAGGACTATCAACACAAAGTGATGCGGATTTAGCATTCTGCACTACAAATGAAACGCTACAAGAAGCAAAAAACATTAAATTGCTTTTTGAAATAAAAATGAGTATCGTAAATAATTATCAATATAATTATAATTCAGGGCAAATAAATTATATTGGTGATTACAAAACACATAAAGGCAATCCTTCAATTCTTCGTTCCGATTCAATGCTAAAAGCCATTGGTAAATCTATTAACAT
>Ga0256846_1000753_pt1 | contig 11840 bp, 23 predicted proteins | sample TevniametaG_FD_189098 | JGI IMG/M metagenome (GOLD analysis project Ga0256846, IMG submission 189098) | Tube worm associated microbial communities from hydrothermal vent at the East Pacific Rise, Pacific Ocean - Tevnia | ecosystem: Host-associated > Annelida > Integument > Unclassified ...
AGCACCATGTCATGATAATGAACACTAAGATAAGAATCCGGTTGAAGGCATATGACCATAAACTGCTGGATCAATCGGCAACCGATATCGTTGACACGGCCAATAAGACCGGTGCCAAAATTGTAGGGCCGATCCCGTTGCCGACGAAGATAAACAAATATTGTGTGCTGCGCTCTCCGCATGTCAATAAAAAATCACGAGAGCAGTTTGAAATCCGGACACATAAGCGGTTGCTGGATATTCTGGAGCCAACTCAGCAAACAGTTGATGCTTTGATGAAACTGGATCTTTCTCCAGGTGTGGATGTGGAGATTAAATTATAAATTTATCCAGTTGCCGTCTTCTATGGCCTCGGGTTTTATTGTTGATGGCATATATGTATGAAATTGAATATTTGGAATACATAAATATAATACCCAAATGAAAAGCGATACGATTTATGTGTAAAGGATTGATCGGAAAAAAATTGGGAATGTTGGGCCTTTTTGATGCCGACGGCCGATATGTTCCGGTGACTGCCGTCGAAATCGGCCCCTGTGTGGTCACTCAGGTTAAAACTGTTGCCAGGGATGGATACAATGCCCTGCAGCTGAACTACGGCCTTAATTTGGAACAGCGTATCAATCGGCCGATGAAGGGACACCTGGCGAAGAGCGGATTAAGCTCTGGTTCGGTTCTCAGAGAGGTTCCGGTGGAGAATCCTGAGAATTTTAAACCAGGACAGGTGATTTCTCCCAATATCTTTAAAATTGGCGAGAAGGTTGATATTACCGGTATTACCAAGGGACGAGGATTTTCCGGGGTTATCAAGAGACATGGATTTCACGGTGGAAAGAAAACCCATGGTAGCCACAGCCATCGGATTCCGGGTTCGGTGGGGTGTAGCGCCTGGCCATCAAAGGTCATCAAGGGCAAGAAACTACCAGGCAGATACGGGTTTGCGAAAAAAACCATTCGGAACCTAACTGTTGTCGATATACGGGAAGATGAATATATTTTGCTCCTCAAGGGAGCGATCCCGGGACCCGATTCGGGTTTGGTTCGGGTGACAAAAATCAAGGCGGGGCAATAACGATGGCTGTTGTGGATGTGCTTAACAATAAGGCTGAAAAGGTTGATCAGGTAGACCTTCAAGACGGGATTTTCAACGTACCGGTAAAATCCGATATTCTGCATCAGGTCGTGACAATGCAGCTGGCCCGGAGACGGGCGGGGACGGCCTCGGTTAAGAATCGTTCAGATGTAAAAGGAAGTACGCGAAAGCTGTATCGTCAAAAAGGAACGGGGCGGGCACGTCGGGGTAATGCGAAATCGCCTCTTCTTAGAGGCGGGGGGGTAGTTTTTGGTCCTCATAATAAATCCTGGGGGCATAAAATACCTAAGAAAACAAGGGCGCTGGCCCTTAAGATGGCGCTAAGCAGCAAATTATCAGCCAATCAACTGGTCGTGATGGACACTTTCGGTCTGGAAAAAATTAAGACCAGGGATTTTGTCAAAATTGTCCAGGGCCTGGATCTGAACAATGTATTGATTGTGACCGATGAAATGGATACAGCCCTCGATTTATCGTCGAGAAATGTCAGCGGTGTTAAGCTGATAAAAGTTGCCGGTTTAAACGTATATGATATATTGAAATACAAGCATTTATTATTGCTGGCGCCTTCCATTGAGGGAATTGAAAGGAGACTGGCAGCATGATTGCACATGATATTATCAGGCGGCCGATTATCACCGAAAAGACGACCAACCAGAAGGAGTCGCTGAATCAATTCTCCTTTGAAGTGGCGCCGAAAGCCAACAGAGTTGAAATCAAGCGCGCCATTGAAGAAGTGTTCAATGTGAGGGTCTCTGCAGTCAAGACCCTGCATGTCAGAGGAAAACTCAAACGCAGGGGTAGGGTACTCGGACGGCGGCGAAGTTGGAAAAAGGCGGTGGTGACGCTGATGGCTGGTGAAAGAATTGAGTTCTTTGAAGGGGCGTAAGCTTCCCGTTTTGGGAAATTCGGTTAATAAAATTAATAAAGATCAAACCAGAGAATGATTATGGCTATTAAGAAGGTAAAACCAACATCGCCGGGCCGACGTTTTCAAACATACCACACGTTTGAAGAAATCAGCAAAAAAGCACCTGAAAAATCACTGCTGAAACCGATTCGGTCTACTGGCGGCCGGAATAATAACGGCCGTGTCACAAGCCGGCATAAAGGTGGCGGTCACAAACGACATTACAGGGTAATTGATTTCAAACGGGATAAGACAGGGATTCCGGCCAAAGTTGCGGCCATTGAATATGACCCGAATCGGTCGGCAAGAATCGCTTTGCTGCATTATGTCGACGGGGAAAAACGATATATTCTGGCGCCACAGAAATTGATGGTGGGGGATACTGTTTTAAGTGGACCGGATGCGGATATCCGGCCAGGAAATACGTTGCCACTGAATAAAATTCCTTTGGGAACACACATTCACAATATTGAACTCAGGATCGGACGTGGCGGACAAATAGTGAGAAGCGCCGGGACCTATTCTCAACTGATGGCTAAAGAAGGCAAGTATGCGCTTGTCAAATTGCCTTCAGGTGAGGTTCGTATGATACTTGGAAACTGTCATGCCACCGTTGGGCAGCTTGGCAATGTGATGCACGAGAATCTTTCGTTGGGCAAGGCCGGGCGGAAAAGATGGCTGGGTAAACGACCGAAAGTTCGTGGTGTCGCAATGAACCCGGTGGATCACCCCATGGGCGGAGGCGAGGGGCGATCATCGGGCGGGCGGCATCCATGCTCACCCTGGGGAACCCCGGCCAAGGGATATCGTACGCGGAAGAATAAGCGTAGCGATCGTTACATTGTAAAGAGGCGAAATAAAAAGTAATATCCGGGCATATTACGGATTTCCGGGGAAGCCGGGACGCATGCCCGTGTTAAGGATTTAGGGAGACATTATGCCACGATCGTTGAAAAAAGGGCCCTTTATTGATTCTCATTTGCTGGACAAAGTGACGAGAGCGCAGCAAACATCCAGTAAGCAGGTCATAAAGACCTGGTCACGGAGATCTACCATCATTCCGGAAATGGTTGGTTTTACGCTGGCGGTACATAATGGAAGAAAATTTATTCCGGTTTTTGTTTCCGAAGACATGGTCGGGCATAAACTCGGCGAATTTTCACCTACGCGGACCTTTTTTGGTCATGCGGGTGACAGAAAATCCAAGGTAAGATAATCGCTGTAAGGGGAGGCGGTAAGAATGGCTGGACTTGAAGTGAGAGCGGTGGCTCGTTATGAACGAATATCGCCGCGGAAAATACATAAAATTATTGGCTCGGTGAAAAATATACCCGTTGAAGAGGGCATTAATCGATTACATTTTATGCCACAGAAAGCGGCGCGTCTGGTAGAAAAAGTTCTCAATTCAGCCGTGGCCAATGCGGAAGCCAACCATGACCTTGATATTGACGATCTGGTGATCAAAAATATCACCGCAGATCAGGGCCCGACTTTGAAACGGTTCAAAGCGCGTGCTCGTGGACGGGGTACCCGTATTTTAAAAAGAACCAGCCATATTACCGTTATTTTAGCTGCTGAGTCAGCCTAGAGGAGGGGTTAGTTTGGGCCAGAAAGTAAATCCAATCGGACTAAGGTTAGGCATTGTAAAAACCTGGGAATCACGGTGGTATTCTGATAAAAAATACGCTGAATATATCCTGGAAGATTTTGAACTGCGTCGTTTCATAAAAAAGAAACTAAAGCACGCCGGGATTTCAAAGATTGAAATTGAGCGGTCCTCCAAGCGGATTCGATTGCGAATACATGCAGCAAGGCCGGGTATTATCATTGGGAAAAAAGGATCGGAAATAGAACTGCTCAAAAAGGAACTTGAAAAAAAGATTTCCCGGGAAGTCCTGATCGATATCAAAGAGGTAAGAAAGACCGAGACCGATGCGCAGCTGGTTGCTGAAAATGTTGCTCAGCAACTTGAAAAAAGAGTGGCTTTTCGCCGGGCTATGAAACGGGGGATCGCATCCGCAATGAGATTTGGTGCGGAAGGGATAAAAATAATCTGCGCCGGACGCCTTGGGGGAGCCGAAATGGCCCGGACCGAGGTATATAAAGAAGGAAGGATTCCGCTTCATACGTTACGGGCGGATATTGATTACGGTATCGTCACGGCGCGTACAACTTACGGCGCCATCGGTGTTAAAGTTTTTATTTTCAAAGGTGAAATACTGAAAGACGAGAAGACGTCTGGCGGTCGAAAATAGTTGGTAGATATTTGGAGAAATAGATAATGCTAAGTCCCAAGAAAGTAAAATTTCGTAAACAACAGCGCGGCCGAATGAAGGGGATGGCCCATCGCGGCAGTAGCTTGAACTATGGCTATTACGGCCTGCAGGCGCTGGAAAGTGGGTATATCAGTTCCCGGCAGATAGAATCCGCGCGTATTGCCATGACACGACGCGTCAAGCGTGGCGGTAAAATATGGATCCGGATTTTTCCCGATAAACCCATCACCAAAAAACCAGCGGAAGTACGGATGGGAAAGGGGAAAGGGCCACCTGAAGCATGGGTTGCTGTTATTAAGCCCGGCCGGGTTCTTTATGAAATGGAGGGCGTTTCAAGAGAAATGGCCATGGAAGCTTTGAGGCTTGCGGCATATAAGTTACCGCTGAAAACAAGATTTATTGAGAGAGGCGGTGTCTAATGAAGAGTGGCGAGATCCGAGATATGAGTCGGGACGAACGTCAGGCAAAACTGGTCGATCTGAAACAATCGCTGTTTAATTTACGCTTTCAGCATGAAATCGGACAACTGGAAAATCCGCGTAAAATGACGGAAACGCGACGTGACATTGCGCGCATCAAAACGATTATTCGCGAATCCGATTAAAGCAGGAAATAGAAGGAAAGTAATTATACCATGAATGGTAGCAAAAAAAAGCGACAGATGGTCGGAACGGTTGTCAGTGATAAGATGGATAAATCGGTAACCGTTCAGGTTGAAAGACTGGTTAAACACAAATTGTATAAAAAATATATTCGTCGGCGAGCTAAATTTGCTGCGCATGATGAGAAAAATTTATGCGGGATAGGTGATAAAGTACTCATCACTGAATCGAGACCGATTAGTCGCTCGAAACGATGGCGAGTTAGTCGAATCGTCGAAAAAGCGGTTTAAAACGTTACACAAGGAACGAAACGATGATTCAATCAGAAACAAGATTGACGGTAGCGGACAATTCCGGTGCCAAGGAATTGTACTGTATAAAGGTCCTGGGCGGGTCACGTCGTCGATATGCGGGGATTGGGGATATCATAGTTGTGACCGTTAAGGTCGCGCTGCCCAATTCGAAAGTAAAAAAGGGCGATGTCCTCAAGGCGGTTGTCGTGCGGACGAAAAAAGAAATTCGTCGACCGGACGGCTCATTGATTCGATTCGATGAAAACTCGGCAGTATTGATTAATAACCAGCGCGAACCAATTGGAACGCGTATTTTTGGCCCGGTGGCGAGAGAATTACGTGCAAAGAAATTTATGAAAATCATCTCGCTGGCGCCTGAAGTATTATAGGTTTCCTTAGAGTTAAAAATTTGATGGCGCCCAATGGAGACGAAATCATGTCAATAAATAAATGTCGTTTCAAAAAAGATGATAAAGTAAAAGTCATTACCGGTAAAGACCGTGGTAAAATCGGTAAAATTCTTAAAATTGATCGCAAGAAGAGAAGAGTTCTCGTTGAAAATGTAAATATTATTAAGAAGCACACACGACCTGGCGCACAGAATCGGCAGGGCGGTATTGTTGAAACTGAAGGGTTGATTCATTGGGCAAATGTTATGCTTTTATGTGGAAAATGTGTTCAACCGACACGCATCAAGCGCAAACGGCTAGAAGATGGTAAGAACGTTCGGATTTGCGGTCTGTGCGATGAAATTATTGATGTATAAAAGGACGTATTATGTCTAAGCTTAAAACTTACTACGAATCCAATCTGAAATCTCAATTGATTGATCATTTTGGATATAAAAACCCAATGGAGACGCCTAAACTTGTAAAGGTCGTTCTTAACATGGGCCTTGGCGAAGCCATTCAGAATATTAAAATCCTGGATTCAGCGGTCGAGGAAATGACGCTGATTTCCGGTCAAAAACCGATGATTACCCGCGCCAAAAAATCGATCGCCGCTTTTAAATTACGCGAGGGGATGCCTATCGGATGTTCCGTTACGCTTCGGCGTAGCCGGATGTATGATTTTTTTGACAAATTGGTTAATGTTGCGTTACCTCGGGTAAGAGATTTCAGGGGGATTTCTCCTAAAGGCTTTGACGGACATGGTAACTATACGCTCGGCATTAAAGAACAGATTATTTTTCCCGAAATTGATTACGATAAAATTGATAAAATAAAGGGACTCAATATTTCATGCATTACGACGGCCCGAACGGATGAAGAGGGACGGGCATTGTTAAAACTTATGGGAATGCCATTTAAAAATTATGAATTTGCATAAATTAAATATGGTTGCGTGATTTAATAATTAAAATATAATTATCTGAATAGATTTAAGGTGCAAAAAGACGACACAGAATAAGTGTCCAAAGGGAGGGAATGATTTGGCTAGGCAGGCTTTAAAAGAGAAGGCTAAAAAAGATCCGAAGTTTAAGGTCCGAAAGTATAACCGGTGCCCCATGTGCGGTCGATCCCGTGCGTATATAAGAAAGTTTGGTATTTGCCGGATTTGCTTTCGGAATTTAGCTTCCCAGGGAAGTCTGCCCGGTGTGGTAAAATCCAGTTGGTAATCCAATAAATTTTTAAAGGTTTGCCGCTTTTTGCGGTTATTGTTTCATAATTAATAATATTACGGAGACTATCATGGCGATGAGCGATCCCATCGCGGACATGCTGACCCGAGTTCGGAATGCTGGTAAAGCAAAATTTAAAAGCGTTGATATTCCAGGCTCTCGATTAAAAATAGAAATTGCGAAGGTTCTTAAATCCGAGGGATATGTCCGCGATTACAAATTTATGAGCGATGATAAACAGGGCGTTTTGCGCGTATACCTGAAATATAATCCAGACCATCGTCATACTATCTATGGGATTCAAAGAATCAGCAAGCCGAGCCGGCGTGTATATGTGAAGGGAAATCAGATCCCGTCGGTTTTAAATGGTTTGGGAATTGCTGTTTTGTCAACTTCCAAAGGCATTATGACAGACAAATTGGCCCGTCGCGAGAATATCGGCGGGGAAATTTTGTGTCATGTATGGTAGCCGTGTTTGATAACAGAAGCATGGATATACCCTTAAGGGGAGCAAGGAGAGTGGTCAATGTCACGCGTCGGTAAAAAACCAATAGAGATACCCCCGAATACAAAAATTGCATGGAAAGATGGTGTAATTTCAATAACGGGCCCCAATGGCACGCTGACGAGGACAATCCATCCCAGCGTTGGACTTGATATTAAACCGGAAACGATAGAAGTTTGTATAGATAAGCAGACAAGGGAAAATCGTGCAATGCAGGGGTTGACCCGGTCCCTGGTGAACAATATGGTTATCGGTGTCAATAAAGGATTTGAACGCGTCCTTGAAATTAATGGAATCGGCTACAGAGCCACAATCAGCGGTCAAACACTTAATTTGAATATCGGTTTTTCCAATCCAGTTGATTTCATTTTACCAGAAGGAATCAGCGCAACTGTAGATAAAAAAAATACCATCAAACTGACGGGGATTGATAAAGAAAAAATTGGACATGCTGCTGCCGCTATCCGCCGTCTGAGGCCCCCGGAACCTTATAAAGGCAAGGGAATTAAATATGCTGAAGAGAGAATCCAGCGAAAAGCCGGCAAGACCGGCGCGGCCTGATTGATAGTATTTTTATTGTGGCGGTCTAATAAATTTTTGCAGGCAGAAGTTGTAAAAAGGTAAGAACAAAGGTGAAATATTATGGGGAAACTTGAGAAAAGAAAAGATGCCCGTATAAAAAGAAAAAAGAGAATCAGAAAAAAAATAACGGGGACTGCTGAGCAACCCCGGTTATGTGTATTCCGTAGCTCAAAGCATATATATGCGCAGGTGGTAGACGACTCGACCGGTAAAACGATCGCGGCTGCAGGAAGTGTTGAGAAAGAAATACAGGCGCTTTTGACAGATACCAAGGGAAAAATAGCCAGGGCTGAACTCATCGGAAAGACGATTGGCGAGAGAGCCGTTGCAAAAGGGGTTAAAAAAGTGGTTTTTGACCGATGTGGGTTCCAATACCATGGTCGGGTTAAATCTCTATCGGATGGTGCGCGTAAAGCCGGGCTTTCTTTTTAAATAATTGCAATCATATTTCATCAGTTAAGGGCAATTTGATAATTTAGATACCAAACGGAGGCAAGCGGTTGTATAAACGAGATACTGAAGAAAACCTGTTAATCGATAAAGTCGTCAATATTAACCGAGTCGCCAAGGTAGTAAAAGGTGGCAGACGGTTTAGCTTTGGTGCTATCGTTGTGGTGGGAGACGGCAAGGGAAAGGTTGGTTATGGTCTCGGAAAAGCCGGTGAAGTTCCAGAGGCAATCCGTAAGGGTGTCGAAAAAGCGAAAAAGAATATGATTGATGTTCCCCTGATGGAAGGAACGATCCCATATAAAGTCATCGGCCATTTCGGTGCCGGACGTGTTCTCCTGAAACCGGCCGCAGAGGGCACGGGACTGATTGCTGGCGGCGCGGTTCGCGCTGTACTTGAAGCTGTCGGGGTTCAGAATATCCTGACAAAATGCATGGGATCCCATAATTCTCATAATGTGGTTAAGGCTACAATAGAGGGACTGTCTCAACTGCGGAGCCCTGAAGAAGTTGCCAAGAGCCGTGGTATGAATGTGAGTGAACTATAATCAGCAGAGGATATTGGTTCCATGTCTGAAAAAGTCAAAGTAAAATTGATTAAAAGTATGATTGGTAGACCGGACAAGCATCGTCGTGTTCTTAAGGGCATGGGTCTGACAAAAATGAACAAAACAGTCACCCTGCTGGATACGCCGGAAATCAGGGGCATGATTAATACTGTTTCACACCTGGTCCGGATAGAGGAGTAAAATAATGCAATTGAATCAATTATCTCCAGCGAAGGGTGCCAAACGTAAACGAAAACGTCTGGGGCGTGGCGTTGGGTCCGGCCTCGGGAAAACATCCGGGCGTGGACATAAGGGCAGCAACAGCCGCTCTGGTGGTGGCGTGAGACCCGGTTTTGAGGGCGGCCAGATGCCGCTTCAGCGACGATTGCCTAAACGGGGATTTACAAATATTTTTAAAAAGCGAATTGCTTTGATAAATATTTCAGATTTAAGTCGATTTGAGGCAGGCACAGTTGTGGATGAAATCGCTTTGGTCAGATCCGGTCTTGTTAAGGGACGAAGAGATGGAATCAAGTTGCTTGGAAATGGTGACATAGATCGATCCTTAACTGTTCGCGTTAATGCAGTCAGCCAGACAGCCAGAGAAAAAATTGAAAATAATGGCGGAACGATTGAGGTTGTTTAGATGATCGGAAACGGTTTTCAGAACCTGTTTAAAATTCCTGAGCTGAAACGTAGAATCTTATTTACGATTGCCCTTTTAGCCATTTACAGAGTGGGAGTGGCAATTCCGGTACCGGGTATCGACAGTTCTGCGCTGGCCGATATTTTTGCAAGATATAAAGATACTGTTCTGGGCGTCTTTAACATGTTTTCCGGCGGCGCTTTACAGCGGTTGTCTGTTTTCGCTTTGGGAATTATGCCCTACATCAGCGCTTCAATTATTCTTCAACTGCTTACCGTCGTGATTCCGTATCTCGAGGAATTAAAAAAAGAGGGGGCCCAGGGTCAGAAAAAAATCACACAATACACGCGTTACGGCACCGTTGTTTTGAGTATTATTCAAGGCATCGGGATCAGCGTCGGGCTGGAGAAGATGGGGGTTGCCATGATTCCCGGCTGGCCCTTCCGAATTATGACCGTTATTACGTTAACAGCCGGCACGGCCTTTATCATGTGGCTGGGTGAGCAGATTACCGAACGTGGAATCGGTAATGGTATTTCGCTGATTATTTTTGCAGGAATTGTGGCCAGGCTGCCTGCGGCAATTGGAAATACTTTTAGATTGTTATCAACAAATGAAATCAGCGTATTCGCAATGCTACTATTACTAGTTATGATGGTAGCAGTTGTCGCTTTTATTATTTATGTGGAACAGGGGCAGCGTAGAATACCGGTTCAATATGCCAAGCGTATGGTCGGTCGAAAAATGTATGGTGGGCAAAGTACTCATTTGCCGTTGAAGATCAATACCTCCGGTGTTATACCACCGATTTTCGCTTCATCTATTATTATGTTTCCAGCAACGATTGCAAATTTTATCGACGTTCCCTGGGTAAAAGCGGTCAGTGCATCCTTACGTCCGGGTGGACTGTTTTATACGGCCTTATATGTCAGTTTTATCTTCTTTTTCTGTTATTTTTATACGGCAATTACTTTTAATCCTGAGGATGTCGCCGATAATATGAAAAAAAATGGTGGATTCATCCCAGGTATCCGGCCGGGGAAAAGAACGGCGGAATACATTGATCGAGTGCTCACCCGGATTACCCTAGGCGGGGCAATTTACGTGTCTGCTGTATGTGTACTCCCTTCCATTCTTATCAGTAAGTTTAATGTCCCTTTCTATTTCGGAGGGACGGCCTTGTTGATTGTTGTTGGCGTGGCTATTGATACAATGGGGCAGATAGAATCGCATCTGTTGACACGCCATTATGAAGGGTTTCTCAAAAGAGGTGGCGGAAGAATGCGAGGAAGACAATAGACCGCGTATTTTATGAAATGATGGGGATTTAATTTTTGGAGCGGTTAATTTTTAATTAGGTGGCAAATCTGATGGCGAAAGAAGAAGCAATCAAGGTCGAGGGCGTTGTTCTGGAGACCTTACCCAATGCAATGTTTAAGGTAGAACTTGAGAATAAACATCAGGTCCTGGCGCATATATCCGGGAAAATGCGGATGCATTTTATTAAGATTCTGCCGGGCGACAAAGTATCGGTTGAATTATCTCCATACGATTTGTCACGGGGCCGTATCACATATCGTGAGAAATAAACAGGACAACCCAATAGATATCCATAGAATGGCCGGTCTTATGACGGTGCATTTTATAAATGGAGGCCATACCGATGAAAGTCAGAGCATCTGTCAAAAAAATGTGTGATAAATGTAAGATTGTCCGGCGAAAGGGTGTTGTTCGGGTAATTTGTGAAAATAAACGGCATAAGCAGCGACAGGGTTAAATATTAAATAGGAGGATATACCGTGGCAAGAATCGCGGGCGTAGATTTACCAAGGCGCAAACGAATTGAAATCGGCCTTACCTACATATATGGAATCGGTAGAACCACATCCAAAGAAATTTTGGCTAAGGTTGGCATTAACCCCGATATGAAAACCGATGATCTGACGGAGTCGGATGTTAATCAGATTCGTAAAGCTATTGATGACGGATACAAAGTTGAGGGTGAACTGCGTTCCAGTATATCCATGGATATCAAACGATTGATGGACTTGGGCTGCTATCGTGGGCTGAGGCATAGAAGGTCTCTACCCGTCAGAGGGCAGAGGACGAGTACTAATGCCCGCACACGCAAGGGTCCGCGACGGACTGCTGTAAAGAAAAAAGCGACCACTCGTGGTTAAGAGCTGAACATCATAATACAAGGAACGATCAATGGCTAAGAAAGTCCGCTCCAAAAAAAAAGAAAAAAAGAATATTTCTAGCGGTGTCGTCCATATTCACTCCACTTTCAACAATACGATCGTGACGATTACTGATA
>Ga0256846_1000755_pt1 | contig 11833 bp, 12 predicted proteins | sample TevniametaG_FD_189098 | JGI IMG/M metagenome (GOLD analysis project Ga0256846, IMG submission 189098) | Tube worm associated microbial communities from hydrothermal vent at the East Pacific Rise, Pacific Ocean - Tevnia | ecosystem: Host-associated > Annelida > Integument > Unclassified ...
AATATTACGGCAGGCAAGATGTTTCAGACGCTGCATAAGCGAAACCGTGTCCTGAAACCTGAAAAACGGAGTGCATTTTCTTCCCACAATCACCCTTTTACCCTGAAAAAAGCAGCCCTTTCTGGCCAGGGCAAGGTGATCCTGCACAAAATGCCTGTCAGGGATACAGTCTCCGTCCAGAAAAACCAGATACTGGCCCCTTGACGCTGCAATTGCCCTGTTCCTTATTTCTGCCAGGCGAAACCCCCTGTCCTCATGCCATATATGAATGATGTCAACATCAGAATTATCAAGATAAGGCTCAAGCATTTCAACTGTTTTTCTGTCTGACCCGTCATCAGCCACAAGGATTTCATCCGGCAGCCTGGTCTGAAGCAGCAACCCTTCCAGCACTTTTTCAAGGGTATCAGGGCGGTTGTATGTTGAAACAATAACAGATATTTTCATCGCAGACTCATCCTGTCATTGATCGGTTTCAGCACATCTTCAACAGATATGCCGTTCATGCACATAAAATCTGTGCATGGTTTTTTTGCATAACATGGCGAGCAGCAGAGCTTTTTCTGTATCACTGTGTGAATGGAGCCATACGGGCCTGTACGCACAGGATTTGCAGGGCCGAAAACAGCAAACACAGGTATATCAAGGGCTGCTGCAATATGCATTGGCCCTGTGTCGTTGCAGATGAAAAATTCTGCCCTTGAAATAAGTGCAACAAGGTCTTTAAGTCCTGTTTTTCCGGCAAATGAAACAGCATTTCCCCCGGAATTTACAACCACTTCATCTGCAATATCAGTTTCATTGGGCCCTGCAATCACAACACAGGGAATATCAAGCCTTGAAGCAAGAGCCCCGAACCTGTCAGCAGGCCAGCGGTTGGCAGGTTTTCCTGCTGAAGGGCAGATAACGGCAAATTTTTCAGGCAGACAGCCAAGCACAGGCGGATCAGGATCAAACGGGGCAAACGGGTATTCAACAATGTCTGCCGGGCAGCCCATGAATTTCGCAATTTCAAGATAACGGTCAATGGCATGAATATTCATGCTTCCATGAATCTTATGGGTATAAAAAAAAGGGCTTCCTTCATCAGATTCCCTGAAACCCAGCCTTAAAGGCGCATTGGAAAACCAGGAAATCACACCTGACCTGAAAAGCCCTGAAAGATCAATCGAGACATCATAACGGGCAGCCCTGAGATCTTTTCTTAATGCATTGATTTCTCCAAATGTTTTTCTCAGCCTGTCAGTTCTTTTCCATTCATCCTTTTTAATCACCCACAGCCTGTCAATCATGGGATGGCCCTCAAGAAACCTGTGCAGGCCGTGGGCCACCACCCAGTCTATTGAGGCATGGACAAACCGTTTCCTCAAGGCAGCAAGAAAAGGCAGAGAATGGACAATATCTCCCAGGGCGCTCGGCTTGATAATCAATATGCGTTTTACATGGGCAAACAAAAAACTTTTCTCCACAAAATATTCAGGTACCACAGTTTAAAAGACGGTCGCAGGTTTCCATGACCATGTCAACACTGACCAGGTCCATGCATCTATGATCAGTCGGACACACATCCTTAAGACAGGGACTGCACGGGACAGGTTTTCTGACAATGACAGAGTTTGTACCTACAGGAGATGTGGCAACATGGTCAGTTGATCCGATCACGGCAGCCTGCGGTATGTTCAGGGCTGCTGCTGCATGCATAAGGCCTGAATCATTTGTAACAAACAAAGAACACCTTTCAATCATGGCAAATGCCTGGCCAAGGGTTGTCATGCCTGCAATATTGATGCATGAACCCTTTCCGGCCTCGCCTGTTATTTTACTGCCAAGTTCCCTGTCTTTCGGGCCTCCAAAAACAAGCACCCTTGTTCCGTATTTCTCAGAAAGTCCTGCGGCAAGCGCGGCATAGCGCTCCGGAAACCATTGTTTGGCAGTTCCGCCTGTGGCGCCGGGATTAATGCCTATAACAGGGGAGGTGATCTTTTCGTTTTTCAGAAAATCATCTGCATAATCCCTGTCAGAATGACTGATGAAAAGATCAAGATGCCTGCCGTCATCATCTAATCCGGCTTTTTTTAATATACTGATATAATAATCAATAAGATGGCCTTTCTTAAGGGCAGGATCAAGTTTTACTGCCCTGTTGAGAAGAAACCCCCTGGCATCGGTATTGTAGCCCAGTCTTTCCCTTACCCCCCCAAGAAATGAGATAAGTGCTGCCTCAAATGCGTTCTGCATCAGAACACCAAGATCAAACCTGTGCTGCCTTAAATCCCCTGCAAGCCTTAATGTGCCAAGCCCCATTTTATGCCTGCCTGTATTTTCATATACCATGACCGAATCAATATAAGGATTGTGTTCATATACAGGTATGACCCACGGCTTTGCAAGCACTGTAATCCTGGCTTCTGGAAAATTTTTCCTGACCGCCCTTACAACAGGAGTTGTCATTATGGCATCGCCAACCCAGTTGGCAGCTCTGATCATTATCCGGGCATCCGGGCTGTCAGCAAGCTTTATAAAACCCATTAAGCCTCACCTTTGCCCGGCAGTTGTGGATTAATCATGCAGAAGGGCCTGGTTTTCCATCTGTTATGAACCCAGAAATACTGCTCAGGGCATTTTCTCACCATGAATTCAATGGCTGAAACATAGTTCTGGGTATTGTTCTCAATATCCTTTATCTTGTCTCCTGTTTTTTCAAGGGGAATTTCAGGAAAAAATTCCATGATAAATCTGCCTTCTTTCTGGACAATAAATACAGGAACAACCGAAGCCTGTGTCTTGAGCACAAGCTTTGCAAACCCGTTATTGGTACAGGCGGGCCTTCCGAAAAAATCAACAAACACCCCCTTGTACCAGTCCACATTCTGATCAAGCAAGGTTCCTATAAGCTTGCCCTGTCTCAGCAGATCCTCAACCTTTTTTGAAGCCTGGCGCAGCGGAATCATGGTTGTACCGAACCGCTGACGCATTTCACGCACAAATATTTCAAGGGGATTGAAATCAAGTTTTCTGTATAATACATAAGGGTTTATTCCGGTCTTTGCAATGGCAGCCGCAAGCAGTTCAAAGTTTCCCATATGACAGGTCAGGCCGATGACGCCTTTGTTCTTTTCAAGGGCATTTTCAAGATGGTGCATGCCCTTTATGGAAAAATACTCAAAAACCTTTTCCTTTTTTTTGGGATAAAACCAAATTACATCAAAAAGAATGCCTATTGTGTGTCTGAAATTAGCTCTGACAAATCTTTTTGCCTGTTCATCTGAAAAATGTTCCGGATATGCACAGCGTATATTTTCAAGCACAACATTTCTGTGGCGTCTGTCAGCATGATACCAGACAAGACCCAGAATATCTGCACAGAATTTCAGAACAGGCCGCGGAAGATGTCCCAGCATCACTGCTGCAAGCCTTATCAGCCTATATATCTGTATGTCATTCATCTTCCTTCAAGTTTTTCCTGAATAAAACTCCTGAATCTCTCAGGTTCTTCAAACTGTATTCTTATTCCCATCACAACTACCGGTGCAGACCATTTTATGCCATGTTTCAGCCTTGTCCAGTCCTTCTGGGTTGTCATTATAATATCTGCTCCTGATTTTTCAGCAGCCGTGTTTATCATTTCAATGTCACAGTCCTTATACCGGTAATGGTCACTGAATTCAAGATGATCCGCAATATTAATGCCGTATTGACTTACAGACTGGTAAAAAGAAAAATTTTTTGCGATTCCTGAAAAAATCAATGCTTTTTTCCCCTTAAGCCGGGAAGGGTCACAGATATCTTCTGGACAGGCCTTGTCTGAGCGCAAAAAAACATCAGAAATAAAAGGCACGTGAAATGTTCTGAACCACGGGATTCCAGGATAATGCCCAATAATTTCATTTAATGCATCATTGTCATGCATGCCTGGACTGCATCTGGTGAAAATCAGGGCATCTGTTCTGGAAGATGACATAAGAGGGGTTTCCCTCAACCTGCCCGCGGGAAGGAACCTTGTGTTTCCCAGAGGCTCCTGGCAGTCCATGAGAACCAGATCAATATCCCTTTCAAGCCTTAAATGCTGAAACCCGTCATCCAGAACAATAACATCAGGATTGAACGCTTCAATGCCCCGGGCCCCTGCACCTGCCCTGTCCTTTCCCACCACAACCGGGAATTTTCCTGCCTGAGCCATCATAAAAGGCTCGTCACCTGCAAGTTTAGAATCTGCCAGTACCCTGTTTCCGTCCGAAACTATCAGTGCTTTTCCCTTGTACTGCCCGCCATAGCCCCTGCTGACCACAATTGTTTTTTTTCCCATTTCAGTCAGAAGGCCGGCCAGATAAAGGGTCATGGGAGTTTTTCCTGCGCCTCCGGCAACAATATTGCCTATGGAAATAACAGTACAGGAAAGCTTTCTGGACTTTAAAACACCTTTTTCATACAGAAAAAGCCTTAACCCGGCACAGGTTCCATATATTTTTGAAATCCCTTCAAGTACCCATTCAAGGGAAAACAGGCGCGGCTGAAACTGAGTCTGGGAAATCTGTGTAATCCTGTTTTCCAGGTTTTTAAACCATTTCTGAACTGCCAATATAAAAGGCCCCTTTTAAAATCCATTTGCAGGGAAAATATCGGTTGTGCTCAAAATAGTCAAGTATCAGGTATGAACAAAGGCAGGGCAGCCTGCATCTATTTCAGGGTATTTAAAATTGTCCTGAAATCAATCCTGTCCTGAAAAGTCTTGTCCCGCACATACTCAGGATCAATAACATCTGTGCACAATGAGCCCTGCCCTGATGCTGTAACCTGTTTCCATCTGTCATGACCTTCAGGAGGAGTGCATATGATCGCAGTTTCCATGCCTGACACGGCAATTGCAACCCTGTCCAGGGTTCTGCCTGCAAAAATGGAAAACTCCATGTCATCTCCATAATCAAGGCAGGAAACAAGAATATCACATCCAAGTTTTGCATGGGCAATGCCGGTTTCAGGATGCATAAGCTCTTCAGGAGTGCAGATGCCGATCCTTGCAGGGCCTGTATCCACTATTGAGATCCTGTCAGGGCCGGGACCTGCGCCAGGCCTGCCCAGCCCATGGGCAGTTATCCTGTTCTCAGGTGTGACAAAAAATACAATATTGCCTGCCTTTGTTCCAAAACAGATGGCACATTCATGTTTTATGGCCCATTGAACCAGCCTGTGTGCAACATCGTCAGGATCAGAAATATCCATGCATGGAAAAACCGCCAATGTAAATTTTTCCAGGTCTTTGCCGTCAATGGCCTCAAGCCTGTCTTTCATATACTCATATGCAGCCGCCTTTTCAGGCCCGGTATGACATATAACAGAAAACGGATAAGGCTCGGAAAGCCCGTAGTATGAAGTCAGATTCCCTCCGCCATAACTGACATGACGCATGTCAAGATAGACAGGGGCAAAGGCTTCAGGATCCCGCCGGGATATGATTTCCGCCCTGTTTCGTGTCATGGCCAGCCTGCCTGATTCAAGGGGAAGCTCATATGTCACAAGGGCATTGTCAAGCCCTGAATGTGAAACAAGGATTTCACCCTCAGGCGATATTACACAGGAAGGAGCATTATCACAGGTCATTATCCTGTCTTTGCCACCTCTGTTGCATGCTGCAATATAAACTGCATTTTCCCTTGCCCTGATTGCCCATAATTCACGGGGATCAATTCCTGCAAATGGCCAGTTTGCAGGAACCAGAATGATATCTGCACCCTTCAGCATTGTCTGTCTGGGAATCAGGCCGTGGTAGGTGTCAGAGCAGATCAGAACCCCTGCCCTTGCCCAGGGTGTATCAAACACATTGTCCTGAAATGAATCGCCAGGGCATGCCCACCTTGCTTCGGCGTTGATCTTGCGGTATTTCAGAACAATTCTGCCCACAGGGCCTATGACCAGGGCAGTGTTATAATACAATGACGAGCCACAATCCTTTTCTGCAAACCCGAAACAGATATATGCGCCGTACTGCCCTGCTATCTGCATTAAATGCCCTATCAGTTCATCATGGTCATCAATGACCATGCCTGCAATATCTTCTCTTGACTGAAAACTGTACCCTGTCACGCCCATTTCAGTGTTTACAATTATCTTACTGCCCAGTTCAGCAGCTTTTCGGTTGTATTCAAGTATCTGCCTGCGGTTGAATTCCGGATTCCCATACCTCACATCAGCATGGATCAGCGCTATTTTCAGATAATTTTCCATGGCAAAAAAAATCCCTGAACCGTAAACAGTTTACGATCCAGGGATATCCCCTTTTTATCCTTTAAGATCATTAAAATCAGAGGCCGGCATCAGTCCGTGCCCGACATACCCCTGCACCCCGTTTATCCGGCAGGTCTTCTGACTTCCGGATCATCCTTGTGCTGCGCCTTCCCGTCACATAATATGGACAGTGGCATCAATGCAGCATTTGTCCCCGGTCACAGCGGCGGGCCCGTTTCCGAATCACACGAAATTCCCTATTAAGCCTGCGGCACCTGATAAAACAGTCTCATGCTATAAAACCCGTGGAAAAAGTCAAGAATAATAATGCCTGTCTGAAATTACAGAAGAAGCTCTATACTGCCTTTAAGGGCAGGCGAAATCAGTTGGTGCATTTTTATTTTAACGATCAATCTTAAAAACTAATAATTATTTACATAACATTATGTAATCTTCTTCATAAATTACTATATTTTTTTTCACAATTTTGCATATGAGGATTAGCGTCATTATTGTTCAAGCAATTATTTATACAAAAAACTTTACACAACAATACGATTTTCAGCCTTGATCAGAACCTTGGGTTCCAGCTCAGGGTCTGGATGACGCCAGTTTAACCAATGGTCATTAGAGCATATATGTCATCGGATATAAATGGCTTAGATCTTCATTGGTATAAAAATTGCTTTTTGATTATAAATAATCCCGCATTAAGCTTATTTAATTTTATAACAAATAAAAAACGTATTTCTTTAACAGTCAATCTCTTACTCTTAAGGCTATGCAAAGGAGGTGAACGAATCCAGACAGATGTAAAAATTATATTTACAAACATTTAATCCAAGGAGGCTTTTAAATGAAGAAATTTTTAGTTTTATTGGCAACAGGGCTTATGGTAATGGGGTCTGCCCTTACAGCTTCGGCAGATGATTATTATGAATTTTCAACTTTCAGCGGAACGGGCTATGAGTATGACATTGCATGTCACGGAAACACAATTTACTATGGCAGTGGAACCAGCATTTATTCAATAGATGTTTCCGTTGCAGACCTTACCAAAAAAGATGAGCCAAAATTATTATCAGGCGGCACAACTTCCAACCCAAACTATCAGATAAGAACTTTCAGCAACCCAAAGCATATAACTTTAGGAAGCGTGGTAAATTCTGGCTCCGTCGGAGAGATGTATGTGGATGATAGTTACATCTACAGGACATATCAAACTCAGGTAAAAAAATTTAATAAAAATACCGGTGCTTACGTTTCAACTGTCGTCACAGGCGGCGGAGATGCCTCGTATGCTAACTATCTGTCATATGGCAATGGGAAATGGTGGAGCGGAAATGGTAGATCGGTTTATAGTTCCACCGGAGGGGAATGGTCTTATGAATTTACATGGGCGAATATGGCAGGTAGTCACGGAGACGGCATGGAATTTGTGAACGGGTTTGTCTTTGTTTCAGACATGACATCTAATCATATAGCACAATGGGGATATGGAGACAATCCTGATACAACGGCTGTAGAATCAGGCTGGACTGAATGGAATAGGTTCGATTATACTGAAATAGGCGGAAGTAATAAAGCTTTAGAAGGCATGGGATTTGGTGCCCTAGGGCATTTCTGGGCAGGCAACGGCTCAACTCTCTATGAACTCGGTGGTGGAAAAATTCAAGGCATTATTGAAGACAACAACCCTGTCCCCGAACCTGCAACCATGTTTCTATTTGGCCTTGGACTGCTGGGCATAGCATGTGTAAACAGAAAAAAGACGATCAGATAAAAACAAATCTTCGTATCGATTGTAAAGTAAAGGCTGGGAATACGGCCTGAACAGATCTCAGGATAAAAAGTGGCAGTTGCCGTAATGGTGCTGCCTCTTTTTATAATATAATTCACAGAACGCCGTATATCTTTCTCTATCCAGATTATTTTTATAATACCAGATAATATAATTAAATCCCCAGAAAGGAGCCTTAAATGATGATACTGAAATCTAACAAATGCCTGATCTTTTATGTATCCATAATAGCCTTCTGCTCATTGAATATCCAAGTGTTAGCAAGTACCATGGAACCTGAAAAACTGCCCCTGCAGGATGGAATTATCATCAGTTCGGAAAAAGATATTCCCCGTCTTGAGTGGACAGCAGGGAAATATCTGCGAACCGGCAGGTTTAAAACCGCTCAGGATATCTGCAGGATAATCCTTGATTACGATAAAAACAGCATAAAGGCGAAAGCATACCTTGCAGCAGCATACAAAGCAATTGGAGATGAAAAAGAATTTAAACACCAGTCTGAAATCTTTAAGCAAGAACATCCTGGTTCAGACGAGCTCTACCTTGGCCTTACATGGACATACTCTGCCCTGAGAGAACTTAAGAAAGCAGAAAATATCTGCAAAAAAGGAATAAACTCCGTTTCAATGCCACATCGGCTCATCATGGAACTTGCAGGTATATTATTACGCCAAGGGAAAATCAGAAAAGCAGAAAAGCAATACAGACACCTGCTCAAAGAAGAACACATTCCTGCAGATATTTTTCTGAATACAAATTTTGCCCTCTGCAAAATAGGATTAAAACAAAAAAAATTCACGGATGTTGTAAAACGCACGACAATGCTGACCGAACTTTATCCGTCCATGCCACTGCCTTATAAATTAATGGCAGATGCATATATTGGGAAAAAAGAATATGAAAATGCCGTCAATACCTATAAAAAACTGATTAGTGTTAATCCTGAATCGGAAATACCTCTGCAGGAAATAACATTAATATATAATGATAGAATAAAAAATAAAAAGCTTGCTCTTTCCTATGCAGAAAAAGGAGCGAAACAATTTTCCAATAATCCAAAAACCATGGATATATTTGGATGGGTCCTGTATACCAATAAAAAATATTCAGAAGCATTACACCGATTCACGACAGCAATCAGAATCTCTGATACAAATCCCTTGTTTTATTATCATGCAGGAATGGCCTACCAGAAAATGAATAACATACCCAAAGCCGTTGAAAGCTACAACAATGCATTAAAACTTTTAAAAAATCAGAGTGCAAAAAGATTTAAATTAAACATTGAAAAACGTATTGAGCAATGCCGCAGCTCACTGAAATAACAGATATAGCCATGTATATTATTTTCAGACCAGGACCAAGCCTATAAAACAATATATCTGTCGCACTCAGCTGCCATCTGCGCATTTCTTGCCTGGGTTGCAAAATCCTTGAATCCCACGCCCGGCACTTTGTCTTCCCGGCCATGAAGCCCGTTGGACCTGAAACTTACATCACAGATGGACAATTTTGCCTTTCCAACAAGTTTCCTGAATTCAGGAGTAAGGCTCAGTTTCACACCGGTTCCTGTAAAAAAGATCTGTACATCCACATTTTTTCTGTGCGCTGCACAAGTCAGATTCACCAGATAATCAATATGTCTGTCAGAGGAGACAAGAATTCCCAAAGTTGCTGTCATAAATAATACCTCGTATTTTCATCATACCTGATTTCTACCACCATGAAATCACCTTGTCTGCCTTAAAAATTTCATCCACAAGTTTTTCCCAGTCCACATCATCCTCATAAAGCGGAACAATTATTTCCTCATGCTCTGAAAATGACAGCATAAGGCTTTTAACGGTTTCATCAGGCAATGATCTTAATATGTGCAAAAGTTTCATATAATCCCCCCGGCTCAGAAAGGTATGACAAGGGATGCCCTGTCAAGCATCCTGCCGATCTGTTCATTGTCTGCAAACCTGAATCCATATTTTGAGGCATTTGCAGGATTGTTGGTATAGCGTTCACCTTCCATTTCATCTATGAATTCCATATTTTCAGAATAAGCTTCTGTCATGTCTGCTATTTCATGATTCAGCACAATCATCTGTACTTCAGCCATTTCAAGGAGCAGGCCAAGGCTTGTTCTGAGCCCTTCATACTGCTGATCTTCATCTCTTATCAACACAACAATTTTATCTGCCATGAAATCTAACCCTTTTCTATGAAATACCGGGTAACCCCGCCGTCAATATCCTGCATGCCCAGGAACCTGTTGCCGCCCTTGCCCGACCATTCAGGAATATCATTTTTTGATCCCGGATCGTTGCCAAGCACCTCAAGAATCTGACCACTGTCCATTGCCTTGAGAGCCTTTTTTGTCTTCAAAAGAGGCATGGGGCAGGCAAGCCCGCATGTATCAAGCACCTGGTCTGCAGTTATTTCGGATATATTCATTTTTTCCCTCCCTGCTGTTTCAATATCAGTTAAAAAATAACAAATTTTTCTGTTTTTTCATTCCATGCTGCCAGCATCACCCAGGCCCAGAAAAACAGAATAAAAAGCGGAATACCAATCTGCCACGATAAAAGATCCGGCATGAAAACAGCTTTGCCAAGCCTGTCTGCAAGATCAAAATTCACGATAAATTTATGAGCAAAAGCATTTGACAATGCAAAACCTGCAAGGGCCATCAAAAGTTTTAAATGTCCTTCACCCACCCTCCATAATGTTGAGCTTGCACAGCCTCCTGCCAGGATCATGCCTGTTCCGAATATAAGCCCTCCGCCAAAGCTGCCAAGCATGAACGGATGATGAACTCCCACCATTGGATCCTTGACCCATGCCCATTTAATTACCGCGCTTCCCATTGCATAAACCATCAGACTCATGGCCACGACTTTCACCATTTCTGCTTCACCTGTCATGAAAGGACATCTGAATGCCCTTACAAAACAGAAACGGGAGCGATGCATGACAAGCCCTATGAGGCAGCCAAAAAAAAGATATCCCCCGATTATTGTCTTATCAATCAAAGAATACAGGTAAAATGCCGTGATCACGCCTGCAAACAGCATTGTTCCCACCCATGGCTGAGCTCTTTCCAGGTTCACTCCCGGAACAACTCCGGGATTACGGGCAGGCGCAAGGGGTTTTACTTTAACATGATCCATTTCCCACAAAAGATATTTCAAACCAAGCCAGGCTCCTGCACCAAGGCCGGCCATCATGGCTATGCCACCCATGGAAAGCATGCCGCAGGCTGTATAAAAACCGCCCACATTGCATCCTCCTGCAAAGGCAGCTCCTGTTCCCATAAGGACTCCGCCTGCAATGCCCTTGAGGTATTCAAATCCAGGAGCCTTTCTCAGTCTGAACTGACGCCCCATGAGTGCGGATATAAGGGCGCCTGAAAAAATGCCGAAATTGGACATTGACATGGGATGAAACCATGGAGCAAACGGTTTTTTATCATGAAGCCCTGCAAAATACAGAACCCAGTTTCCCCAGTTTCTGTATCCCCCTGCAATTCCCCACGGGCTGTCCCATAAAAAGATGAAAAGAGCCAGCACTGCAATGAAAATTCCTGCCAGCCAGGCAGGCCAGTTTTTCTCAAACATCATGGAAAAAGCTTTTTTTGTTTCCTGTTTTACACTCAGGCCCAGGGTTTCAGATGACACTTTTATTTCCTTTCGCATGCCATTGTTACAGATACAAAAATTTACCTAAAGCATGCAGAGCAAACTTGGTGCCAGAAGTCTGAAATTATAACAGCCCACAGAAAATTCTGCGGGCTGTCAGCCTGGAATCCAGGATTCAGGCAGG
>Ga0256846_1000756_pt1 | contig 11825 bp, 7 predicted proteins | sample TevniametaG_FD_189098 | JGI IMG/M metagenome (GOLD analysis project Ga0256846, IMG submission 189098) | Tube worm associated microbial communities from hydrothermal vent at the East Pacific Rise, Pacific Ocean - Tevnia | ecosystem: Host-associated > Annelida > Integument > Unclassified ...
CCCATTGGCAATAATACTACCATTACTACCATCTGATTCAAAATAAGTACCAAATACCATATTATAAAAAGTTTCTGTTCCGAGGGCATCTGCGGATGAGATGTTTTGTGAATTTTCTCCATAAAAATACACGGTTCCTTGTCCTTCTTCAAAGTTGGCTTCAGTTCCTTCATTAGTCCAATTGCCGTAGATATATAAGTTGCCATCGGCTGTAGTAGCATTATCTCCATCATCCATGTCTAGGGTTCCGTTTGATTTAATAATCAAGTTTCCATGAACTTTCAAAGTGTCTTGAGGTTTATCTATTTGAAGTCTAATAGCATTATTTATTGTCAAATCTTTGCAGTTTGCGACTCCGTTATATTGACTCGCAAAAGCGGCGTTGTGATCAACAACAACCGTTGTGGTTGTAGCTGAACTCGGAATACTTACATCAGTTGTTTCGTCAGGGACTTTTAAATTTTTCCAGTTGACACAGTCAAACCAATTATTGTCTTTACCCCCATCCCATTCGGGAGTTCCCAGTCCTGTTCCTGAGATATTGAAAGTAACACAGGAATTGGCATAATCATTTGTTCCGGCATTATAAGCTGCATTGTCTGAATATCCTAACCAATTGGCAGGATCGGTAATAGCTTGAATCCATTCCACTTGTGATTTTGCAACCGAGGGATCACGATTGTATTTTATTCTGTCTGCATTGGCTTGATTTTGTACATCTACGCTGAAGCAATTTAATCCGGGAGACATAGTAGATCCCGAGGCTGAATTGTATCCGGGAGCTGTTTTCCAACCGCTTCCCGTCCAACCGGAGACTGTTACGCCGGTGTATTCTACATCATTGCTCCCATTCGGATTATTCCAAGTTCCGTTTTGTATAAACCACACCTGATCTGATGCACTCATATTAAAATTATTTGTACCATTCAGAGAACTGATAGACCAATTGGTGGAATCATCAACACCACAGACTCTAATATGGAAAGCGCTTTGGGTATGTCCGGCTCCTTGTATGCAAATAACTTGTCCTTTTGAAATTGTTCCCCCTCCACTTCTGACAATTCTGAGCGTTCCTTCACTATCTCCCCATAATCCGGCTGTTGCTCTTTCGTATCCGTTGTCCGTAAAGTCTATGGCGGTTCCAACAGCGATATCTTTAAAGGCGAAGAAACATATTTCATCCCCTGATCCTGTGTTGGTGTTTACAGCAACAATGGCAAGGTCACCTGCTTCAAAAGTGGTTCCATCTGCAGGAACGGCACTTACTTCAATACCGCCTGACCATTGGGTTCCTTTGCGTACAAATATTTCGAAATAATAAGTAGTGCCATTGGTCAGACCGGTTACGGATACACTTGTTCCCGTTCCCTTGAACACCACTTGATTCGGAGCGGCATAGACCGTATTTGCGGTATATGAACTTCCGTCTCCTGTTGGTGTAAAGTCAATGCCTGCGGTTTCATTTGCTACGACCAAAATTTCATCAAAACAAGTAGCTGTCGGGTTAGTCCAAGATACATCAACTCGAGCGTTGAGTCCCAAAGCTGCAGCATTGGTTACGTCAACCAGTTTGATTTCTTGAGTTGTTGTTCTGGGAGATGAATATTCATATCCTGAAACTCCTGTTTTATAGGTAAATATTCTGAAAGTATATGATGTGCCTTGTGTTAAGCCTGTTACAGTAACATTTGTGTTTGTACCTTTATATAGAATTCTTGAATTCGGGCTGGTGCTGCCATAAGTTGCAGCGGCGGTATAATCCAGATTATCTCCCAAATTGGTAGAAGGATCCAATCCATTAACAGAATGAGGCGTATTTCCTTCTCTTACAACGAGCAGATAGCCATCAAAATTTCCGGTGGCAGGAGCTGTCCAACTGAGTTGAATATCTGTATTTCCTATACATCCTTCTGAGAATGATGCGGTTCGCTCCGGTTTGGTTATAAAAATGTCTTCTGCAGGAGTGCCTGAAATGTAATAGTCTTCACTTCCGGAATCGCAATTAAACTCAAATATTTTGACATAATATTCCGTTCCGGGAACCAGATTAGTAACGGCTACGGTTTCTCCGGATCCGCTATAGACCACATATTCATTATTTCCAAGATCGCTACCATTTCCGAAAGAACTGTCTGCGGTGTATGTTGTTCCGTCTACAGGATTTGATGTGATTGCACCTCCCGCTTTCATCACAACAATTCTATTTTCTCCGTCTCCGGCTGTCCAATTTAATGTTGCGGAAACAGTGGTTAGATTCTGTGGAGAATTGGCGTGAAAAACAGCATCTTTTGTTGGCTCGACGCAACCTAAAGTGACCGTTCCGTCAACAGCTATATTTCTGCTTGTGGCGCCGTTTGATGAGCAGACAATATTTCCTGAAAAAGGAGAGTTAGCAGCCAGTAAACCGGCAACAAGCCTTGTATAGATGGTTGTAGAATTAACGTTCCCACCCGATTGGGTTAATGTGAGGGATGTTGTATATCCTCCTCCCGAAGTTGTTGAGATTTCCCAATTTGTTGGTGCCGTAATTGTGATATCATTGGTCAAATTACTTCCTTCTACCGTGAAGCTTTGCTCCGGAGAAGGACCATTTCCTTCAACATATGTGAAACCGGTTAGTGAAGTAGGATTCACAATGATTGTGGGATTTGTGCTGGCATATGCATCCCATGATAGATCATCAATAACAATTCTTTTTCCTGATGTGGTGATATTCTTGATTTCAATATCAATATTTCCCGTTACATTGATTGTTTCCGAATATGTTGAAACAGATGTGCTAGAAACTGTAATGTTTCCTCCATATTGTGTTCCATTGATAAACACTTGCATGGTTGAGCTTCCAGATGCATATCTCTTGTATTTAAACGTTAGCGTACCACAACCTCCGGCAATTGATCCGCCATTATTAATCAGATGCCCTTCTCCTCTAATGGTAATTGCCTTGCCGTTAAGTGTTCTGTTTGTTCTGGCATTGGTGGCTTGCCAGGCAAAACCGTCATCCCCTGTCCAATCTCTGGTTAGATAGCTACTGGAGCTGTTTGTGGGGATGTTTGCAAAAGATTCATTCACCTGGGCTTGTAGTGTCCCCGTAAGCGTGAATGCTATAAAAAGTATTAGTAGATGTAGTTGCTTTTTCATTTTCGAAATAATTTTTGAAATAACCATATATAAAAAAATATAATGTTGCATTTTTTGCAAATGTACTAATTTTATTTAAATCCGAGCTCCTTAATAATGTCTTTTGCTGTCATTGCAAAATCATGATATTTTTTTGTGAATTTTTTTGCGGTTTCCGAGTGAAGAAAAACGCCCAAAAGTGCAGCATGAACAGGTTTATAGTTTTGAGTCAGCAGACCCGTCAAGATTCCGGTTAGTACATCGCCGCTTCCTGCTTTTGCCAGTGCAGCATTCGGCGCATTATTTACGTAAATATTTTTTCCGTCTGATATCATCGTATAAGCGCCTTTTAGAATTAAGATTATGTTGTGTTTTTTGGAAAAATTCAATATCTTTTTAATTTTCTCTTCATCGTTTTTCCAAACACCCACCAATCGTTTAAATTCTCTTGGGTGTGGCGTTAAGATTGATTTTTCAGGTATAAACTTGATATACTCGGGTTTCTTTGCCAGAATATTCAATGCATCGGCATCCAACACCATAGCATTTTTTTGCCTTTTCAAAAACCGTTTAAATGTTTGAACGGTTTTTGAGTGTGTCCCTAAGCCTTGACCAATTCCTATTGCATCGGGGTCGAAGTTCAAATCGATTGATGTTATTTTTTTATTTGATTTATCAGCAATAACCATGCCTTCCGGAAATGAGCTTTGAAAGGCGGTATAGCCACAACGAGGAATATATGAGGTTACAAGTCCCGCTCCGATTTTCATAGCTGCTTTTGATGCGAGTATATTCGCACCGATTTTCCCATAGCTTCCGCCTATAAGTAATGCGTGTCCGAAGTTCCCTTTATGGCTGAATTTGTTCCGAGGTTTAAGCAGTTTTTTTACAGACGAATCTATTAAAAACAAATTAGTAGATATTTGTTTGATAACTTTTTTATCTAATCCTATATCAACACAAGCGAATTCTTTGACATATTTGAAGTTCTCCGGAAAGAAAAAGCTGATTTTTGGGAATTGGAAAGTATAGACTACATCTGATTTGACAATGCTGTCATCAATATTGTTTGATTTGTCTACAAATAAGCCTGACGGAACGTCTACACTATAAGTTATTGATTTTGATTGATTAATCAGTTTGATGGCTTGTTTGGCAACTCCTTCTGCCGGTCTGCTCAAACCTGTTCCGAAAATGGCATCAATGATTAAATCCTTTGATGTGAACGATTGCCTGAAGTTTTCGTCCAATATTTGAATATTTATGTTTAATTGCATCAGGCGATGCAGATTTATGTCAAAATCAGTTGATGTTTTGGTGGAAAAAGGAACAATGAAGCAATTTATATGATAGCCGTTTTGGTGGAATAATCTTGCCAGTACTAATCCGTCTCCTCCATTATTTCCCACACCGCAAAATATTTGTATTCGTTTGTTTTTAGAAATTTTCAATGTATTGAAAAGCCTTGAAGCAGCGCGTTCCATTAATTCATCAGACGTGATTTTCTGATTGATTATTGTCTGTCTGTCAATATCTCTGATTTGTTGGGCATTAAATAATTTCATCAACATGATTTTTTTAGAGTAAAGTTACTTAATTTTGCATAAAAAGCAAACCTATGATAAAATCTCCGAGAATTATTTTTATGGGGACGCCGGAATTTGCCGTAGCGACTCTAAAAAAGTTGATTACACAAGGGTATGATGTGGTTGGCGTGGTTACGGCTGCTGACAAGCCTGCAGGAAGGGGCAGAAAAATAAGAGAAAGTGCCGTAAAAAAGTTTGCTGTTGCTCACGACATTCCGGTTTTACAGCCTGAGAATTTAAAATCAGAAGACTTCAATGCAAAGTTAAAAGCGTTTAAACCGGATTTGCAAATTGTTGTGGCTTTCAGAATGTTACCTGAGATTGTTTGGCGCCTGCCTAAATTGGGAACTTTTAATTTACATGCTTCTCTACTTCCTGATTATAGAGGGGCAGCGCCTATCAACTGGGCAATTATTAATGGAGAAAAAGAGACGGGAGTTAGCACTTTTTTTATAGATGATAAAATTGATACGGGAGCCATTATTTTACAAGAAAAAATTAATATAGAAAAAAATGAAACTGCATCTGAATTACATGACAAGTTGATGGAACTAGGCTCTGATTTGGTATTGCGCACCATTGATTTGATTCAAAAAGGAAAAGTATATTCAAAACCGCAACCAAAGCTTAGTTTGTCTAAAAAAGCACCAAAGCTTAATAAAACCAATACCAGAATTGATTGGACAGGTGATATTTGCTCTATTTACAATCAAATCAGGGGGCTTTCCATGTATCCCGGAGCTTGGACTATACTACATAGCGGAGACAGCTTGTCGAAAGGAAAGAGAATGTTTATTTATTCTGCAGAATATCTTAAAACACCACATGAATATGATATGGGCATATTTGTTATTGAAGACAAAATGCTTAAAATCGCAGTAGAATCAGGCTTCATCTTACCTAAAACACTTAAAATTGAAGGCAAAAAGCTTATGAATATAAAAGATTTTTTAAATGGAATTAATAAAAGCACAAGCTTTTTTGTTAATTAAGTCTATTTTTTCATTAATAAATGTTCAACTTCTGTAAGAAATTGATAAAAATCATGCGAATTTGTATTTTTTCAATTATTTTTTTTCGGATGAAAAAATATTTTTATATTTGCCGTATATAACAATAATTAAAATTAATAACTAAAATTCGAGATTATGAACAAGTCACAATTAATTGACGCAATGGCTAAAGATGCCGGCGTAACCAAGTCAGCGGCTAAAAAAGCTTTAGAATCTTTCATGGATAGTGTTGAAAAAACACTTAAAAAAGGAGGAAAAGTTTCTTTGATTGGTTTTGGTACTTTTTCTGTTCAAAGCAGAAAAGCTAGAGAAGGAAGAAATCCTGCAACCGGAAAAACAATTAAGATTCCTGCTAAAAAAGTAGTTAAGTTTAAAGCTGGTTCTGGTTTATCAGATTCTGTGAACTAAAAAAACTTTTTTTACAAACATAAAAAGTCGTTTTTTAGTAAACGACTTTTTTTAATTTAATATGGTTAAGATTATGAAACCCAAAAAAGGAGATTTATTGATTTCGTCACCCGAATTATTATTGGATCATATTTTCAATCAGTCTGTTGTGTTGTTGACAGAACACCACCGTGAAGGAAGCTTGGGTTTTATGATTAACAAGCCCTTACCGGTGAGCCTTAATGATATTTTGCCTGATATGCCATCAGGAATTCAACTGTGGAATGGCGGTCCTGTTGAAACAAATAATCTATTTTACATACATGAAATTCCCAATCTGTTAAAAGGCTCTACTCCTATAGATCTAGGGGAGAATTTATATATGGGTGGTGATTTTGAAATTTTAAAATCATTGTTGGTTGACAAAAAAATAGAAAAGTCTCAGATTAAGTTTTTCATAGGCTACAGTGGCTGGAGCAAAGAGCAACTCGAAATGGAGATTTTTGAGAAAGCATGGTTTGTTCAAAAAAATAACCTAAATATTTTCAGCATAAATCCTAAAAATATTTGGAAACAAAAAATTGTTGAGGTTAATCCTGAAAATGCAATTTGGAAAAATGCTCCGCTAAATCCAAATCTAAATTGAATCCGGTGTCAAATCAGGCGTGTATTATATAATAACACACCTGACTTAACACTAATAAAATATTTTTTTATCTTCCCGGAGTCCATCTGATTTTTAGATTATCCATCTTTTGATTGATTTCTTTCAGTTCTACTTCTTTTATCTGTTTGATTTTTGATATAATTTCAGGTAGTTTTTTGTTTATTATTCTCAAGTTATCCTTTTCCGCTTCGGTTATGGCAGTCGTTGAGTTCATATGTGCATAGGCTAAAAAATAAATTCTATTATTCAGAGGAACCAGTTGAGGGGTACGTTCTTCGGAGCTGGCGGCAACATTTTGTCCTTCAAATTGCCATTTCAAATTAAGTATTTCTCTTTCAATTTTTTCAAGTTTGCCGAATAATTCAGAATCTGCTTTCGGAGATTTATTTAAGGCTTGTTTCATGCTGAGTGTCTGTTTATAAAGTTCATCAATACTTGAATTTGCTCCGGTGGACAATCTATAAGATTCGCTTACTTCTGCTAAGAATTGTTGAAGTTTTTCTTTCGATGAAGCAGGCAATGTGCTGTTTTCTAAAAGATTAACATTAAATTGAATTTTTTCGGCAATCTTTGTCATCTTGCCTCTGACATATTGTTCAACATCTAAAAAATATTTTCCGGGCAGGACTAATCTTCCTCTGCCGTCATTTTTTAGGGGGTTAAACTTTTTAATATTCCCAATCGGTGATGATGTGGCATAGCGCAAATCCCAGTTGATTCTATTGATTCCTTTTGAGAAACTTTTTGTTAATTTGCGAACAACCTGATTATTTTCATTTCTGACAGTAAAAATCAAATAAGGCTTTACTTCTTCATTTTCCTTTCTCATTTCGTCCAAACTCGGAATAGGAATTCTAGATTTACTTTTAATGAGTTCTTTTTCCTTTTTTCTTCTGATTTCTTTTAATGTTTTAGGGCTTTCTTTTACGTAGTATGTAAAAACCGCACCAAAATCTCTGTTTTTATCTTTTTTTTGTGTAGAACCAAATCCGTATCCTCCTCTATTTCTTTGCACATACAACAAGGCATCTTTGATGGGAAAAACGTGAAATTTTTTCTGTATAATCTTTACAGACAAATCTCTCAAAGGAGCATAATTGTCTAAGATATAAAAACCTCTTCCGAAAGTGGCTAAAATCAAATCGCTTTCACGTTTTTGGAATGCAATGTCACGAACAGAAGTAGTAGGCATGCCTGATTTTAGTTGTATCCATTGTTTTCCGTTGTCAGGTGAAAAATATATACCGAATTCTGTTCCCAAAAACAATAAGTTTTTGTTTTTATAATCTTGTAAAATGCTATGAACAGGGCGATTGTCTTTAGGTAGATTTCCTTCGATATGTCTCCAATTTTTTCCCAAATTATTTGACACCAAAACATATGGTTTTAAGTCATTGTGCTTTCTGTTATCCAATGTGATGTAAACGGTGTTTTCATCAAATCTTGAGGGTTCTATATCACTGATATAAGTATATTCAGGCACATTGCCGAATTTTTTGATTTGTTTCCATGTTTTTCCGTCGTCTTTAGTGATGTTGAGAACTCCATCATCGGTTCCCACAAATAGAATTCCCTGACGTACAGGAGATTCCGCAATGCTAACTGCCGTGCCGTAAAGCGAGGTTGAAACATCTTTTCCAACGGTTTCCACTCCCCAGTATCTTCCCATTACTTTCCATTTATTTCTGTCCGTTTTATGAGTGATATCACCACTGATTTTTTTCCAGCTCTGTCCTCTGTCCTCCGATTTAAAAACCACGTTGGCAGCCATATATAATGTTTTAGAATTATGACTACTCAGGATAAAAGGCGCATTCCAATTCCATTTAAACAACTTCTCTCCTTCTCTTTCTCTTGGTTTTATATTGATTCTTTCTCCGTTTTTTTTGTCATACCTGTAGATGTTTCCGTATTGGTATTCAGAGTAAACAATATTGTGGTTATCAGGGTCTATCGCTTGCCAGAAACCATCTCCTCCCAACGTAATATCCCATTCACAACGAGAGATTCCATCAGAATACAGACTGTTAGACAATGCTCCCAGACTGTTGTTGTCTTGTGTGCCGCCATAAACCCAATAGAACGGATAGGCATTGTCCACTCCAACTCTGTAGAACTGCGTGATAGAAAGATTCTCCTTATGGTTATAGGTTTTTCCATGATTGTAAGTTTCGTAGACGCCTCCGTCTCCCCCAATCAAAAGGTGATTTTTGTTGTTGGGGTCTATCCAAAATGCATGATCATCGACATGTCTTTTGTTTTGTCCTAATGACTTCCATGTTTTTCCTCCATCTGTTGAATATTTGGAGAAAGTCTCTGTTGAATAGATTGTATTCACATCAAAAGGGCTGGCAATAATTTCACAATAATATTGTCCGCTTGTGTTGTAGTCACTCATTTTTTTCCAAGATTCGCCTCTATCCGTAGAACGGAAAAATCCTCCTTTGTTCATGGCAGCTTCCACCATCAAATAAACCACGTCGGGATTGACGGGAGAAATGGAGATTCCCATTCCTGCTTTATCAACACTTGGAATGCCTTTTGTGAGTTTTCGCCAAGTTTCTCCACCATCTTCTGATTTGTATACGGCGCTTTCAGGACCTCCTCCGATTCGGGTTTGGGTTCTTCTTCTTCTTTGTTCTGCCGTGGCATACATGATATTGTGACGTTTTTGATCCATGACTACATTGTTGATACCGGTATTTTCACTTACTTTCAAAATTTGTTTCCAAGTTTTTCCGCCATCTTCCGTTTTATATAATCCTCTTTCTCCTCCGGACCCCCAAACAGAGCCTTCTGCGGCTACAAAAACCACATTACTGTCTTCCGGATGAATTAATATTTTTCCGATTTGCATCGATTTTTTTAAACCCATATTTTTCCATGATTTGCCATCATCGAGACTTTTGTAAACACCATCTCCGTAGCTTACGGAACGTTGATGGTTGTTTTCTCCTGTTCCTGCCCAAATAATATGAGGGTTGTTGGGATCTATGGCAAGAGCGCCAATGGAATAAGATGTATAATTGTCAAATACCGGTTTAAAAGTTGTGCCGTTATCAATTGTTTTCCAGATACCGCCTCCGGCGACACCCACATAATAACAACTTGAATTTTCCGGATTAACGGCAAAATCTGAAATTCTGCCGGAGATAAATCCGGGAGACAAATTTCTGAATTTTAATCCGCTATAAATGTCTTTAGGTAAATTGGTTTGAGCAAAAATGCTTAGTCCAAATAAGAATAGAAGTGAGAATATAATTTTTTTCATCGAAATTATTTTTCAATAAATTTAATGGAAAAAAATTGAACGAAAGATGTTTTTTGGGCTGTTAAATAGAAATTAACATTTATTTAACCAAAAGAGTTGTTCAAAAAAAGTCGAATTTCTCATTTTGTTTAAAAATGATATTCGACTTTTTTATGTAGTTGTTTTAAGCTGCAATAAGCTTTTAATGTATAGCGTTTAATCTGCTTTTTTGCCTAGATATTCGGCAACGCCTTCAAACGTAGGTTTTAAAGCTTCATCTCCTTCTTCCCAGTTTGCAGGACAAACTTCGCCATATTTTTGTAAATGGGTCAATGCATCAATTAAGCGTAAGGCTTCTTTTACGTTGCGTCCTAATCCTAAATTGTTAATCAGTGAATGTTGTATAATACCTTCTTCATCAATCAAGAAAAGTCCTCTATATGCAACAGAACTTCCTTCAAATGCCCAGTCACCTTCGTCATTAATAAAATATTCTCCGCCCAAAACACCATAATTCATGGAAATGGTTTTGTCTAAATCCGCAACAAGCGGATACTTCACGCCTTGGATACCTCCGTTATTTTTTGGTGTATTCAGCCATGCCCAATGTGAAAATTGAGAATCGATTGAACAACCTACTACAACGGTATTTCTTTTTTCAAATTCATCCATTTGTTCCTGAAATGCAATAATTTCCGTAGGACAAACAAAAGTAAAATCCAAAGGATAGAAAAAGAAAATCACTTTCTTTCCTTTGTATTGATCTAATGAAAAGTTTTCGACAATTTCGCCGCCATTTATCACGGCAGCAGCACTAAAATTCGGTGCTTTTTTACCTATTAAACTCATAGTTTTTATTATTTTGTATTAAAAATTAATATTGAAACAAATTTACATTGATAAACAAATCTATTTGTAAATTTATGATAGATTTTAGCTATACAACACAGAATTTAATCAAAAAAAATTATAACAGACTATTTTCATAGAATTCTTTAAAACTTTGCTGAATTTTGTTTCGTACGTGCCTGAATTCGTTCAAAATTTCTTCATCAGTTCCCAAGGCGTCGGCAGGATCGTCAAAACCTATATGTAATCGAAATTTTACTTTTCCGGCAAATACAGGACAGGTTTCTTTGGCAGCATTGCAAACCGTTATAACATAATCAAAGGACTTATCCAGAAAAATATCGATGGATTTCGGATTGTTTTTACTCAAATCTATTCCGATTTCATTCATCACATCAATGGTTTTAGGATGGACTTTCATGCTTGGTTCCGTTCCTGCAGAAACCACATCAAGACGATTATCAAATGATTTTAGAAAAGCTTCTGCCATTTGACTCCGACACGAATTTCCGGTGCAAAGAATGAGAATTTTATACATAAAACTTTTTATGTAAAAATAAGTTTTTTTTTAGAATGTCATTTTTTTTGTTGAATAAATTTTCTATAAAAATGCCGGCTGAAGTGTTTTTCTATCTCCAAGTTAACTAATTGACAAGCCGTTTTCTTCGACGCATTTATGATTTTTATCACTAAAAAGATAATTAAGTCAATATTGAACAAAATATTGAAAAATTTGTATTGAATTCAAATTATTCTAATATTAAATATATTTATAATCAAATAATATATTTCTTAATAATACAAAAACACAGCAATAAAACAGGCTAAAAACAAAAAATATAATATATCTAACTTATATTCCAGTTTATTGACAATTGTCACAAGTTGATGTTTTAAAACTATGTTACATTTGTTACATAAAACAAAAATGATATGCTGATAAATAATAAAAT
>Ga0256846_1000757_pt1 | contig 11786 bp, 15 predicted proteins | sample TevniametaG_FD_189098 | JGI IMG/M metagenome (GOLD analysis project Ga0256846, IMG submission 189098) | Tube worm associated microbial communities from hydrothermal vent at the East Pacific Rise, Pacific Ocean - Tevnia | ecosystem: Host-associated > Annelida > Integument > Unclassified ...
TTTTGAGGGATGCTGCAATAAAAGAAATGGTAAGGGGGGTAACAACATTGGAAGAGATTAACAGGGTAACATTTATTGATCAGTATAGTATGCCATGAAATTTTTCAGTAAAAACAAGTTTGGGACAGGCATTGAAATATCCGTGGAAAATATTATTCTGGCCCATGTTTGTGAAAGGGAAAAGGTTTGTCCGGTCGTAAATTTATCTTGTTGCGCAATAGCTCCTGGTTTGATAAGACCACTGTTTAAGAAGCCTCATATTATAGATGAAAATGCGTTTATTTATAATGTGAAAAAAATTTTTAAGAAAAACATGATTGACTCTGTTAAGATTGCTTTGCCAGATATTTGTTTTAAAGTTTTTATAAAAAAATTCAAGGCCTTACCTGAAAAAAAAAAAGAGATCAGAGAGATGGTGATGTGGAGTATATCCGATTGCTTTAGCATTCCCATGGAAGAGCTTCGCATCTCCTGGAAAAATATGGGTAAAGATAATGAAAACCAATATATTTTCATCATTGTTCTTGCCATGGATATTGTCCTTGAACAATATGAACGCCTTTTTAAAAAATGCGGGATTGCAATCACCATGATTACATCTGTTGGATTAAGCAGGTATAACTTTTTTGCTCATACTATTCCATTCCCTGGTAATAATATTTTCCTGGGTATCTTTCATGAGAGCATGACTGTTTTTGCTTTTTCCGATGGCATACCAGTCTTTTATAAAGTTATAAAAAAAGGGGTGATAAGTGACCAGAAAATCAGCACCATGGAAGAGATGGATATGCTGCTTAATTTGTTTTTAAGTGATAATCCTGATTTTGATATTGATAGATTTTTTATTGCATCCCGGGTTAAATCAGACCATTTCATGGAACAATTATTACAGGAGATAAACCCTGCTGAGTTTGAAATATTAAATGAAAAAGATGTAGTTATTTTTGATAAATCATTCAGGACTCAAGGCCAGCAAACTGACTTATCAATGTATATTGGTGCCCTTGGGGTAGCAGGGCGTAACTGAAAAGACAGGAGAAATATCTGGAATGGAACCTGTTATTATCGATCTTTCCGGAAACAGAAATGTCTCAAACCATGTTCTGCCTGTTATGGGTATGGTTATTATTGTGAGTGCAATATTATTGTCTGTAATTAATGTGCATAATTTTTTTTCCAATAAAGAGGTTATAAGGGCGTGTGAAACACGTATAAAACAATATAGGAAACAATTTGAAAATAAAGAGCTGAAAACAGAGCAAAAAGAGATTGATTATCTTCTTTCAATAATTAAAAAGGATTTGTCTCCATTAATCATGGTGTTGACTGCAATGGAAGAATGTAAACCTGACAGGCTGATAATAAATGAGCTTTCCTTCTCAGAAAGTTCTGAAAAAATATATTTAAAAGGTGAAACAAATCAGGTTAAGTCCACTTCCCGGTTTTTAACAAATCTTGAAAAGACAGATCATTTTAATGTCATGCTTATAAGCCAGCGCGTTACAGATCGTCAAACTCTTATATTTGAACTGAATGCTGAATGGAAATAAGATGAAAAAGTTTAAAATTATCACATATGCAGCTGTTTTAATAATAATCGTTAATATTATTATAAATTTTATTATAATCACCAATCAGTCTGATCATATTTCACATATTAAAAAGAAAATTATGAATATGCGTAATAATCAGAGTATAACAATCAAAAAAACTAATGGAGAAAAGGCCAGGCAGTGTAATGATATCGCCATGATTAAAGAAAAAATTCCCAACCTTTTTTCATTATCTGAATATGCACTCAATGTACGGACTCTGATGGATAAAAACAATCTTGCAATTAAAAACAAAATGGTATTCACCCCTGATAAAAACCCAAAGTTTTCTTTATTTCAATATAATACTTTAATCATTGTTTCAGGTGCTTATCCGGCTGTCAAACAATTTCTTGCAGATATTTTAAATCTTGAAGGTCTGAAGTATTTAAGCTCTGTAAGTATGATACGTGATAAAAACAACGAAAACAGAATAATATTCTCGTGCCGCTTATCTGTTTTTTTTAAAAAAGGGGATATATGAAAATCGACAGGCAAGTTATGGTTTTTATAATAGCTTTGACACTATTGATTGTCTCAATCATTTACCGGGTTAAGCATCCTTTTATACAAAAAGAGGTCGACCATCTGACTTTTTCAGCTGTTAAAACCAGGAACAGGATGGACATCAAGGAGGAAAACAGGCACATAATCATTCCAAATAAACTTATATCAAGGTATTTATCCGGATCTGTGATTCAGGGTGATACAACAAATGATCTGTTTTCCATGATGGGAGGCGAAAATATACAAAAGGCAGATAACAAAAAAAAAGATATAAGAGAAAAACATTTTAACAACAGTCATCCTGGAGCTGAAATAATTAAGGACCTTCTTAATTATAGATTCTGCGGCACTTATAAGAGCAAAGATAAAAGAGCAGTTTTTCTGGCAAATGATAAATCAGTACTCGTTGCAAGCGTTGGTGACCGTATAGATGGTAAGTATCTTATCCAGGAAATCAAGGATAATTATATACGTTTAAAGGCAATGGATATTGGTGAAATAATACATATTGACATGAGGCAGTTTAATAATGATTAAAATAAAATTTATAATAATTTTATTTGTTTTTCCATTGCTTTCTCTCATGATACTGATCCAGGGCTGCCAGGTGGGAAAAAATCACAATGTTAAGACCATTGTATTTGAAAATAAAAATGATTTTGATTCTATTGTTCAATATTATACAAAGGCTTTAAAAAAAAAGCCGGATAGCCTTGATTTGAAAATCAGACTTAAGCGTTCTAAACTGAAAGCTTCAGACTTTCATACAGGCAGGGCTGAACAATTATTGAAAAAAAAGTACTACAGAAAAGCCATAGAAGAGCTCAGACTTGCAATTGCTTTTTATCCCGGAAACACAAAAGCCATTGAATTGATTGGTGCGGCAAAGATGCTTAAACAGTCACAATACTTCTATAATAAAGGCAGACAGCAGGTAAAAACAAACGATTATAAACAGGCAAGAAAATCATTTCAAAGATCATTACAGCTCAATCCTGGTAATAAAGAGGCAAAGGCTGCATTTGAAAGCTATATGAGAAAAAAAGAACAATTATCATTTTACAATCTTGATTACAGGACAGATGCACCAGTTTCCCTGAAATTCAAGAAAACTCCGGTTTTGAATGTATTTGAAATATTGTCTAAGCTTTCAGGGATAAATTTTATTTTTGATAAAGATGTTAAAGAGACCAGGGTGACATTATTTATGACTGATGTTTCATTTGATAAATTTTTACAAGTTTTATTAAAAACAAACATGCTTAAAGGGAAAATTATCAACAGTAAAACAATGTTGGTTTACCCAGACACCAAAGGAAAGGCAAAAGAATATACAGATTTGTATGTCAGGACATTCTATCTGTCTTCACTGGATGCAAAGCAGGCTGTCGTAATTTTAACAAGACTTTTGAAAAGTAAAAACATTATTCCGAATAAAAAGTTGAATTCAGTCACTGTCCGGGGAGAAAAAGAAGAAATATATATGGCAGAAAAGATTATTAAAGCAAATGATCTTACACCATCCGAGGTTGTTCTCAATCTTGAAATACTTGAAGTTTCAAGAAGCCTTGAAAAAGATCTCGGACTTTCACTATCTGATACAATAACCTTTGGAGTCAGCAGAACCAGCTCGGGTATTGATTATAATAGTGCCTTTGGTTATGCCGGTCTGGGATCATTGAAAGATATAAGTAATTTAAGCAATAAAGAGCTTTATCTGTCCCTGCCAACTGCAACACTTAAGCTGCTTAAACAACATGGTGATACAAAAATACTTGCCAGGCCCCAGATACGGGTCAGCAGTTCTGAAAAAGCAAGTATTCTTATTGGTGAGCGCGTCCCTATCCGAACTAATAGGAAAGTACAGACAGATGGCACAACAACCTATGATTTTCAGTACCAGGATGTGGGAGTAAAACTCCAGGTTGAACCAGTGATTAACAGATATGATCAGGTTACAATGAGACTTAATATTGAAGTGAGCGCTTTAAGCAGTAATGTAGGTACTCTTAACGATCCTCAATATGCCATTAAGACCCGAACAATTAAAACAGTTATGACCATAAATGATGGAGGAAATGTTATAATTGGCGGATTAATACAGGATGAAGACAGGTTAACAACCAGGAAAATCCCCCTGGCCGGAGACATACCTGCTTTAGGGAAAATTTTTTCGTCCAATAATAATAAAACAGGAAAAACAGATATTCTTATGTCAATTACTCCTGTTATTATAAGACATCAGGAGGTAAGTGTATCTGAATTCAAAGGGTTCTGGTCAGGCACACAAAATGATGTATCGTCAGAGGTGCCTGCCATGGAAAAAGTAAAAATCGAATCAGGTTTAAAAAATATTCCAGATAAAAATTTTATAAAATCAGTTGTAGACAAAGGTTTTTTGCAAGGTAACAACTGTTTCAGCATTCAGGTATATTCAGCAAGAAAGAAAAAAGATGCAGATAATATGGCAGCGGTCATCAGAAAACAAGGATACGCAGCCTGGATAAAACCAGGCATGGTTAAAGGAAAAGGAAGATATTTCAGAGTTTTTGCAGGACAGTTTACTTCCTATGACCAGGCAGAACAGGCACGCCTTGATATGAACACAACAGGAATTTTTTCAAAAGATATTCACATCGTGGATAAAGATTATGTATATAAAAAATAAAAACAGAGGCCTGACCTTTATTGAAGTCATGGCAACTGTTGCAATTATTTCCATACTTGCGGCAGGAATTCTTCCATTGTCCAGGATGATGTATAAAAGAAAGAATGAGCTTAAATTACGACGTAACCTGCGTATCATAAGGACTGCATTGGATCAATATAAAAAGTCAGTTGATATGGGCAATATACAAAGAGATACAGAAAGTGGGTATCCTAAAACCCTTGCTGTGCTGGTTAGAGGGGCAGACATTAATGGTATTGTCAATCAAAAGAAAAAGTTCTTGCGAAAGCTTCCAAGAGATCCAATGACAAAAGATGGCAGATGGGGTCTTAAATCTTATGCAGACGAACCTGACAGCACAATATGGGGTGGTCAGGATGTTTATGATGTATATTCAAAGAGCAATGCCCGGGCAATTGACGGCACCTTCTATGGAGAGTGGTAACTATGCGCGGCAATAAAGGTTTTACCTTAATTGAAATGCTTACAGTAATTGCAATTATTGGTATACTTGCATCAATTGCAACTCCGAGTTTCATAAGATCAATTGTTCGTTCCAGGGAAGCGTCCCTGGAAAATACTCTGTTTACAATGAGGGATGTTATTGACCAGTATTATTCAGACCATGGCAGTTATCCGGAATCCCTTCAGGTTTTACAGGAAAAAAAGTATATTCGAAAAATACCAAAGGACCCAATAACATCCTCAAACAGCACATGGATTTTAATCCAACCAGATGAGGAGGGCGTTACAGGGGTTTACGATATCCATAGCGGCAGTAAGAAAATAAGCCTGGGAGGGTCGCCGTACAATGAATGGTAATAAAGGATTTTCATATCCTGCTGCATTGCTTATGGTAATTGCAGTCTCCATATCATTAATGACTGCCCGGAAGCAGTGGAGTACAATTGTGCAGAAAGAGCGGGAAAAAGAACTCATTTTCAGGGGTGGACAGATTGTTAAGGCAATAACATCTTACCATGATAAGGAAGTATCAGGTAAACGGAAATTTCCTGAAAAATTCGAATATCTTTTAAAGGATAACAGATATCCCGGGGTTAAAAGGCATTTAAGGAAACTTTATAAAGATCCCATGACCGAGGATGGCAAGTGGGGAATAATATATGAATTAAACGGAGGAATAAAAGGTGTTTTCAGTTTAAGTAATAAAGAACCAATAAAAAAATATGGATTTTCTGAAAGATATAAACATTTTAATAATAAAAAAAAATATAGAGAATGGAAATTTGTATATGAAGAAAACAGGAGATAGAATAATCAGAAGAATTTCTCTTTTGCTTTTGTTAATAATTTTCAATTCATTTTCAGTCCATGCATCTGATGTTTCAGATAAGTTTTCACAAAAATTTAATGCCTTAAGACCGCCTGAAAACAGTTCTGTTCATTCAGATTATCTTTTTGAACAGATAGCACTTGGAAGCGAATACACAATAATAATGTTGGAAAACCTGGGCAGAAATAATGAGATGGTAAATAGAAAAATGGATGCAATAATAGAACGACTTGATACCTTGATTGATCAAAATAGAGAAATTATTAAACTCTTACAAGAGAAGAAAAGTAAGATACTAAAGGATTAATGACTGTTTTTCAACCTTTTCTTACTGATATTTGCAATCATAACCAGACCGATTCCTAATAGTACCATGGTCGCAGGTTCAGGGACAGGATTAGAGGCTGCAATCAAGTCATCTTCCATGGATAGAGTATCAAGGGGGTCTTCAAAGGAGGACAGCATATAATCTGTTTTATATGCAAAAGAATAGGGTATATTAACGTTCATATAATCCTGGTCAGTAAGTTCCAGAGGTATCCATTTGTTATCACTTATATAGACATAATCTGATTTTTTGCCAGAAGTTTCAGAAATTACAAAAATATTGTCCTCTGGAATTACAGAGTAAACTTTATATTCTGTACTATACTGATAAGCACTGGTAAAGATTGCTATGGTAAGCAATATCACGATGGAGAAAAAAATGACAAATGTTTTCTTTTGTTTAGAGCTTATTTCTGGTAAGCCAAGAATGATTTTTTTCATAAAAACCTCCAGTTTTAATTTCAGGTAACCGGCTGTTCTTTAGATTTATAGAACCCTATGGTTTTCCGTGCTAACCTTGAAGATAGCTTGGCTTTTTCTGGAGTAATTATTTAGTAAAACTTTACAATCCAAACCAATTAATTGTAATTTCCTGTAATCTATGATAGAAACTTCCCATTTGTCAAGAAAAATTTCTCAAAAAATAAAAAAAAATTCCATAAATTGCGTAAACCCTTTAACACAGTGGGTTATAAAGACAATAATTTATGACAATTTCTATATTAAATCTATGATTATTAATATTTTAGTTTATAAAGTGATAATATCAATAAAAATGGTCAGTATTAACAAACAATAATTAACAAACGATAATTAGTTAAGGAAAGAAATTGTTATCAGTCAATGATTATTTAGGTTCAGCAAAACAGGGTTATAAGATTTTATTAACAGGTCTGATAATTATTATTTTAATGTACCCTGTTTCTGCTTCTGCCTGGTTTAATAAGGACGGAGACGGCATAGCTTTTCAGGATAACTTAAAGCATAAAGCCATGACCTATTCAAATAGTTATGTGATTCTCAGTAATGAAACTCCGGGAATACAGCAGTATCATTTCATTCTTCCCGATGTAAAACCGCGTTCATACCTTGTTGTTGATTCAATTGATATGGATATTCCATTAAATCTATTATCAGGCAATATGATTGACCCGAAAGAATATATTGACAGACTCCTTGCTGTGAATATGAGAATCACTGCAATTCTTGATGAATATTCAAAGCTTGATAAGAGAGCAGAGGCGATTCTGAAAGATCTTACAATCCCCTATATAAATAATAAGAACAATAAAAAAAGAAATTTATTTTTAACATCCACGGAAAAGCCTTCTGTTTCATCAAGGAAAAAAAACCTTAAAAAACATCTTGCAAAGGTGATAAATAATAACAGATCGCATAAAAGTTTTTCCAATGGGTATATCCATGGAAAATTTAATATAATTAAGCAGAATAGCAGTAAAAACAGATCCACCAGCAATGGTTCGGATAAAGATTATCAAGACCAGAATTCAAAACCAGATAGAATTTCTGGACCTCCTGACATGATAATCTCCTCCCGCACTGATGATGAACTTCCCAGGGTTTTTATTCTATTGCTTGATGGTCTTAAGTACTGTTTTGAAAATAAAATTAAGATCATTTTTTATATTGTTTTTCTGGTATTTATAATTGCTCTTATTCCTTTTAAAGGTCAGAAATGAAAGATTACCTATATAAAATTACATATATAATTTTTTTTATTTTATTAATTATATATTCAGGGTGCAGCCGGAAAGATGAATTAGCCTTTGAGAAACAAGGAGATATGGCTTTTATGCACGGAGATTTTCACAAAGCAGTAAAATTCTGGAAAAAAGCAGTAAAAGAACAGCCATTTAATAGTATACTTCACTCAAAAACAGGCAATGCTTTTCTTAAACTTTCCATGATTGATAAGGCAGAAGATTGTTTTAAACAATCTGTTAAAATCAATCCTGGAAATTTAAAGGCTCAAAAAAAACTCATCAGAATTCTACTTATTCAAGGTGATAATGCCGGAGCCCTTGAGAAAATGAACAAACTTAAGACTCTGTTTGACAAGGATCTGGACTATTATATTCTCAGGGGTGATTTCTTTATGATTGCAGATGATTTACATTCAGCTGAGCAGCAGTATAATACAGCAGTAAATTTACAGGAAAATAATACAAGGGCCCGGTTGAAACTTGCATTATGCCTTATGGCATTAAAAAAAGATAAGTATGCAGAATCAATTGCAGCCAATGTTGCGGTCAAGGAGGTAACAGATCCGTTTAATCTTTTATTACTATCTGATTATTATATTTTATCAAACAGGCTTGATTTGGCTGAAATGACCATTAAAACAGCAGTTAAAGCATACCCGGACAGCAGGATGTTAACTGTCAGGCTCGTCCAATTTTATCTCCAGGCAATGATGAAGGAGAAAGCTTTGAAAACGCTTGAAATTTTAGAAAAAAAATATCCTGATACTGTCAGATTCAAATTAATGATTGCAGACTTTTATCTGTCAGAAATGAACCTTGCCTGTGCTGAAAAAATACTGAATCAATCAAAAAGCCTGCTCAATGAAAGTTCAAGAACAAGTTACAATTTGTTAATGGGAAAATATTTTTTATATACCCATCAAATTCCCTATGCGATATCTTTTTTTAAAACAGCTGTCAAAGCAAGACCATTACTTTTTTCAGCACAATATCTGCTCGGTATTGCTTACTTTGCAGGAGACCAGGCAAGGCTTGCTGAAAAAAGTTTTGTTAATGCATTGATGCTTAATACTGAACACGTTGATACTATGATCATCCTTGCATATCTCCATTATAAAAACCGTGAATACAATCTTGCCGGGAAATACATTGAAAAAGTCCTGGCAATTGAAAAAACAAATTCACGGGCATTAATGGCTAAAGCACTTTGTCTGCTTGATCAAAATGAGTTTAAAGATGCATCTGCAACATTTTTTAATGCATTTAGCATAAGTAAAGATCTGTCAGCATTATATTTTTATGGTATAGCCTTAGAAAAAAGAGGTGATATAGACAGAGCAGTTAGAATTTTTGAAAAAATCATAGAAATTAATCCAAACCTTGTGGATGTACTGCAGCATTATTCATCACTTTTGATAAAGCTTGGTATGTATAAAAAAGCAGTATTACTTGCAGAAAATATATTAAAGCAGGAAAGAATAAATCCATTAAAAATGCATGTTGCAGGTAATATCTATTTTATGCTTAATCAATACAATAAATCCATAGAAATATTTAAAAGATCGTTAAAGGATGAAAATACAGGACAGAACAGTTATACAAGATTAGCAGCTGCCTATTGCAAGGTGGGTAAAAGCGATCTTGCAATGGATACTCTAAATAAGTGTATTAAAAAATATCCTTTATATGATCAGGCGTGGATTGATATTGCTGCCATATACTTGGAACAGAATAAAATCCAAAAAGCTCTTGATACAATGCAAACTGCCTGCAAAAAAGTATTGAATTCACAATCGGTTACAGGAAATCTTGCATGGCTTCTTCTTAAAACAGGTACCAACGAGTTAAAGGCCCTGGAACTTGCCAGAAAAGCGTATGAAATTAATCCGGAAAATGCTGCCGTAGTAGACACACTGGGGCTTGCCTATTATCGGAAAAAGGCATATTCCCAGGCTGAATGGATGTTTGAAAAAGCAGAAAAACTTGCTCCTGAAAAAGGAATTGTCAAATATCATAAAGCAATGCTTTTATATAAAATTCAAAAGATTTCAAGTGCTCGAAAATATTTGAAACTTGCCCTGGAATATGATCTTGAACCATCAACTATTGCAGAGGTTCAAAAGATGCTGGTAGAACTTAAGTAAAAAAAGGAAAAAAATAAGCTTTATTATTTATTATTAATGTTTTTTAATCTTGCAAATGCATTTACAATTTTTTCTTTAACAGACAAGAGATAAACAGGAAAATCAAACGGTAAATAATAATAGTTTCCAGATATTTTAAGTTCATTTGCACACTCATTTACAATTGATGCGCTGATCTCTTTTTTTTCATTGACATAGCCTGATAATAGACAATGGTCACAAAGTATGTTTATCCTCCTGGGGAAACCCCTGGAATGTTTATAAATTTTTTGAACAGCTCCTGGCTGAAATATCTGATTGACAGTGCCGGCAATTTTAAGGCGGTGCTGGATATATTCCCTTGTTTCGTCCATGGTCAAAGGATCGATGTTGTAATTCAAAGTTAATCTCTGTCTTACAGCCCGGTTCTTTTTTTTTGAAAGTATAGCGTTAAATTCTATCTGGCCTACAAAAAATATATTTAAAAGTTTTGTATCTGCAAGATCAATATTGGACAAAAGCCTTATTTCTTCGAGTAATTCATCAGTGAGTAACTGGGCTTCATCAATTATGAGTAAAACTTTTTTACCTGCATGATAAGCATCCAGTAAAAATTCCCGGAATTTAATAATGAATTCTCCCTTTGTTTCAAACCCTGCATTCATACCAAATGAGAGTGCGATAAAATTTATAAGGTCCAGGAATTGAAGGCTCGAGTCAGGTATTGATGCACAAATAATATCGTCACCCAGGCTCTGGACCAGGGCGTTGATCAAGGTTGTTTTTCCGGTTCCCACATCGCCTGTCAGCGAAAGCAATCCTTTATTGTTGATAATGCCATACTTTAAAGTGGCAAGGGCCTCTTTATGTTTTTCTCCTGCCCACATAAATGCAGGGTCCGAGTTAATCTGAAAAGGTTTTGTATTCAGATGGAAATAGGAAGTGTACATAATTTATCCTGTTTGCTTTATATTCTTTCCTGTAGTATTCTATATCTAAAAAAAGATCGGTTAGCAAGGGTTCAACCCCGTGTACACCATTTATTTTGTTGTTTATTTCCATCTTTGTTAAAATACAGTTACAGGGGATTGCCATGGTTGAAAAACCTGAGAATAGACAGGAAGAACGCATTCCATGTGAGATCCATGTAATATTATATAGTGACAGCACTTCTAAGATTTACTATCCTGCTTCCATTTATAACCATTCTGAAAACGGCCTGTACATTGAAACCAATGCTGATCTTAAAGGCAACCATTGTTATCTTGTGAAAACAATTGATAATAATGTTGATACTAAAAAATCAGTAGAGTGCCGACAGTTTTTTGGTATTGTCAGATGGGCTCAGTATACAGATGCATCCGGTAGTAACAAATCATCCTATAAGTATGGATATGGGATGGAGTATACTAAACCTCCGGCTGATTTTTAAAAGTTCAAATTCAAACAAGATTGATTCACAGCAATCCCTGGTCAAAAATTATTTTTAAGATTAACAAAGGAATAAGTGAGGCCTGGATATGCTTTTTCCGTTTAGGTTTCACTTGAAAC
>Ga0256846_1000758_pt1 | contig 11780 bp, 9 predicted proteins | sample TevniametaG_FD_189098 | JGI IMG/M metagenome (GOLD analysis project Ga0256846, IMG submission 189098) | Tube worm associated microbial communities from hydrothermal vent at the East Pacific Rise, Pacific Ocean - Tevnia | ecosystem: Host-associated > Annelida > Integument > Unclassified ...
TTTTTTTTCAAAAAAACTTTACTTTTTTCTCAACATATTGTAACTTTATTTTGTTGTATTTACAGAATTTATTTACCCTTTAAATCTTTTCAATATGACTAACCCTGTTGACAAACGCAAAAAAAAAGAAAAACTTGAAATTGCTGAACGCAAAGTAGAAAAAGCTTGGATTAGAGCCAGTAAAATCAATAAAAAATTGAAGCGTGCAAAGAAAAAGGATGAAAAAGATGTTAAGCAAACACTTAAATTAAAATTACAAGATGCTTACAAACGTCTTAAACGAAACAAAAAAGAGTTATCAAAAACCGAACGTAAAGTTTCATAAAAACAAAAAGGCTGCTCCAAACGCAGCCTTTTTTATTTTATATGCAATACTTAATATTTTTTTTAAATACATTATATTGCAGTAATTTTATTTTTAATATTTAATACCCAATCAAATGAGATACTTCTTTTTAACATTACTGATATTACTGCTATCCGTAAATCTGTTTTCACAAAAAAAATATGCCACAACCTCAAAAAAAGCAATAAAATATTATCAAGAGGCTGTATCGGCATTTAATAAAATGGATTATGTTTCCACAGAAGATTACTTAAATAAAGCAATAAAAAAAGACACTAAATTTATTGATGCTTATTTACTTAGAGCTGAATTATACAGAGCTAATCGCATGTATAACAAACAAATTGCAGATTTACAAACAGCTGTTTCAATAAACGATAAATATTTCCCGTATGTATATTACAATCTGGGTGCAGCACTGTTGATTTCAGGAAAATATAAAGATGCAAAAGTTGCATTTAACAATTTTATTAAAAATGAAAAAGCAAAACAATCTAGTAAAAATAAAGCTCTTAGATTTATTAAACAGTGTGATTTTGCACAATCTCTTGTTGACAATCCCGTTGATTTTCAACCCGAATCGCTTGGTGACAGTATAAATACCGATAATGATGAATATTGGCCTTCGTTGTCAATTGATGGCAATACATTATATTATTCCGTTTTACTCGTCGATTCATCGCGACATACTGCCTACGGAACTTTTGCACACCAAGAGGATTTTTTTGTAAGCCATAAAATTAATAATAAATGGAGCAAAGGAAAACCTCTAGGTAAACCAATAAATACTAAGGGTAACGAAGGAGCTTTAAAAGTTTCGGCAGACGGGAAAGTAATTGTTTTTACAGCTTGTAATCGTCCCAAAGGGCACGGACGATGCGATATCTATTTTGCATTTAAAACTCCAAACGGTTGGTCAAAACCAATAAATGCAGGTGAAATTATAAATACAAGATATTCCGAAAAACAGCCGTGCTTATCTGCCGACGGCACACGAATATACTTTTCATCAGACCGCCCCGACGGACATGGCGGAATGGATATTTGGTATAGCGACCTTAACAAACAAGGATATTGGCAAAAACCTGTAAATATGGGGAAAAATATAAATACAAAATATGATGAAGAATCGCCGTTTTTACATCCCGATAATCAAACATTTTATTTCAGCTCTGACGGTCATCCCGGACTTGGCATGAAAGACATTTTTTATTGCCGTAAAAATGATTCTACCGGATGGTCTAAACCTAAAAATATAGGTTATCCTGTAAATACTTATCGCGATGAAATAGGATTATTTATTGACAATACAGGTGAAACTGCTTATTTTTCATCAAATTACAAAGACAGTTCACGTGATATTTACAAGTTTAAGATACCTGTAAAAGCACGCCCGCGTCCTGTCTCTTACCTTTCGGGAATTGTAACAGACAAAGAGACTCACACTCCTCTACAAGCATTTATATTATTGCTGGAAACAGAATCGGGCGATACTGTAATGAATGTTTTATCAGATGCAAGAAAAGGTGACTTTTTAGTTTGTTTGCCTAGTGGTAAAAATTATGCTCTCAACGTATCGTGCAAGGGTTATCTTTTTAAATCAATTAATTTTGATTTATCCGAAACATCGTCATACCAACATCCTCATAAAGAAAATATAGAACTTGAACGAGCAAAGATTAATAGTGCTGTTGTTTTAAATAATATTTTTTTTAAAACTGATTCGTATGAGTTGTTACCGGAATCAAAAGCAGAATTGCTAAAAACAGTTGAATATATTAAAAACAACAAAGGTTGGGTGTTTGAAATAGGCGGACACACCGACCAGCGAGGCTCCGATGAATATAATATGCAACTTTCAGAGAAAAGAGCAAAAGCCGTTTATAATTATTTGATAAAAAAAGGTATTAATGCCGATATTCTGACTTACAAAGGATATGGAAAAAGTAAACCTGTCGCCACAGGAGATTCTCCTGAGTCATTGGCAAAAAACAGAAGAACAGAACTGAAAATTATCAGAAAATTAAAATAATAGTTTAATACACAATAGTTCGTTAGATTTTTAGCCGCGAATACATTAATTTGTTGAATTACAAATAGTTAAGTACAGATGGATTTTCCGTATTTATTCCTTTAACAATCAATAGATTACACTAAATATATAACAAACTGTTGATTACATAGACTTAAATAAAAATGAAAAAATGAAAAATTATCTAATACTGATAATAGTTTTAATAGCTTTAAATATTAAAGCCCAAGAGCAAAAATTTTATTATAACAATACTGATTATATAACTTTTATAAAAAAAGGAAGTGGTTCAACAAGTTTAGTATATTTACACGGATTTGGAATATCAAAAAACAGTTGGGGCGATTTTTATCCATTGTTTGATACTACAAAATACACATCTTATCTTATTGATTTAAAGGGATTTGGCAACTCTTCAATTCCTAAGGATAATAAATATTCTGTAAATGAACATAAAAAAATTTTAATTAAGTTCATTGATTCAATTATTACACAAAACTATTATTTAATCGGACATTCATACGGAGGAGGTGTTGCCTTACTGTTAACAACATCAAAAAAACTCATAAACAAGCCAAAGTTACTTATTCTAATGGATTGTGCGGCATATAATATTGATACACCGTTTTTTTTGAAATATCTTCAAAAATCTTTTCTAAATAATACTATATATGTATTTTCTACACCAAAGATGCGAGCAAAATTCATATTAAAAAAAGCAGTAAATAAAGAAAATTACACAAAAAAAATTTTAAACAGATATACAGAATCTTTTAAAGGAAAAAGAAAAAAATATTCTTTTACAAAATCAGCACAACAAATAACACCTGATAATTATAAACAAATAATTGCAGATTACAGTAAAATAAAAATCCCTGTTTTAATAATTTGGGGTAAACAAGATATGATATTATCAGTAAAGCAAGGAGAATTATTATCAACACAAATTAAAAATTCAGAACTGAAAATAATTGATAACTGCGGCCATATCCCACAAGAAGAAAAACCAATAATAACATATGAAATTGTAAAAACATTTATAAATAATCCTTAAATCTGCAACTAAAATAATTAAACTACTGATAGTTACAGCGTGAGTCTTATTTAAAAATCACTCTTTAATTAGGTTCTACCACTAATTTAGTGGACAATTAAAGCTAAATATCCAAACCTTCCAGGTTTTTAAAAACCTGGAAGGTTTAATAATTATCTTTGTTATAGTATTTTAATATTTTTTTCATTTAAAGAATAAATCCTAAGTATTTTAAGTTATCCATTAAAATAACAGTAGAACCTTTAATTATTATTTAAATATCTTTAAATTATAAACTCTCACCGTGACCTACGGATTTGATGAATAATCAAAAATAGAAATATAAGAAACTTTCTTTTTTAAATATTTTTCCAAAAAAAGAGTTTACTTTTGCAAAAAATATTTTCAAAAGTAAAACTACGGTAAATGGCAAAATTCAGCGATAAATTTTCAGGCAAAAAACTACCTTTGGTGGAGCAGTTTTACACCTTGCAAGGCGAAGGATTTCATACAGGTAAAGCAGCGTATTTTATACGCATAGGCGGTTGTGATATCGGTTGTCGTTGGTGTGACTCTAAATTGTCGTGGAATCCCGATATTCATAAGCTGGTAACTGTTGACGAAATTTTAAGCGAAGTACTGAAAACACCTGCTCGCTCGGTTGTGGTAACAGGCGGAGAACCATCGCTTTATAATCTTGAGCCGCTGTGCAATAAACTCAAAGAACATAATATCGAAACATTCCTTGAAACATCGGGAGCATATAAACTTACAGGCAGTTGGAACTGGATATGCTTATCGCCAAAGCAAAACTCATCACCCGACAGCGATTTTTTTGAACAAGCCGACGAACTGAAAATGATAATTTACGAAGACAGTGATTTCGATTGGGCAGAACAGTGTGCTCAAAAAGTTTCAGAATCGTGTTTGCTTTATCTGCAACCCGAATGGAGCAGATTTAATATAAATATTGAAAAAATTGTAGAGTATGCAAAAAATAATCCTCAATGGATGGTATCATTGCAATCGCATAAATTTATGAAAATACCGTAACATTACTTTGTTGCTTTTTCAATATTTTCACCCTCTTCTATTCTTTTCAAATGACAAAACAGAAGTTCATCGGTTTTTTCATCACGCAAGTGTAAACCGTTTCCCTCGCAGTAGCCGTAAAAATCACAATCGGCACAAATGCCTGTTTTTGTCCAGCTGCGGTTTCTGAATTTTTGATACCTGTTTTCCCACACATCGGCAAAGTTGTCTTTATAAATATTACCCTGTATAAAATTATCACGCAAGTTGGGACAAGCCGATATTGAACCGTCTGCCAGTATTGAACCGATATTTATTCCTGCTCGACAAAAAAAGAAATTATCTCTTACATCGCCTTCATAATTGCCCAAAAAACCTTCGCAACCGTAATTAAGTTTTATTTTTTTCTCTCTTCGGGTTTGTTTTATAAAATCAAACAATCCTTTAAACTCTTCGGGTGTCAGTTGCAAGTCGTCGTTTATTTTTGCTCTACCTATGGGAAAAACGGTAAATATTCGCCAAGAAGCAACTCCCGTATCAATCAAAAAATCGCGAAAAGCCGCAAGGTTGCTGTAATTTTTTCTGTTTACGCAAGTAACAACATCATAAACCAAATTATCGGTTTTTGTTATCAGTTTGATGGCATTTACCGCATTTTTAAAACTGTTTTTATTGTTTCTGAGCCAATTGTGAGCTTCTTCAAATCCGTCGATGCTAACAGTTATTGAGCGAAGTCCCGAATTTAAAAGAGAAGTAAGTCTTTTTTCGTTCAGTAACATTCCGTTTGTTACAATTCCCCACGGAAATCCGCGTTTATACAGCTCAATACCTACCTTTTCTATATCCTTACGCACAAGCACTTCGCCGCCGGTAAATACAACAGTTGTTTTATTGGGATTTACTATGGGTATTATTTCGTCAACGGCTTTTAAAAAATCGGCGGCAGGCATATCTTTTACCGAAGATTCTTTTTTACAATCGCTGCCGCAATGCAAACAATTTAAGTTGCATCGCAATGTGCATTCCCAAACTAAATAATTGAGACGGTGTATTTTAGTTTCGTTTGCCTTATATTTTTTAAATAAATTAAGGGCTATTTTTTTTCTTAACGGAATTTTAGTTATTGCCATTGTCGGGTTGTAATTCTATATCTATGTTTCTTTCAGCTTTTCCTTCATACCAATTGCCGTCACCTCCTGTATATTCAATATTTTCAAATCTGATTACAGTGTCAAGTTTTTTAAACAAACCATTTTCCGCTCCGTCAATATCCGTAAAAATAAACCGGTAAGATGCTGTTTTATACGGAAAATTGTAAGGTGAAAATTTGAAAAAACCGTCGGCATTGGTGTGGATACTGTCTAATTTATAATCAAGAGTATCGTTACTTCTGACAATAACCTTAATATTTTCAATCGGTTTGTCGGTTTCTGCTGATTTTACATTCCCGTTTACTACAAAATCGGCAGTTGGGCATCCGTATTCATCATATCCTCCGCCTACAATATCACACGAAAAGCCCAGCATTATAAAAAGTCCCGAGATAATAAAATTAATACTTCTGTAAAAATATTTTTTAATTTTTGAAAAGTGCTGTTTAGTGTTCATAAGTAGTTGTTTTTTAATCAATAATAAAGAGAACTTTATTATTGACGATTCTGTGGTAAAAATGGTTGCTATAAATTTAAGAAAATATTTATAATTATCATTATTCCGTTGTTTTATCAAGGCGTTCGGCTTTTAGCACACCTTTTATTCCGTTGATATTTGCAAGTAAAGTATCAAGATGTTGCAAATTATCAATAAAAATAGTTATAAATCCCTGAAAAATACCGTCTTTGGTATTAATTGCAAGCGAACGCATATTTACTTGATGATCTTTTGAAATAACTTCGCTGATATGGTTTACAATACCTATTTTATCGAGTCCGGTAACCATTATTTCAACCAAAAATGCTGCATCTTTTGAATTATCAGTCCATTTTGCGGGAACAATTCGGTAAGGATATCGTGTAAGCAAATCTTTTGCATTGGGGCAATTTTTACGATGAATTTGTATTCCGCGGTCAACCGTAACAAACCCGAAAATATTATCTCCGGGAATAGGGCGACAACATTTGGCAAATTTATAGTCGATGTTTTTTATATTTTTATCAATTACAAGATAGTCATCGGCTGCTTGTGTTTTATGAACAAATTCAGAAGCACTTGTCTCTATCGGCTGTTGTTCTTGCATTTCCTCATCATCATCTTTCGTTTTGGTGAGAAAATCCTTAATATCTTGCAAGTCAATTTTTTCATCGGCAACAGCCTGATAAAAATCTAAAACACGCTTGTATTTAAAATGGTTTATCAGTCGGAAAATAATATTATCATCAAAATCAAGTTTCAATTGCGAAACTTTTCGTTCAAGCATCTCTTTGCCTATTTCGGCTTGTTTAAACAGTGTTTCGTTGATAGCTCGCCGTATTCTGGTTTTAATTCTGGGGCTTGCCACAATATTTATCCACTCTTCACGGGGTTGCTGCTTTTTTGATGTAAGCACTTCAACTGTATCGCCGTTTTTCAGTTTGTGTTTAATCGGCACTAACTTTTCATTAACGCGGGCACCTGTACAAGTATTGCCTATGTTGCTATGTATTGAATAAGCAAAATCGAGTATTGTTGCACCCTCACGCAATTTTTTTATGTCACCCTGCGGAGTAAATACAAATATATCTTTATGTAGCGATTTTGTTTTATTAACATTCAGATTATCAATAGCATCGGGATTTTTAGCCTCCAATACATCGCGAATATTTTTAAGCCAAGCATCGTGGTCGTTATCGTTTGCCGACTCTTTATATTTCCAATGTGCCGCATTGCCTTTTTCTGCAATCTCGTCCATACGGCGAGTTCGTATCTGCACCTCAACCCAATGATTATCATGCCCTTTTACTGTTGTGTGCAACGACTCGTAACCACTCGGACGCGGAGTTGAAATCCAATCGCGTAAGCGAACAGGATTGGGAGTATAAATATTTGTAACAAGACTGTAAATATTCCAGCACTCTTCCTTTTCCTTGTCGGGATGAATGTCTTCAAGAATAATACGAATAGCGAACAAATCGAAAATTTCGGAAATATCAATATCTTTCTTTTTTATTTTACCGTAAATGGAATTTACCGACTTGGGACGACCTTTTATTTCATAATTGTAACCTTTTTCTTCCAATATTTTTTTAATAGGTTCCGAAAATTTCTCAATATATTTTTCTCTTGCTTTTTTAGTGTCTTTAAGTTTGGCTGTAATACTGTAATACTCTTGGGGAGCAACATGCCTGAGCGAAATGTCTTCCAACTCGGTTTTAATATGATAAAGCCCCAGTCTGTGAGCTATGGGAGCATAAAGCAACCGCGTCTCTTGTGCTATTTTCAGTTGTTTTTCTTCTTCAAAACTTTTTATCATCCTTATATTGTCGAGCCTGTCGGCAAGTTTTAACAGAATAATTCGCACATCATCGGATATGGTTAAAAGCAGTGTTATAAAATTTTCGCTGTGCAACGATAATCGCTCGGTATAGAGCGAGCTTATCCTTATCATACCATCAACAATTGACGCTACTTCTTTATCAAATGTTTTTATTACAACTTTTTTTGTTACAATATTATCACTCACACTGTCGTGAATAAGTGCCGCAATAATTGTTTTTGTCCCCAAACCGATAAGGTCGGCAGCAATAATTGCTACTCGCAAAGGGTGTAAAATATACGGTTCGCCCGATGCTCTGAATTTATCTTCGGAATGTTTTAATACAAAATTGTAGGCTTTATCTATTGCTTCAATATCACTTTGGTTAAATTTTTCTTTACAGATATTAATGAGTTTATCGTAGTGTTTATTTATCTCTTCGTTATGTTGCTTTGTCAGATTCATGGCAGTAGTATTTTCATTACAAAAATAGATATTTTTTCGGCTTATGTAATTTACAAGAATGATATTTTCAAATATTACAGAAAAATAACGTTACCTGCTTTACCGAATTATTATTAAATTGCGATTTGTAAAATTAGTTATACTGTAATTTTAATGGACAATTCAACCTTTATAAACAAACTTGCAATATGAGAAATATAATAAATACTCTTGCTTTACTGTTGTTAATAGCTGCTGTTTCGGCATCCTGCCAAAGAAATAAAAACGAAGTTGTTGTTTATACAAGTGTCGATCAAGTTTTTTCGGAACCGGTACTTAAAATTTTTGAAAAAGAGACCGGAATAAAAGTTAAAGCGGTGTTTGATACCGAAGAGACAAAATCTACCGGTGTGCTAAATCGTTTGATAGCTGAAAAAGACAATCCGCAATGCGATGTTTTTTGGAGTGGCGACCCCGTAAGAGCCAATGTTTTAAAACAAAAAGAAATAACACAGCCGTATATTTCAGCAAATGCAGAAGGTATAAAGCCTGTATTTAAAGACCCCGAAAATAATTGGACAGGATTTTCTGCACGTGCAAGAGTGCTGATTTACAACACCGATTCGTTGAAAGGCAATGATATTCCCATATCGGTTTTTGATTTAACAAATGAAAAATATAAAGGTAAAGTAGCAATAGCCAACCCTCTGTTCGGCACAACAACATTTCATATTGCCGCCCTGTTTTCGGTGCTTGGCGATGAAAAAGCAAAACAATTTTTAGAAAATTTAAAAAATAACAATGTAATTATTGCCACAAGCAACGGCGATGTAAAAAAACGGGTGGCTTTGGGCGAAGCATTGTGCGGACTTACCGATACCGACGATGCTTTTGAAGCACAAAAAGACGGTGAACATACGGGAATAGTTTTTCTCGACCAACAAGGAATAGGAACTTTAATAATGCCCAATACCGTAAGTTTGATTAAAAATTCACCCAATACCGAAAACGGCAAAAAGCTTATTGATTATCTGTTAAGCAAACAAACCGAAGCCAAACTTGCTAAATCGTGTGCTCAAATGCCGTTGCACAAAAATGTTGAAATTCCCATTGAAATACCGCCTTTGGATGATATTAAACCTATGCAAATTGATTATGAAGCAACAGCCGAAAAATTGCAACAAATTCAAAATTATTTGAAAGAGTGGTCGGAAAATTAACAAAACAACCGCTGTTTGCGGGAATATACCTGCTTTTTCTCTTATTGGTAATAGTTCCGATAGGATACTCTTTTGTTTATGTTCTGTTTTTTGAAGGCTCTTTTTTTGAGACTCTAAAACTCGTAAACGGTAACACACTTACACTATTGCTGTCAAGTGCGACAATTGCCGCAGGCGTAGCTGTATTGTCAACCTTATCGGGCACGTTGCTTGCATTTTTACTTTACAAAATAAAAACGCCTTTTGCATCGTGGTTTAAACTTTTGTTGCTGCTACCGCTGTTTATTTCGCCGTATATTTGGGCTGTGGCTTGGAAAGATTTTTTTTATTTCGCTTTCGGCAATAGCGGAATAATTTCATCAACAGGCGGATTGATATTTATTCATACAAGCATTTTCACACCTTTGGCAATGCTAATTGTCGGCAGCGGTTTTCGTAATATAAACTCTCAACTTGAAGAGAGCGGATTGATAATTACCGACTTTAAAAATGTTGTGTTGAAAATAATTATACCGTTAATAAAACCCGCTGTTGCAAGCTCGTTTGTTTTAATCTTTATTTTCAGCATATCCGAATTTTCGGTTCCGGGATTTTTGGGAATAAAAGTTTTTACAACAGAGATATTTACACAATTTTCGGCTTTTTATAATCATTCACTTGCCGTGATGCAGTCGTTGTTGCTGGTTGTTGTTTGTATTTTGTTGTTGATGTCGGAAAAAAAATATATTGCAAATGCTCCGTTTTTATCCGTCGGCAGTAAAGGAAATAATGCCGTAACTTATAAACCGCGATATACAAACGCAGCTTTTTTATTTATACTGTTTTGGCTTGGTGTTTTTGTGATATTGCCGCCTGTAATGCTTGTTATTCAGACATTCGGAGCGGGAATCACATATTTTGCGAAAGCATTTTATCTGTTAAAATCATCATTTGTTCCGTCAATATTTTTATCGCTTATATCGGCAATAGTTATTGTTTTTGCTGGATTTAACATTGCTTTTTTTACAAAAAACGGAGAAAAAAAATCAATAAATATACTTCTGCTTATTGCATTTATTGTACCTTCGGTAGTAATGGGCATAAGTTTGATAAAATTTTACAACCATCCGTTTTTTAATTTTATTTACGGAAGTTATGCAATTATTATTATCGGATATATTGCAAAATTTTTGTTTATAGCGGTAAAACTTATTGAAAATGCTTTAAAAAAAATACCCGATTCGTTAGACGAAGCGGCACAAATTGCAGGAATAAGTTTGTTCGGCAGAATTACAAAAATATTTCTTCCGCTTACAATGCAGACTGTTTTTACAACATTTATTATTATATTTATTTTCAGTATTTCGGAACTTGGAACTACCGTAATGGTTTATCCTCCGGGTAGTGAATTGATGCAGGTAAAAATATTTACCCTTTCGGCAAATGCTTCGCAATCGCTTACAAGCGGAATGTCGTTAATAGTATTTATTTTAATACTAATTGTTATGGGAGTGTTATTTTTAGTAAATAAAATTATTAAAAATAAAAAGAAGCCGATTAAAATCTACGGTTAATTAGAGTTTTTACAATAAAATTCAAATTATCAGCAAATTAACACTACTTTGAAACGTAGTAAAAATAGTTAATTATGATAGAACTTAACAATATAACTCACAAATACGAAGACAAACAAGTGTTAAGCAACTTTTCGATAAAATTTGAAAAGAGTAAATTAACTTGCTTGCTCGGTAATTCGGGCAGTGGAAAAACAACCATATTACGATTGATTGCAGGGCTTGAAATTCCCAAATCGGGAGAAATATCAATAAATAATACTATTGTAACACAAGATAAAAAAATTATAATTCCTCCGCACAAAAGAGAGCTTGGTTTTGTTTTTCAAGATTTGGCTTTATGGCCTCATATGACAGTATTTGATAATATTGCATTCGGGTTGAAAGATAGAAACCAAAAAAACATTAAAAATACAGTTGCTGAAATTCTTAATTTTTTCGGTTTACCCGATTATCAAAATAAATATCCGCATCAACTTTCGGGCGGGCAAAAACAGTTGATAGCTATTGCTCGTTCTTTGGTTTTAAAACCCAAAATACTGTTAATGGACGAACCGCTTGCCAATCTCGATACAGGTCTTAAATCGAAAATTATCGACCATATAAAAAAAATAAAAAACGATTTTAACCTGACAATAGTTTATGTAACACATGATATTGGTGAAGCAA
>Ga0256846_1000759_pt1 | contig 11772 bp, 13 predicted proteins | sample TevniametaG_FD_189098 | JGI IMG/M metagenome (GOLD analysis project Ga0256846, IMG submission 189098) | Tube worm associated microbial communities from hydrothermal vent at the East Pacific Rise, Pacific Ocean - Tevnia | ecosystem: Host-associated > Annelida > Integument > Unclassified ...
CACCTCTTGGTACAGACTGATTATTATCCTGAAAAGAAATTTCAAAATCAAGAGCATAATCTCTTGGCTTAGCTGGTAAAGAACTAAAAACAATTCTACCTCTTGTTAATTGTCTTTTAAGAGATTTACTTAAATCTGGACCAGACTCAGCAACAAAAATACCAAGCTTTTTATCTCCATAAATATATCCACCATAAAGTATATTACCTAACATAGATTATACTCCAGCATAAATAATTGGATTTTCTGATCTATTTTTACCTCTTGAATCAAGTCCACCAGTTGGAGCAGTTGGCATATTCCGAGAAGTACTACAATCTCGAGCAGATCCACCTAAACCTCCAGTATGAATACTTCCATATCCATATTGTTGATGTGTATGACTTTTATTTTCATCCTGTTGAAGAGTACCAACATAATCTCCAATAGTACCATCTCCTCTATCTGATCTATTAGAACAACTTAAAGAAACTCCAGTAGAAGTAATTGTAGCAGCTTGACTAATTATAATAATTGTTGCTGAATAAATTGATGTTATTGTTGTATTATTTGGAATACCTGTACCAGTAATACTCATACCAACTTCTAAATTTGAAGTACTTGCTATATTATTTATCGTAGTATTTGAATTTAAATCTCCAGTAATATTTTGTTCTGCTCCAATATCAATCCCTTTATTATTATCCCAATATCTTGGAAAATAACCTAAAGCATCCATAAGTAAAAATGAAGTATGATAATAATGAGTTCCAGATCCATTATCAGTAAAATTAACAACTGATCCACCAAGAGTTAAAGATACTTGAAAAGTATCATTAGTTTTATTTATAATATAATAATCAGTCTTTATTGTTAAACCTAAAGGAAGATCATTATTAGAAGATGTTAACCAAATAATATCTCCATTAGATCTTCCATGAGCTGCTTTAGTAAAAGTATTTGTAGAAAAATCAGATGTAAAAACTTCACCAGAATCTAATCCATAAGCACCTTGAAGAACTAAATGAAGTTTGTGGTATGTAGTTATAGATTTTGCACTTCCATCTCGAATTAACCACTTTGCTGGAGGAGTTTCTACAGGCCAAGTTCCTAACATACCAATAGGTATTCCAAAACCAAGAGCAGTAGATAAATTATTTAATTGAGTTTGAATATTTGAAGTAAGTCCAGATAAATAATTAAAAATAGTAGTTGAAATAGAATTTAATGTTCCTGTAAAAGTAATATTTCTACTTGTTCCAATATCTCTCATAGAAGTAATATCATTCATAGATACTATATCATGCATAGAATCAATATCTACCATACTTGTAATATCATTCATACTTACAATATCATTCATAGAATTAATATCAGTCATAGAATCAATATCTATCATAGAAGTAATATCATTAAGATTTGTAATATCTTTATTATTTGCATGAAGATTTTTATATAATTTATTATCTTGAAATCCTTCTAAGATCCATCCACCACCTCCACCATCTAATGTAGAATCATAAATAAGTATACCAATCATTCCAGCAATAATATCCCCAGAACCTAAATTGATATATATATTTCCAGATCTTCCATAAACCTTTTTTAATCCTAAAGCATTACAAGCAAATGTAACTACTCCAGTACTGGCATTAGTAAATTTAACTTTTACAAGATTTCCAGAAACATATGAAGTTATTGCTGGATCAAATACAGCAGTATAAGCATTAGTTCCAGAGGCTATTGCATAATTTAATTTTCCACTTTGAATAACATCTTCAAGTTCATCTACTTTTCCTGCACTAAGAACTAAAGCTATATTATCCCCAGAACTCCATGCTTTTGCAGTAGATCCTTCTTGAGCCCTGGTTATAGCAAATGTATCACTTCCCGTAAGAGTCATTTTTACAATTTCTCTATTCGTATCTTCTCCAGGACTTGAATAAGCATTTCCCCATATAGCACACATAAAATATCCTGTAGAAGGAAATTTACTCCCTTCACCAGAAGTTACAGTTAAACTTGTTCCACTGATAGTTATTCCACTTGCAAGAGCAGAAAAAGCAAAATTTTTATTTTTAAGTAAACTCATAAAACACTCCTTTTATTTTATTCAGGAAGATCTTCTTGAGTAATCATAATATTTGATACTGTTAATGCAGCACCATCAGCAACAGTTTGTACACCATTTGCATCCATCCAAATAACTATTGCATCAGTAAAATCATCTCCACTGGCAGTATCTGTACTATCATTATAAATAATTGCCCCAACAGTACTAATACTTCCACCTGATGCTGTCCATGTACCATTTAAAAATGTTACTTCACATCTATCCTCTACATTATCTGTAGTAATAGCATCAAGAGTTAAAGTAATTCCACCTACTGTATAACCATTTCCAGTAGGTAACTCATATGCAGAAACATCACTATAAGATCTATGAGTATCCTTATTAAATGTAAATCCTAAATCCATAAGAATCATTTTAAATGTATCAGAATCAAAATCCATTTGTGCTTTCATTAACATTGTCTTATAACTATTAGGTACTTGATTAGCCATATCTATCTCCTCTTTATATTATTTATATCCAGCATTTGGGGCACCTATAACTACTTGCCCATTAAAATTACATATTGCCATTGCTGTAGGAAGTTCACTAAGAGTATAATTTTTTGTCTCTGGATTTCTTTCAACAGAAACTCTACCATTAGAAAGATATGCATAATCATGATAAATAACAGCTGACCAAGTACTTCCTATGGATAATCCAGAAATTTTACTCTCTAATCCATATCCACTTTTTTCCCATATCTGATCTGCCCCACAAACAATTACAATATTAGGGCTAATGAATATTTGAGGATAAGGAAATCCATCAGTAATTTCATGTGTTTCAAATATTGAAAGTTCTTCAAGAATTTTTAACACACCTTCTCTACCAACTGCACCAAAACATTCAATTAATCCATGTTGATTACGTACATTTTCCTGACTCTTTCTTAATCCTTTAGATAAAGATGTAGAAAGAATAGGTAAAGAAAATTTTCCATTTCGTAATACTTCCATTTTAAATTATCCCATTATCACAAAAACCATCATTATTATTATTTAAAGATAATTTATTCTTTTCAATATCAGTTAAATCAGAAACTTTTTTATCAAGCTCATGGAAAGTTTTAACATTATCAACATCTAATTCTTGTTTCATTTTAATCTTTTGTCTAATCTCAGGAATTGCTTTTTCCATAATCTGCTCTAAAGAAAGTGTTAAATTTTTTCCTTCTATTTTTCCTACAACATCAACAACTACATCTTTATGTTTTTCAAATTCTGGATATTTTTTATAAAAATCTTTTTTAACTTTATTAGCTGTAGCTTGCTGAGCCATTAAATTTCCTATAACTTTAGGCATTCGAGTAAGTACTCTTTCAATAACCAAAGATACAATATTATCTACTTGCTCATTTGTTAAATCATATTTAACTATTTTTTCCTCATTTACTTGATCTTCCATTCTTCACCCCTCTAATTGAGTTATTCCATAACTTTCTTCTTCAACTATATCAAAGTTAATTTCTTTAACATCATCCTTAATTGCTGATAACCAATTTTTTGCATTTTCAGTTCCCCTACTAACTCCTTCTAATTTATACAAAGCAGCTCGAATAAGTAAATCAAACTCTTCTAATGTCCAATAATTTTCATCATTATCATTACTCAATAGTGCATTTTTAAATAATCCATTAACTTCAATTATATAATCTTTATCTGCAGGTGAAGCAAACAACAATCCACGGTAATCATAATTAGTATCTGCCTCATTCCAGGTTTTATTTAAATAAACCCCTAAACTATCTCTATCAGTAGTCTCTAAAGCCCTTAACTCAGCCAAAGAAAAATATCTTGGAGTTCCTGAAGTCATTGAACTTACTGGAGTATTAAAAAATGTTTTCATAAGGTTTAAATCAATTTTTTCTAATTCTCTTCTATTTTCTCTATCATTAATCCAAGCACTAAAAATAACTCGACAATGATGTTGAAAGGTAATTGAATATTCATTAATAGATAATGGAAAATATAATTTTGCTTTTTCTGAATATCCATTACATAATCTACCCAACATTTGTAATCCATTATTTATATAATAGTCCATCCCATTATCTGCCCATGATGTAGTATCAACAATGAGATCATATCGTCCAGATAATTCTACAACCTTTTGCCTTATTTCTTTTAAATTCATTTTTACCTCATAAAATTAAAAAGGGTAGAAAAGATTTCCTACCCTTTCTATAGTCTGTTCACTTTTGAACCGTTAATTAAATCTATTTACACTGAATTATCCTGTCCAAATCCTGTAAGATATAACCAAGATTTTGGGTGATGGTACTCAAGTCCAGCTTCAGTGAGGAACTCTTCCTTAATTCCATCTTTTCTGCTCCAGCCAGTATTAGTTTTACCAATACCTTCACCAATAAAATGAGTATCCCTTCCAGGAAGATGCTTATAAATAACATTCTCTGGCTCAAAAACTACCATAATATTTCTGGTAGTTACTTCTTCTGACCATAATGGATGAGTCATTAAATAAAGACTTCCAAGTGGAGTTATCCATTCCCTAATCTTAATTCCATAAACAGTTGTAGTTGGGCCAAAAGAAAAATCTCCAGAATTCTTAACAAGTTTATTTACAGCCACAAGTGCTCCAGAACCACACATAGCAAGCTTATCCAAACTATTATATCTAAAAGCAATTTCAAGATTTGTATCCAACCAATCATCACCACCAGATAACCAACTCTGACCTGAATAACGACTATCTGTAGCATAATTACTTACAGTTCCACCAGAACCACCTTGACCAGTATATCCACCTCGGATAGCAGGAACTATACCAAGAGTTGTCCTTTGAATTTTTCCATCAGCTCCAATAGTCTCTGAAGGAACTCCCCAGAAAAAAGCATGCTCCATTGTAATAGAATGCCTTTCTAAAGTTTCCATTTTAATTCTCTGATAATACTGAGGATTAGTCCTTAATTTTGTTGCTAAAGCTGTACCAGAAATTTCAAGAGGCTCCCTAAAAATTTGGGTAAAATTATACCATTTTGTAGGGTCATCAGAAAGTGCATCAGGCATTCCAGCACCTTCAGCATTAACATTTCCAGCAATAAGAATAACATCAGCATCACTCAAATCATGAGAAGAACTATTATCATCATCTTCAAGAAGTACAACTCCAAGATAAGAATTAGCTCCATTTTCTTTTCTTACATTTATTCTTCCTACAACATCAACAGTAAGATCAGATGCATCACGCAAAACTACTTCATGACCTAATCTAAAATATCCAAGATCTGTAGCTGACATTTTAATAAATAAAGTATCACCAGAAACTCCACCACTGGTATAAGCTACACTAAGATCTGTATCAGTATAAACACCAGTAATAGTTCCTCTCATTGTAGCTAATCCTTTTGTCCACCAATGAAACTGAGGATCATCTACTTTTTCTTTTTTCATTTTACTTAACAAAGCAGTTAATGGTGCACTACCATTAGGTTTCAAATAAAGTATTTGCTCTCTCCAGCTTTTTGGCCGTTCATCCTCTGCCCAATCACCTGTTCCACGCATTCCAAACATATCATATACTCCTTTCTTATTTATTTAAGCATCACTTACTGCATCAAAATTACATGCAGAAGTTGTACCTACATTTACATAAAGTCCAGTTGTTCCAGCAGCTACAGAAGTATCTACAAATAAACATCCTTTTGCATAACCAGCAGTTCCATCAACTGGAACATCTGTTCCCCGTGCCCTGACAATCTTTCTACTTTCATCACGTTCAAGTACCATGATGTAATTAGTAGTACCTGCCCTGGAAGCAGATAAAGATTCACCTGCAAGAATAATACTCTTCAAGTGTTTAACTAAAAATTTACCGGCAAAACTCATATCTTACCTCCTTTATTGTAGTCCACATTCAAATTCTTTTAATACAACTTCTCCAGCAATATCAGAAGAATTAAGAAAATAAAAGAATGGGACAACAACTTCTCCGCTATCAAAAGTAAAAGAAGCAGTTATTGGTGGAATTGTTCCATCTACTCTAAATGTAACTACTCCATCCTCTGCAACTAATACCTCCAACATATGAGTCTCTCCATCATTCCAATCTTTAGTTGTATTAACAGTTGCTGTAGCTCCACCATTAAGAATAGTTTCAATATAAATATCTCTATTAATAACATTAATGGCAGCCATTTCATCATAATTATCAATAGCAGCCTGATATGCTTCAACTTTCCTAAAACCAAAAGCACAGTCATCAGTACCACTTACATCAGCAATACTAAACTTCATCTTTGCATAAAATGCTGGAGAAGTTCCAACAGTAAAAACTCCTCTATTTGCAGCATTAATACCTAAACAAAGTTCAACACCATCATTATTTGTTTGATCCATATTAACATCTAATCCACCTACTCCCATAGTTGGACTTACAATAGTCTGTGTCCCAAGAATATGATACTCCCAAAGAGAGTTATTAAGTTTCATAAGATTCTCATCACCAGTACTTCCTGTTGCAGCACCAGCCCCAGCTTTTTTTACACTCACTGGTTCTGAATCAAAAAACTCATGTATATAATCATTTCTCTTTGTCCGTATTGCACCTTCCATAATTGCACCTTCAGGAAGTACAATCGGCCCTCCTTTAGTCATACTATCTATAATTCTTCCTTCACCAGGCATAACAATATCTCCTTTGTAATTATAATCTTAAAGATGTAATCATCTCATCAATTTGATCAGATTGATCATTTTTACTTTTCTTTTTCTTACCACTTATTTTCCTTGCCCCTTTAGTTTTAGCAAAGGCAGGCTTTTTCTTCTTCCCTTTCCCAGGCGCAGAAGTTTTCTTTATCTTTTTTATTCCTAAAGTTTTATATAACACCTCAGCAGTTTCCTTTAATACCTCATCAATAGAAGCATTATCTCCTTTTTGTTTAGCAATATCACTTGCCGTAGCACTGACATAACTTTTAATATTTTTAAATGCTGGATGTTCATTATAAAAATCTCTTTTCTTCTGTAAAAATGTTGTTTGAGTTGAAACACTCTTATTGATTAATTTTGGAGTAACTTTTAAAATTTTATCAATAGTTTTATTATGTGTTTGTTCAGTATATATATTTAAAAATTTTTTAAATGCACTTACTTCATCTTCTTCCCAATCAAGAGTTTCAACAAAAGAATTAAATTCTTTAGATTTAAATGGGTCAATAACTTCTTTATTAAGTTCTTTATCATTATCTTTCTCCTTTTTAGATGTAAGAATAATTTCTTTTAGATCTGCTACTTGCTTCTGAAGAGCAGCAATTATAGGAGATTCCTTCTCTTCATCTTCCTCATCATCTTCCTCTCCTTCTTCCTCTTCATCAACATCCTCGTCTTCTTCGTCAAAATCCTCTTCTTCCTCTTCCTCTTCTTCATCTATCTCATCCTCATTATTGGAATCTTTACTTATTTTCTTTTTCTTCTTATCTTCTTTTTCTTCCTCTTCATGAGTATCTGGAACTCCTCCACCTTGACTTTCCAACATTGTTTCAATTTCTTCTACTAAAGCTTCATTTGCATTAATAAATCTAAAAACTCTTCCCCATTTAATTAACATCACTATTCTCCTCTTTAGTTTCTTTTAAATCACTTATTTTATTTTGTAACATATCTGAAAATAATTGCTTCATTTCTAATAAATTTCTTTTCCTTCCCCTAAACATATCATATTGTCTTCCAGAAAATTGACATTCAAAATCTTCAAGCATTAAAGAAGTTTGAATTAACCTTAAATCAATTTCAGAAATAAAATCCTTATAAATAGTACTTGATAAAAATCTCCTCAAATCTTCTGGAGAACTTCGAATGTTTTTTAATAATCTTTCTTTATATAATTCTTTTTCATCTTTCATAATTACCCTGCTTGATTTAATGGAATTAAATTTCCTTTCTGCACTTCTTGATCAATAGTTTCATTTTGTTGAATATTAGCTCCCTGCCTAATAAAGTTATCTACATTCTTTGCCCCCTCTCCCCTAAGAATATGCTTAAAGACTTTTACAATATCAAATTTTTGAGTTAATTCTGGTTGCTGACTTAAGATTTCAAACATCTTAAGATATACGCCATTATTATTTCCACCAGGAATACTACCATCCCTAACTAAAACATCATAATTAATATCTAACTGATCTGGAGAAACTTTCATTCTTCCCCTACTAATACTTAAAGAATATTCTTCTTTGAGAAGTTCTGACCAGGCTCCAGTAACTTTAATATATTCTTCTTTATCCATAACTTGTTTAGTATGCTCTGCAAAAAATTCTCCAATATCTTGCATTCCCTGAAGCCCAATAAGTTTTGCAACTCTTTCCAAACGACTAATACCACCAGCAGCAGTACCCTGAAATTCTGCTTTAGTTAATCTTTCTGGGCCTCCAGATCTTAATGCACCCATTGCAGTATCATCAGTAGCACCTATTTTCTGCATTAAACTAACAATCCAATTTGAATCATTTATATTATTCTGAGTGATATCATTAATTTGAAGTTGTTTCACAGCATCAGAAATTTTCCCCATGCCCCATGCTGGCCTCCTCATCCTAATTAATTTTCCTGGTTTTGGATCCTTCAAGTCATTACTATTTACAAGATATGGATCATAAATAATAGTATCATTAATAGCCTTTCTTACATTAGTAATGTGAGTGTTAAAGAGAAAGTCAAGTACTCCCTGTAATCCAGAAGTAATTTCCATACGTCCCAGGGGAGTTGGACTATATCCATCAAAATCTGGACTGATTAAAGCTAATGGAAATTTATCATGATCAAATGCTGCTGGTCGAGCAGATAAGACTATGGAATCTCCAGCAATTCTAAAGAACCATTTTTCAGGTACTTGACTTTCTCCTAATTTCCATTCCTTAGGAATTATCTTTATATACATATTTATTTCAGTAATTGGCTTTATAACATCTGACACTTCTTTAAAAACACCAGAATGTAAATTTCGTGCTGAATTATCTACATCATAAATAGATGTTCCACGATTCTTAAATAGCTTTAAATATTTTACATTAAATAAATCCTCATCATTATATTCATCAGAAAGAAGATTTATATAATTAGTATCACTTACCCAACCAATAAATTCTCCTTCTTGTAAACTTCCTGCAGCAACATTTGGATCAGGTAAATATCTATATGGATCAATATTTATTAATGCATTTCCTTCAAACTTTTGATTTGAACTCATTTTCCATATAGGCGCCACTACCCCAAATCCATTAACAAATGCATCACGAAACATTGTATGTAAATTTAACATTACTTTGAATTTATTACAATGGAGGTTTATTACTTTCTCAAGTAATATTGCTCCCATAACATCATCAGGACTATATCCTTCATATCGAAATATAGGATCCCTAAAAAATGCAGTCATCATATAACTTAATAAAGTTTCTAAAATTGCATAACTATATGGAAAAACAATACTTACAGGTTTCCTATCATCCATAGATAAAATATTTCTTTCATCATCATCTATTCGTTTATATGCAGTTAAGAATTTATCTTGCTCATTCCAAGAATCAAATCTCTTTATCATCATACTACTTGATATTTGTGCCCGAGAAAGGATTTCTCTAACAATAAATTTACTCAACTCACTATCTGGATGTAACTTTAATCCTTCAGGATACTTATCTGTATAATTAAAATCAGTTCTTTTTATCTGATTTTTTTCAATATCTGTTAATTGTTGTCCATATACTAATCTTTGCATATATACTCCTTAAGCAATTCGCCAATTATCCATCTCTAATTGTTCATCTTCTAATTCAAGAAACTCATCTTCAAAAGTATTATCATCATCTTCTGGATCAAAAAACATTGCATGTTCGTCCATAATTTTATTAATATAACTTAATGCATCTATAATATCTTTTCGCTTACTTTTTGGATGCCAAATTAATTGATTCTCCAAAGGTGTACAATTATCCTTATTATGATAAATATAACCTAATTTATAATGTGGAGCTAATGTTGATATCCTTTTATCTTTATCTCCAACAGCATTTAATGCAATATAATTAGGATAAATTCCTCTCACTCGCATTTGATTTTGTAATGGCTGACGAATAAATTCTCCTAAACCAGTTTCTTCTACAGCAAGAATAGTTGCATTATACATAAGTATAGATGTAAAAATTGCCTCATATAAATCATCAGGCTTAACCTTTTCTGCCCAAGGAGATCGTACAAATATTTTTCTATCCTTTCTACTTACGGAAACTACAACAACAGCAGACTCAGCACTTTGAAGTTTTACAGTTCTTGCCGGATCAACTATTACTACTGTAATAACATCTTTAACATATATTTTATGTAATTGAATTTTATTAAGTTCGTTCACTTTTGAACACACCTCAAAATGATCTCCACACTCAGTATAATATTTAAAATAACTTTCTTTAAAGATAGCATCTTCAAGAGAAATTGGAATATTCATATACTCCATATAAAAAAGATCAGTATCTCCATTTTCCTTATGCACTTCATATTCATGCTTAATCTCTTCAGTTGTCATATAATTAGCATCATAAGTATTAAAATTCTGATCACAAATACTAAGTACGCCATCTGGAGTATCTACATTTATCCAATCATTTGAATCAATTAATTTTTGTAATAAAGAATCTTCATCCTTAATGGTATCAATATATAAAAACTCAGCTTGTTTTCCATACTTACTTTCAGTTTTCATGAGATCTGAAAAGAACCATAGGTTTAATTTCTTTCTTTGATCCTCACTTTTAACTAATTCTGTACTCTCAAGATCATCAATAACAATTATTCCTGGACGATAACCCATCCAGTTTTGTCCTCTAACTTGTTGCCCTGCCCCACGAGGAAGTACAAAAACTTCTCCATATGCTACCCAAGATTGTTTACTAAAACTATCCTTATATCCTTTCTGAGAAAAACTTACTTCACCAAAGAATTTTGTAATAAGCTCACTCTGTAACATTCTTTTTATATGTTCAGTACTATTCTCTGCTGATGTTGCTGAGTTTGAAAGATAAATGATAAAATTAGTTTCTCTGAATACTATAGCCTTACATACTCGAATCTTAGCCATAGTTGTTTTTCCAATTCCTCTTGGAGCGGCCAAAGATTTTTTTCGCCACTCATGATCCATAACATAAAACATCTTATTATGAAGAATACTAAATGGAGCATCAACTTCTTCTGGAAAAAAAGTCTTTGCAAACATTTGAGTATCTGTCATACAAGATAAGATTAATTCTTGTATTTCTGGATCATGTTTATCAAGATATAACATTAATTAAAAACCTTTATAAAAATTTCTATTCTTTTGTAATTGTTCAATAGTAACATTATTTTTTGTTACATCATCTTTAATATTTCCCAAATAAGCTGTAAGAGAAATAATGATCATTATTACAATACTGATAGTAAAATAAAAAAGTTTATTTGATACCTTGTTTTCTAATAATGAAGATAATCTATTGAAAATTAAATCATGCTCCTTTGAATTATCTGAGCTAAAAGAATCAAATTTATTACAAAGATTTTTAGTCTCAGTAATATTTTGAATAAGTAAATCTCTATCTGATAAGTTTTTAAATTGATTCATAAAAAATTTCATCCCTTTTCAAGTTCAATTCTTCAATTCTATTTAAACAATCTTTTTCAGTTTTAAAT
>Ga0256846_1000760_pt1 | contig 11768 bp, 7 predicted proteins | sample TevniametaG_FD_189098 | JGI IMG/M metagenome (GOLD analysis project Ga0256846, IMG submission 189098) | Tube worm associated microbial communities from hydrothermal vent at the East Pacific Rise, Pacific Ocean - Tevnia | ecosystem: Host-associated > Annelida > Integument > Unclassified ...
TCAGTATTTACAGTCCATTTTGTAGAGGCAAGCTCTGAGCCAGCAGTAATTGTTATAGAATCAGCAGTTGAGACAGTGATGTTTAATCCCATTGTAGAGCTTTTGTAGGTTGAGTAGTATCCTTTACTTATATTAGTGATAGACTCTCGGATTTCGAATTCCAAATTTTCTATTTTATACCCATTAGGCATTGAATTATCTACTATATATTTAAGAATCATTCTTTCTTCTCCTTCGTTATCAACACTTGGTTTTAACAAAAAATAAGTATCCCCATTTCTACGGTGAAGAGCATTATAAAATTCCAAAGTCTTTTTCCCAGGAGGACTAAACTTCACACGCCCATATCTTTGTTTATAATATGCCCCCTCTTTTGCATCTGAAAAACTAAATGTCCCATCATGATAAAACCAAGCATTATCTTTATTTGTCATATCAAAAAGAACTTTATTGACATTTACACCATAACCAGTTACTTCATACACTCTAATCATATTTTTATAAGGACTATTTTGCTTATTTACCTCAACATTCATCTGCAAGGTTAGTGGGAAATTAAAATCAGAATAACTAAAACCATGTCCAGAATAAAACCCTAATTTTGCACTAAATGCAGATTTAAGCCCTAAACCCATAACCATTTCATAGGCTTTTTTTGAATCTAGACTAATCTGCTCAAGAGGAAGGGTTAAAGGAAGATTAGGATTTTCAATAACATAGCCAACTGTAATCAGCCTGTAATCTTTTCCATCATAGCTCTGAATTTCTGATGCATCTAACTCAAAATCCCAGTTAGAATATTTTAGCTGGGCATCAACAACAAATGGATCCTCATCATTGTGCTGAATTAAAATTCCTGATTTTGCATTTTCAACATAAACATCAGAGATATATGAATTCTTATCTGTACAGCTAAGTTTTAGAATATTTTTCTCATCATCATAAGATGCATAAAACTCACGCGTGTTTTTATCAAGTAGGTGTATTTTATTCTCTGTTGAATCTTTATCTTGAACAAATACTTTTATTTGCTGAATTATTTCAAGATTATTTATTGTCAATTTCAGCTCAGAATTAACATTACCCGAGAAGATGATTTTGCCTTTGATGCCGGCTTCATCGCTTTCGAGATAAAGAGTATCGGAAACATTGCCGGGTGATTCAAAGCCGGAAACGGGAATATGCGACCTGATGAGTTCGGTCTGAGATAAGTAAGTAAAGGACAAAAAGAATAAGCAGATAAATAATACATTTTTTTTCATTTTTATATGTACCTCCCGAGCAATATTGAAACGAAACTGAATTAGATTTGACTAAAATAAATAAAAAAAATAAAAGAGACAAATAAATTTAAACACTGCGTTGTGTCCGGCTGTTCCACCCTCGCCCTTTGGGAGAGGGCCGGGGTGAGGGTCGGCTGTTTAGTATTTTTTTTATCCCCTCACCTTAATCCTCTCCCAACGGGAGAGGAGATAAAGGCATTACATCTTCACAAACCTATACATCTTACCGCCCACACGGACAAAATACACACCCGCCGCCAAGCCCGACACATCAAGCCGAATATGTCCCCCTTCGGAGGGGGTGCCTGCGGAGCAGGCGGGGGAGGATAAAACCACATTCCCCAGCACATCATATACTAATAAGGAATTAGATTGGCTACGCCGCTGCCTTCGGCGGTCTTCACTCCACTTCGTTTCGTTCAGAATGACGAACTTTTTTCTCTCCTTGCTAAGGAGAGATGTCGCGAAGCGACAGAGAGGTCGGCTGTTTCTCCCTCGCCCTTCGGGAGAGGGCCGGGGTGAGGGTCGGCTGTTTTGATTTTTTTTGTCCCCTCACCTTAATCCTCTCCCAACGGGAGAGGAGATAAAGGCACTACATCTTCACAAACTTATACATCTTGCCGCCCACACGGACAAAATACACACCCGCCGCCAAGCCCGACACATCAAGCCGAATAAGTCCCCCTTCGGAGGGGGTGCCTGCGGAGCAGGCGGGGGAGGACAAAACCACATTCCCCAGCACATCATATACTAATAAGGAATTGGATTGGCTACGCCGCTGCCTTCGGCGGTCTTCACTTCACTGCGTTTCGTTCAGAATGACGAACATTTTTTCTCTCCTTTCTAAGGAGAGATGTCGCGAAGCGACAGAGAGGTCGGCTGTTTCTCCCTCGCCCTTCGGGAGAGGGCCGGGGTGAGGGTCGGCTGTTAAAATAAAACCCCGAGTTAAAACTCGGGGCTATTTCATCACATCTTAACAAACTTATACATCTTGCCGCCCACACGTACAAAATACACGCCCGCCGCCAAGCCCGACACATCAAGCCGAATATGTCCCCCTTCGGAGGGGGTGCCTGCGGAGCAGGCGGGGGAGGACAAAACAGTATTGCCCAGCACATCATACACCCTAACCGCACTCTTTGCGGACTGCCTCGTTATATATCCTTAGTATTTCTTTTCTGATATTATCCTAATATCAACACTTGTTCGTCAATATATTAATAGTTTTAAAAAATAATTTTCGGGTATAATGAAAAGATTTGAGTTCATTGTTTTAGTGTTGTTAATTTTAGTTTCTGCAAACCTAATGGCAGGCGAAACACTATTAATGAGAGCCGCTAAAACGGAATTGCAACGTTCTATGAAGGGCTTGCAAAGTGAGGAGTATCCACCGTATTTCATTTCTTATGAAATAAACGAGATTAATTCTACCGATATTGTTGCATCATTTGGTAAGATTAAGTCATACAATCAGCAGCAGAGAAGAATTCTGGACATTGATTTACGTGTCGGTAATCATAAATTGGATAATACACATATTATCCGTGGTGCATCGTTTAGTTTTGGTTCGGGCAGGTTCTCTACGCAACTACCTCTTGATGATAACGAAACTGCAATACGGCAAGCGATATGGTATTCCACGGATAGGTACTACAAGAAAGCCGCCGAACGTTATGAAAAAGTATTAACAAATAAAGCGGTTAAAGTTCAAGAAGAAGATACATCTGCTGATTTTTCACACGAAAAACCCGCAAAATATTATGGCAAACCTATTAACTTTAATTATAATGTAGATGAATGGAAGGCACGTTTGCGGCGGCTTTCTGCCGTATTTGCCGCAGAACCTTGGATATATGCCGGCAGTGTCTCTTTCTCGGCACAAATGCTCCATAAGACTTTTATTAATTCGGAGGGGAGCGAACTTGACTGGTATGAACCTACTGTTCGCGTATTTATTTCCGCACGGACAAAAGCCGAAGACGGAATGAACTTACCTTTGTATAAAAGTTATTTTGCTTTCAAACCGGAGGACTTGCCCAATGAAGCAACTATGCTGAAAGACCTTAAGCAAATGCTCCAATTGTTAAAAGGTTTGAAAGATGCTCCGACTATGACAACATATTCGGGACCGGCGATTTTATCCGGTGAGGCGGCCGGCGTATTCTTCCACGAAATTTTCGGTCATCGTGTGGAGGGGCATAGGCAAAAAGACCCGAATTCCAGTCAGACATTCAAAGATTTTATTGGTGAGACAATTTTACCGGATTACATTGATGTAGTTTTTGAGCCGCAAATTAGAGAGCGGAACGGGGTACAACTTGCCGGATATTATATTTATGATGACGAAGGCGTGAAAGGACAGAAAGTTGTTTGCGTTAAGGACGGAAAATTTAGGGGCTTTCTGATGTCGCGTTCACCGATTGAAGGCTTTCCGCATTCAAATGGACATGGCAGGAAACAAGCGGGTTATAGCGCTGTTTCGCGGCAGTCCAATTTATTTGTTATATCGAAAAAAACCGTCAGTGTGAGAAAATTAAAAGATATGCTTCGCAAGGAATTGAAAAAGCAATCAAAGGAATACGGATTATATTTTTCTATCGTGCAGGGTGGCTTTACTTTCACTGGACGCACTGTGCCGAACGCCTTCAATGTGCTTCCATTGCTTGTTTATAAAATATATGCAGACGGCAGACCCGATGAAATTGTTCGAGGTGTAGATTTAATCGGTACACCTCTAACGACATTTAAGAATATATTGGCAACGAGTGTTCAAGTAGGTATATTCAACGGTATATGCGGTGCTGAATCCGGTGGTGTCCCTGTCTCGGCAAGTTCGCCATCATTGCTGGTTTCTCAAATCGAGGCGCAGAAGAAAGCCAAATCCCAAGCAAAAGTTCCGATATTACCGGCACCTAATACAAAGAAAAGCCAATGACAGCCGAAACATTACATAGCGAGACACAGTGGTTCAGAAAAACAACATGGCTCTTTGCCGTTTTGTTGATATGGCTCTTTATGCTTGTAGGAAGCATTTACGGACTATATACCCAGTTAGTGCTGCAAATTCCATTTGGCAATAGGGCAATGTCGGACACTATGCTGATTATCACTACATTCTTTGCCGTATCGGTCTCTACCGTAATGCTCATCTTTTTCTTAGTGGCACGTCTGGAAACCATTATTAGGGCTGATGGTGTTTACTTTCGTTTTGTACCCCTGCTTAATAAATTCAAAATGCTTAAAGCCGTTGATATTGTTTCTTGCGAGACTTTACAATATCGTCCGATTCGCGATTTCGGTGGCTGGGGAATACGATATAATCGCAAACAAAATACATATTGCTACAATGTACGTGGGAATTTAGGAGTCCTTTTGCATTTGCAAAACGGAAAGAAAATCTTATTTGGCTCGCAAGACCCACACAAACTTAAAACTGCTATTGACAAATTAACAGGAGTAATTAGAATATAATGAAAAAGCTCATAACATTATTTTTATTATTTACAATTTTCATTCAGCCCGGATTTGCCCGAACTGATGACGATATTCTCCAAGCAATGCGAGACGAAATTTCCCGTTCGCTTGGGCAACTAAAGATTGAGTCCCTTGATAAACCTTATTATATTGAATATAAGTTAATTATTAGACGTAGTCATATAGTAAAAGCATTATACGGAAGTCTTACGGAATCCCGTGATATTCCATCGGCTCAACTAAATGTTGGCGTTAGGGTAGGTGATTATAAATTTGATAATTCAAATTTCTTTGACTTCGGACTGAGTTTCTTTGGTGGTGGTGACCAAGAGGAATCATTTAAACATCGCAAAATTCCTATTGAATTAGATTATAATGCTCTTCGCCGTGAACTTTGGCTGGCGACCGATGCCGCTTACAAGCAGGTTGCTGAAACTTTTACTAAAAAGCAAACTACGCTTAAAAGCCGCCTTCGCAAGGATACTACACACGATTTCCTAAAAGTGAAACCGGATAAGCATTACTATAAAGAACACTATCCTGACTTTGATACTCCCTACTTCGAGAACTTGACAAAGGAACTGTCCTCCATTTTTACAAAATATTCGCAGATTGATATTTCTTCGGTCGGTGTTGAATACTTGCCGGCTACTATTTACTATGTGAATAGTGAAGGTATGGAATATATCAAAAACGATTTCTATACAGGATTAGAAATTGTTGCGGCAACACAAGCCGAAGACGGTATGCCTTTGGCGAATTATTATACGGCGTTTAGTCGTTCACCGAAAAGTTTGCCTGCAAAGGATTCATTATTAACCGCTACAAGAAATGTAGCCGAATTACTTGCAAAATTGAAAAATGCTCCAACACTTGATGATGCCTATTCCGGTCCGATTATATTTGATAGGGTAGCCGCTTCGCAGATATTTGCTCAGGTTTTTGTACCTAATTTGACAACACAACGCTCGCAGCTGACCGAGAGTGGTATTCAGGATAACGAACGATTTACAGCATTTCAGAATAAGATAGGTGGCAGAGTGCTTCCCGAATTTTTCGATGTAAATGATAAACCTGCACTAAAATATTTTGGCGGAACCGAGTTGATGGGAAATTATTTAATTGATGACGAAGGCGTTAAATCCGAAAACGTCCTGTTGGTAAAAAAAGGTTATCTTAAAGGACTTTTGTCTTCGCGAGTACCTACAAAGCGGGTTCGTAAATCCAATGGACATCAGCGTGGTGGGGCGCCTATGTTTAGCAATATTACCATTAGTTCGGACAAAAAGCATAGCCGCACATATACACAGCTCAAGAAACAATTGCTGAAACTTGTAAAAGACCGTGAACTACCCTATGGTATTGTTGTAAGGAAATTAATTGACCAGAATATTATGTTTACCACATTATTCCGGCTGACAAAAGGGCTTGCTGTCGGTGGACAAATTCGCCGTTCGCTTCCTGCTGTCGAAGTATATAGAATATATCCTGACGGACACGAAGAACTCGTCCGCGGCTGTGAGGCAAAAGGCTTCACTCATCAATCATTCAAGGATATTATCAATGCGGGCAAAACAAATTATGTGCTTAATTATCTTGCGCCCGCAGTTACATCTCCATTTATGAGTGGCGGCAGTCAATATGTTATGGCATCGGTAATTTCCACCAGCCTTCTGTTCGAAGATGGTGAAATCAAATCAGTTGAACAAGATTTTCCGAAACCTCCATTATTGCCTTCTCCGGTTACATTGAAATAGCATAAGACAGTTGCACATTGTTTTTTGCTTGCTTCTCTTTCCCCTCATAAATTTAGGAGGGGAAAATGAAGACAAAAAGAAGACAAGAGGTATTGCGTAACTGTTTTTTCATCTCATTAATGAAGTAGAGCGTAAAACATTACAGTGCGATGTTTTACGGCGAAGCTTTTACGAAGAGATGACTTTGAATTCCACGAGTTCGAACACTGGTCTATTGCTTTGTTATTTTTCACTCTCACATGTAAGATACCGTTTAACAGAATAACTGCTGGAAAAATATATGATTTTTTTACAATCTATAAAGTTTTTTTATATAATATTGTTATATTGTCAAAAAATGATATGCGAGAAGAAAAATATTTATGGAAACACATTATATATATGATAAAATATTCTATGGATTTGTATTGAAATTTCCTTGATAAATCGGTAATGGTGAACCGAACCATTGCCGAAGATAATGATAATTATTTGAAATACAAACATACTATCCGTACATTAGCATTTTGAAAAATAATAATTTATAAAATCAAAGAAAAGGGAAAAAAATGGGAAATAAATCAACGAAACACATCAATGAAGTAATGAATGATACAGTTTCTAAAACGGTAACACCACCCGCAATTGCTGAGGCAAAAAAATTATTACAAATTAAAAGAAATCAGATTTTTATTGAAGATGATTCGTTTATAGGAGATCCATATTCTTTACTAGGACGAGTTCTTGAAGTAAGAAGTAAAGACGAAAATTGTGATAATAATGTGAATAATGGATACGCCGAATTTTCGGCTTTTCCTATTCCAGGTGTTTCAGTTAATGAACAATCGAAAATAAAACAACCTTTAAAAACAAAATCATTTATTGTAGATAATAAACTCAGTTTAAAAATAAATTTTCTGAGTTTTTTGAACAGCAAACTTGATAATGATTCACTTTTTAGTGTAATAGTCTTTGACCAAGCTATTGGACTTTTAAATATTCAGGATCCAAACTATCTATCCGGTATGAGAATGTGGTTGCGTCAGAATGAAGATGTTATCTATGACCCTAAAATATGTCATTTATTGGTAGTAACAGGGATGGTGCAAAAGAATATAATTAGAAAAAAGTATAAAAAATTTGATGTAAAAGTCAAAGGAGGTGCCTATGGACTTAGTGTTAATGGCTGTCTCTATACTAGTACTGAGGATTACTCATTAGATATTAGGTTCGGATTATCATATCAAAGAATTCCTATTCCGAAAAAAACAAATATTCTAAAAGCTGAAACAATTTCAATTGCAAATACTAAAGTAAACGTAGATGAAATTGAAAAATTCCTTACTATGAAGAATCCAACCATTAAAGGAATGTCGCTGCATGAACCGGCAATAAAGACAGATTTCATAGATACTCTATTATTTCCTAGTGCTTCGGAAATTGAATTTCTTGATAATATTGAATATAAAAACAAGTGAATAAAATAGTTTGTTTTTAAGCATGGAAAGAACCATCTAATGTTGTTGATAAATATATATATGTATCTTTCTAATATTACATATATATAATTTAAATTTTCAATAATTTAATAATTCAACTCTTTATCTGCAGAATTCTGTGATTTGTAATTAAATATGTATGGTATTCATGATTAGCCCCGAGTAATAAATCGGGGCTGTTTATTTTAATAGCAGATGACGAGATGTAAGAGGAAACAGAAATCGAATTTAATTAATCTACTCCGAGTTGGGACTGATGTCTATCAATAGAACAAGATGTTGCACTTATGGTGCTAAAAGGCAATGTTAATAATTTTTTAACCGGTGCTTTTAGGTTACGGTGCTGAATATTCTTGATATTCGCACCTTTGCCCTGTAGGAATACACACTAACGATAAATAACCAAAGACTTAGTTATTGTCTCGCCACCTAAACGAACGCTGAGAAAATATACACCTGGAGGGATTGCCGCAGTATTCCATATAACACTTATTGAGTGATTATTCCTTCTTTGAATATTAAACTGTTCTTTACTTGAAATATGGTTACCCAGCACATCATAAACATTAATATCAGCTTGCTCAATTTTATAGTTCAAATCAAAGGAAACGTTTAAACTTACTAAATTTGATGCGGGATTTGGGACAGGTTCACCGATATACATTGTTCCTTTCGTTTCAATATTTTCATCTATTCCTGATATTTTTTTCAATTTTGCAAACCACATAACAGGTCTTTTGAACAAAGAATCATAGGCACGAATATAAAACAAACTGTCTGTACTTGCAATAATACTCAATTGTGTATATCTAGTTGGTGAAACAAGATGCCAATTGGACGGTTGATTGACAATATCGTCATTCATATATAGTTTAGATTCAATCCATCTTGGTTTATTATGAAATCTAATTGCTCTAAAATAGTATTTATTAGCTATTTTCTGAATACCATAGCTACCGGGTATATAGTTTTCCGGATACTTTACTATTTTATGTAATTTTTTTTCTACAATATCAATCATATAAACCGTTGCATTTCCATTATTATCTAAATAATGAAAAAAGATTTCTTTATCAGTTTTAGAAGTGTATAATAACTGTATATTGTTATAAATAATTTTTCTTTTGAAAAAATCAAACTCTCTCAGTGTAGTCCAAGATTTTCCTGTATCTAATGATTGAATTAGTGCTAATTTTAAATTATATTTCCACTGTCTATTACTAATATTTTCGGGATTACTATATTTCAAAATCAAAGCATAGAGATTGTTGTCAAAGAATGTTCCAATGCACACAAAATGTGCCGAATCAAGAAAATAACGACGTTTTCTTTCCATTTTTTTATCAAATTCATAAATAAATGAAAATGGCCAGGGGGTAGCATTAAAATCCAAATAACCATTAAAACTAAAAAGCAATTTATTCTTGTTTTTGAATAAACTATATTTTTTAAATTGAATAGATGGGCAACCATAACCTATACCATTATTAGAGTTTTTTAGAATTACAGTTTCACCACCATCATTAGTATATACGAAATTCGTATCATTTTCTACCTCTGTATGATAATAAGCAAGCCCAAATTTATTATTCATAAATAATTCCGTACCCCAATTTTTTGTATCAGAAAAGCGTATTTCTTTTGTAAAAATATTATAATAATTCTTCTGAGGCAACCAAGTTGTTCCTTCGTCAGTTGTATGAACAAATTTTGCATATTGACCTACAAAATAGGCATGTTTATCATCTATTCTATAAATCCGGCTTGCCCAACGCAAGTCCAAATGTGATTTTAATACCCAAGTTTTCCCACTGTCGAATGACATATATATTAATTTATCTTTACCAACAGCTATTATTATTTTATTGGTTAAAAATTTAATTTTCGCGAAAATAGTATTGGAAATATATCTATCATTAATGCCATCGTTAATTTTTTGAGAGTTATTATTTGGTAAGACTTTAATAAATGATATTGAATCTCTGTTATAGGAAGACAAATATATTCTGCTCAAATTGAATATTCCATTATTCTTTGTCGCCCAGACTCCTATGCTCAATCCTTTAAAAATCAATTGAACTTTATTGTTTTCAAAGGAAAACAGATTAGTATGTAGAGAAAAATATAGGGTGTGTCCTATTTTAAACAAATTTGAAGGAACTCTATTATTATTCTTATTTATTTTTCCATATTTTGTTAAATCAATTTTTCTTGTCTTATCATTCTTTAAGTCTATTTCAGTTAGTTCTGTTGTGTCTGATACATAATAAATCTTATCATTAACTATCTCGAAATTATATTGGTCACCAATATTATTGCTTGGATTACCGTTAATTTTTCCAATTACTATATCATATTCTTTTATTTTTTCCATAGCAAGATTAGATACAACAATCTTTTTCTCTCCGAGACAATAAAGCAAATTATTGTAGGGTAATATTCGGTGAAAAGAATAGTTGCCAATATCGTGCATTTCCCATGTTTTTCCTTTATCATAAGATTTTATTATATAATTCTTATCCAAAACGCCATAATCGTATCCATAGTTTAGTAAATCCATTACTGAATACTTGTCGTCAATTTGAATTTGTTCCCAGTTAATACCCATATCGGTAGAGCGGAGTATCACACCACCGTTACCACCTACGAAGACACATCTATCATTGGAAGTAATCGAAAATAAATCGGAACGAACACGTTTCAATTCCAGTTGTTTGAATATATCGCTCTTAGCCGTCAAAACCAGTGACAAAATAGATAATAGAAAGAATGATAAGACAAGTTTTTTCATTTTGTTTTCTCCTTGGATATTTATTTATTAATTACATTCAGTCGAAAAACAATCTGTTTCCCAATATTCGTCCCAAGTTTTACCAGGTGGTGGCATTTGTGGCACTGGATGATGACAATAATGATCATCCGATACCGGTGTTTTGGAAATAAGTATTTTTCTAGGTTCAGGGGGCGTTACATTATAATCCATACATATTTTCCAAATTGAACGACATTTATAGTTTGAATTTTTACATGGGAATCTCCATAAACCATAAACATCATCAGGATAATAAGGTTGCCAATTCTTGTAATACCAACAGCCTGCAATATTTATTTCTGCAATATAGTATGGATTATTATTGTCATCACATGGTGGATAAGGTGGTGAACAGAAGTTTTTTGCATCACTTGCAATTGCATTATGAAGCCATGCTGAAAAATGATTTTCATCTGGTATTAGAGCAAGGCAATGGTAACTATACGTGGTAAATATAAAGTCGACCTCAATTACAATTTTTTTTAAATTATTGTCCCATTTACAACAATAAACAATCATGACATGACAAGTATATTCAGTTTCTGGTGTACTATAGCTATAAACAGTAGCAAGAGTATGCTGTGTATATCCTGGTGGACAGTCAGCTTTTGTTTTTACAAATGAAAGTGAAAGAAAAACAATAACAAGGAATATCAATAGCTTTTTCATAGTAAAGCTCCTAATATAATTTTTTAAAAAGTAATAAATTTGCCAATAAGCTACTAATTTTGTATATTTAAAAGTTGAAATTAGCAGATGCTATTTTCGGGGGACTAACGGGGATAGTTTCTTCTAAGGGATACAGAACCGCTAGTCCCGTTTTTTTAATAAATTTGTTCATAACACCTACCTTATAAATTTAGAAAATAATTATGATTATTCCTCACAGGAATAATTGAAATATTTGATTTTTTAAAATAAAGTTTTTTAATAATTACAATATTAACATAATAAATCCCCCCCC
>Ga0256846_1000761_pt1 | contig 11736 bp, 10 predicted proteins | sample TevniametaG_FD_189098 | JGI IMG/M metagenome (GOLD analysis project Ga0256846, IMG submission 189098) | Tube worm associated microbial communities from hydrothermal vent at the East Pacific Rise, Pacific Ocean - Tevnia | ecosystem: Host-associated > Annelida > Integument > Unclassified ...
ATACCTGATCCCAAACTTCACATAGCACATTTCCATGAGACCAAAAGAGTGGCATCAGCTTCCGTGCTTGCAGCCCTTCAGGCTGGAATATGCCATTTTGAAGCAACCCTGGGCGGCCTTGGCGGACAGCCTGCCAATTTTCTGGATGACCGGCCCATAAAGGGAACAGGGGATTATTACTATGAAGATGAACGTTATGTCGGCCTGGTATGCCTTGAGGATACCCTTGTACAAATTGATGAAATGGGTATAGAACATGGATATGACGTTGACAGAATCCTGTGGCTTGGCAGGCAGATGGAAAAAACCTGCGGAATGCGGCTCAGAAGCGAAGCTGCCATCAACGGCAGAACCCTGAAAGAAGGCCACATGCATTTTGCAAGGCCCGGCCTTGCAGAGCTCAAGGAAAAACTTGGAGAAGAACCGGATCAAAGTTTCCCCAAATAATGACGACAAGGAGATGTTATGGAAGACAACAATGAAAAAGTCCCGCACATCAACATGGACTATTTTGAAGACCTCACCGGCAGCATTAAAGGCGAGGCAAAGGAAGAAGAACAGGAAGCAGTGGGAAAACGCATCAAACAGGTCAGGCAGGAAAGGGGAATATCCCTTGAAGACCTTGCCAACCTGACCGGGTTTGATAAATCAAGGCTTGAAGATATTGAAAACGGTCTTGAAAAGCCTCAGCTTGGAACTGTGATGAAGCTGTCCAAAGCCCTTGACTCTGCAGTGGGACGTCTGGTATCCGGTATGGGCACCCGCCTTTATTCCATCACAAGGAAAAATGAAAGAAAACAGATCTCAAGATCTGCTTCCAAAACCAGCAAAAAAAATGTCTATTCCTATATGAGCCTTGCTCCTGAAGTTCAGGGCAGGCATATGGAAGCATTGATAGTACAGCTGGAAAAAACACAAGACAAGGAAATATCAGTCCACAACGGGGAAGAATTTGTATTTGTACTTGACGGAGTTGTCAATCTCATCATTGGCAATGACACCTATGATCTTGAACCTGGAGACAGCGCATATTATCTGTCCACAACTCCCCATTTTATCACGGCAAAAACATCTAAAGCCACCATACTCGCTGTTCTGTATGAATAAGGAGGTAAAACAATGTCAAAACTTTTGTGGCAGCCATCTGAGGAAAGAATCAAATCCACCAATATGTACAGGTTCATGAATCTTATAAATGAAAAATTCAACACAAATTTCACTGATTATCCAGCTCTCTGGGAATGGTCTGTGGAAAACCTTGAGGATTTCTGGGCAACAGCATGGGATTTTCTTGACATAAAAGCGTCAAAGCCGTGGGACAAGGCGATTGACGACCCGACCAAAATGCCGGGTGCAAAATTTTTCACCAATTCCAGGCTGAATTTTGCAGAAAACCTCTTAAGATTCAGAAATGACAACATTGCTCTTATCTTCAGAGGTGAAGACTCTGTACGCCGTACTCTTACATACAATGAGCTTTATGATGAAGTTGCAAAGACTGCTTCGTCCTTAAAAGCCCTTGGCATCAGAAAGGGTGACAGGGTGGTTGGATTTGTGCCCAACATGCCGGAAAGCATTATTGCCATGCTGGCTGCCACAAGCCTCGGCGCAATCTGGTCCTCATGCTCTCCTGACTTTGGGATCAAAGGAGTGCTTGACAGGTTCGGCCAGACAAAACCAAAGGTATTGTTCACGGCAGACGGATATTTTTTCAAGGGCAAACCACTGGACAGCATTGAAAGAATAGCAGGCATTGTAAGTGAGCTTCCATCCATAGAAAAAATTGTCGTTATTCCCTATATCTCACAAAATTCAGATATAAGCGGACTCCCCAATGCCGTGACCTATGATGAATTCAAGGATCCGGATGCCAAGGAAATTGAATTTGAACAGACAGAATTTGATGATCCTTTGTATATCATGTATTCATCCGGGACAACCGGGCTTCCCAAATGCATGGTTCAAAGTGCTGGCGGAGTGCTTGTGCACCAGAAAAAGGAACTTGTTCTCCACACTGATCTGAAAGAGGAAGACACAATTTTTTATTTCACCACATGCGGATGGATGATGTGGAACTGGCTGACCTGTTCCCTGAGCGTGGGAGCCACACTTGTGCTCTATGACGGCAATCCGTTTCACCCCGGGCCTGAAGCATTATGGAAGATGGCTGAACAGGAAAAAATCACTGTGTTCGGTACCAGTGCAGGTTATATTGAAGCCCTGAAAGCAGCAGGGGTAAAGCCTGGGAAATCATTTGACCTGTCAAACCTGAAATCTGTTCTGTCCACAGGCTCTCCCCTTTCAGAAGAAAATTTTGAATTTGTATATTCTGAAATAAAACAGGATCTTCAGCTGTCATCCATTTCAGGAGGGTCTGACCTTAACGGATGCTTTGCCCTTGGAAATCCAATGGGCCCAGTATACAAAGGAGAACTTCAATGCCGCGGCCTTGGCATGAAAGTCTATGCATATGATGAAAACGGCAAACCTGTAGTGGGAAAACAGGCAGAACTTGTCTGCACTGCCCCCTTCCCTTCCATGCCGATTTTCTTCTGGGGAGACGAGGACGGATCAAAATATCATTCTGCATATTTTGACGAATATCCGGGAGTATGGACACATGGCGATTTTGTCATGGTGACAGAAACAGGCGGAATGATAATGTTCGGAAGATCAGATGCCACATTAAATCCAGGAGGCGTGAGAATAGGCACAGCTGAAATATACCGCCGCCTGGATGCAATGGAGGAAATAGAGGATTCCGTAATTGTCGGCCAATCATGGAACAATGATGTCAGGGTCATCCTATTTGTAAAACTGGCACAGGGCTTTGAACTCACAGACGAGCTTGTCAACAGGATAAAGGCGGACATCAGAGCAAATGCCTCTCCGCGCCATGTTCCTGCCAAAATAATTGCATGCCCTGATATTCCATATACACTTAACATGAAAAAAGTTGAACTTGCTGTAAAAAAAGTAATTGAAGGCAAGGAAGTAAAAAACAAGGATGCACTGAAAAATCCTGAAGCCCTGGATTTCTTTGCAGACCTTGAAGAACTGAAATCATGAACACAATCCAATGACAAAAGGGCGGGATATGAAGACTCAGAAAAAACAGAACAGCACCAACTGCGGCCGGAATCATATCCCGCCTTCTGTCAGTCTTGTTGAAAAGCATTATAATTGTGACGATCTTACGGAAAAAATCACAAAAGCTCTTGCAGATTCAGGTAAAAAGCTTTCAGATCTGAAGCCAAGAGACCTTGCTCCTGTTGATCAGCTTCACACAGGAGGAGCAAAGGCAACCATTGAGCTTATAAACAGGACAGGACTTGAACCTGACACCATGGTTCTGGATGCAGGATGCGGAACAGGAGGGTCTTCGCGCCTTCTTGCTGAACACTTCAGACTCCGGGTTACAGGTATTGACCTTTCATATCAGTTCATCAGGGCAGCACAATTTCTTACCCGATGCACAAATCTTGAAAACCGCATATGCTTCCGCCAGGGTTCTGTTCTCTGCCTGCCCTTTGAAGATTTAAGCTTTGATGCTGTTCTGTGCCAGCATATGCTCATGAATATAGAAGACAAGCATGGCGCAATAAATGAATTTTACAGGGTATTAAAGCCGGGCGGCAGGCTCATCCTCCATGAGATTACCAGAGGCACAGGCCAGAAGCCTGCTTTTCCCGTGCCCTGGGCTGCCAGCCCCTGCACCTCATTTCTTGAGCCATGGCAGGAAATTTTATCCATAATTTCCAGGTACGGATTCACGGCAGTATTTCATGAGGACAAAACCATGTCTGCGCTTGAATGGTGGAAAAAGGCTGAATCAGTATCCCGTAAAAAAATACCCGGGCCAGGCAGAACCTCCATGGGACCGGGTATTGTTTTTGGCGAAAATGCAAAATTCTTTGCCAGAAATATGCGGGCCAATTTTCAGCAAAATTCCATCTGCCTTATTGAAGCCATGTTTAAAAAAAGCTATGATGGATGAAATTTTACAGAATCCTACGGAGGGGATACAATGATTTCACAGACACTGCAAAAAGCAATCAATCATCAGATAAACCGTGAACTTTTTTCAGAATATTATTATCTTTCCATGGCATCATATTTCAATTCAGTGGGTTTGAGCGGATTTGAAAATTTTTTTCTTGTTCAGGTGGAAGAAGAAAGATTCCATGCCATGAAAATGTACAGATTCCTCAATGAAAGGGGAGGCAGGGTTTATCTTCAGGAAATTGAGGCCCCAAAGACCGAGTTCAAGTCTCCTCTTGAAATTTTCACCCTTGCACTGGAACATGAGCAGCTTGTTTCAAAGCTTATCAACAATCTCATGGACCTTGCAATAAAAGAAAACGACCATGCAGCAGTGAATCACCTGAACTGGTTTGTTGATGAGCAGGTGGAAGAAGAAGCTTCCATGGAGACAATTTTAAACAAGCTTAAATTAATAGGCGGAGAAGGTCATGGCCTGCTCATGCTGGACAATGAACTTGGTTCAAGGGTTTTCAACCCGCCTGCAAACTAGGAACGGCCGGCCTAGAGAACATCTGCCAAAGTGTCTGTAAATGAGAACTCTGCCGTTATCTGGCTTATGACCTGAGAAACTGCTTTTCTTGCAGTTTCAAGGGCATCATAGGCCGGATCCCTTCTGATGGCTCCATTGTTTTTCCCGATTTTTTTCATGTGGTGCCTGAAAAGTTTATCAAGGGGTTTCTCAGCCTTGTGTACCATCTTGTCATCATGTTCTGCCAGCTGATTGACCATTTTTTCAACAAACTGGTTGATATCCCTGATGGAATTGGATTTTTCCTTTTTCGGGCTGTGGTTCTCAGGATACGGCTCTGTGACAGAAGAAAGCGTACCGGGATTTTCCCTTGGCAGAATCTCAGGCTCCGCAGATTTCGGCACTGAAGCAGTCTGCTGTGTATCCTGAACAGCTTCCTGATCAGCATATGCCTGTTCAGAACTCATGGCATATGATCTCTGGTAAGTTATATCTGCCTGATACATTGCCACGGTATCATAATTTTCCATGGTCATTGACATTGCCTTTGACACTGCTCCGTCAAGATTACCCTTTCCCATTCTGGAAATAATATCATCTATTCCCTTTACAATATTTTCTATGTCCTCAAGTTCTTCATCACTTAAATCACCGGCAACGGTAAAGGAAAAACTTTCCCCTGAGGACAATGTGATCTGCCTGTAATTTTCAGCAACAGATACTGTTCCTGAATCTGTCTGCATGACACCCCTGCTGTTATACATTGAGGCATCAAACCGGGCAAAGGTGCTGGAAGTGAGAGTCACAAGGTCTCCTTCCCTGGTTTTAATGGTCAATCCTGCATCAAGGCTTTCATATGCACTGAGCGACTGTTTTTTCACATAGCCTGAAAGCCTGGAATCAGGCATGGTCTGCTGGCCGGGAATCAGCCCTGCCTGTGAACACGGGTTGGATATGGTACTCATTGTGATTCTCCTTCATATTAACTGAAACTTTTTAAACCAGAGGTAATATTAACTATCGGCATATAAAGAATAATCTTGAATGCTGGTGAAAATAAGCAAGACTGGTTTATATTGGAATTTTAAATAAATATTATATAATCTTGTGAAATCTGATAATCAGGGCATAAGGAAAAAATAAAAAAGGATAAAAATGGACACCTTTGGATTCACCCGGAAAAAATTCATGGGCCTTGATCAGGGGACACAGAACAAACATGTAATAAACTGGCTGACAGATTTCTACCATCGCATTGCCTGTAAAAGAATCAATGAAAAAGCCCTTGATATATTTGTTTCACAATATAATATCATTCTTTCATGGATGGGAATGCCGAAATTTATAAAGCCAGAATCCTTTGAGCCTGTAATATGGATTGAAGCTGTTTCCGACAGGATTCATCTGCACAGGTGCGCCATGGGAAAGCATCTGCGCGACCATGATCTTGTTGAAAGGATCATGAAAAACGATACACAGCTTCCCCGCTGCCATACCAGCATAAACTGCCATATAGCCCTTGACGGGTTAAGAAGCCTTTTTAATATCGGCTCTGTTTTCAGAGTCTGTGATGCAGCCGGATTTGATTCGGTCATCATCGGCAGAAGTCCCGGCAAAGAGCATCCCGGAGTACAGAAGACCTCCATGGGAGCCTATCAATGGGTGGCGCAGGAAAAAACCGATGACCTTGCCCTTACAATAATTGAAAAAAAGAAAGCAGGGTTTCATATCACAGGGATTGAGACCATGGAAGGTGCACTGCCTTTTTATGACATGACATGGCAGAAGAATACAGTCATTGTGTTTGGAAACGAAGAATACGGGATATCTGCCCATGTCATGGAAACCTGTGATGATTTTGTTCATATACCCATGTTCGGCCGAAAAAACAGTATCAATGTCGCAAACGCCGTTTCAATCATATGTTTTGATATTGCAGGGGCTTTGCACGAAAAAAACGGAAACAGACAATGAAGAACCTTGCCATACCCCTGGTGATCCTGAATCTGGTTTTACATGGTTTCATACCACAGGCCATGGCATTTCACCATGGCACACAATACACCATTTCCGGCACCACCATGGGAACATATTACACGATAAAATTTATCTCCAGAAAAAAACTGTCTGCTGTATTATGGAAACAAAAAGTTGATATACTTCTGAACCAGGTCAACCAGACATTTTCAATGTATATAGCCCAAAGCGAATTGTCCCGTTTCAACCGCAGAAAGCCAGGTGCTGCATTCAGGACAAGCCCTGAATTCTTCAAGGTGCTTATGACAGCCAGAACCCTTTATACAATTACCAAAGGAGCCTGGGATGGAACCGTCAAGCCTCTGGTTGATTTATGGGGGTTTGGCGTAAAAAAGGCAGAAGACCGTATACCAGACCGGATCATGATCAGAAAAGCCCTGGCAGAAACAGGGTTTGGCCATATATATTTTCCAGCAGACAACATGGTTGCAAAAGATATGGATGTCACCCTGGATCTTGGCTCCATTGCCAAGGGATATGGAGTGGATGCCGTGGCAGAACTTTTCATGTCATGGGGCATAAAAGATATTTTAATTGAAATAGGAGGAGAACTTTACGGAGCTGGACGCAATATCAGTGGGAAAGACTGGGTGGTCGGCATAAGCAGACCTGACAGAAAATATGCAGACCAGAACCTTTATCAGATTGTCCGGCTGCACGGGAAGGCAATTGCCACCAGTGGAACATACAGAAATTTTTTCAGGGAAGGCAAAAAAAATTTTTCCCATATAATTGACCCGAGGACAGGGTTTCCCGTATCAGGAAATATTGTTTCAGCATCTGTAATCGCAGAAAACTGCACATTTGCAGACGGACTTGCAACCGCACTTATGGTCATGGACATACAAAAGGGTATCAGGCTTGTGAACCGGCTTGAAAATACAGAATGTCTTATAATACAGAAAAAAGGGGACAGGCTTGTCAGCCATGTTTCAAAAAATTTCACGGCATTGGAGGTAAAATAAAAATCAGCCTTTGTATCTCATTCCCTGAAAAGAGTCCCTTTTCTCAAGTGTATGCTGGATCATATTAAAGGTCTGCCTGTATCTTACTGCCCATTCAGGCGCCCTGAGCTCATCTGAATGGGGATCGCCTGTTATTCTCTGGATAATTATATTTTCAGGCAGAAGTTCCAGAAAATCACACACAATGTCCACGTATTCCTGCTGTTCCATTGGGGTGTATTCCCCTTTTTGCCACATTCTGTCAAGGATGGTGCCCTTAATGACATAAAGCAGATGAATCTTGACTCCGTTGACTCCGGTGCCTGCAAGTATTGATGCTGTTTCAAGCATCATCTTCCTTGTTTCCCCGGGAAGCCCGAGAATCACATGGGCACATATGTTGATGCCTCTGCCTGAGGTCATTTCAACTGCATCGGCAAACTGCCGGAATCCATGTCCCCTGTTGATGAGCTCAAGTGTGGAATCATGGGCTGACTGAAGCCCGTATTCAAGCCATACAAGATACCTGTCCGTATATGATTGTATCAGATCAAGTTTCTGTCCATCAATACAGTCCGGTCTTGTTCCGATTGCAAGCCCAACCATGCCTTCGCAGGCAAGGGCTTCATCATACATCTGTTTCATGCGTTCGCATGTGGTATAGGTATTGGTATAGGACTGGAAATAGGCTAAAAATTTCTTTGCCTTGTATTTTTTTACCATGGCAGTTCTGCCGGCCCTGATCTGGTCAGTAATGGAAATACCCCTTGCAGCCATACCGGTTCCAGATCCTTTCTGATTGCAGTAGATACAGCCTTTGCGTGACAGGGTCCCGTCCCTGTTGGGGCATGAAAGCCCGGCATCAATGGTGATTTTCTGCACACGCTGGCCAAACAGCCTGCGCAGATATGTATTATAGTCTGAATATCGTTTCTGCTTATCCATTAATTATCCTGCCAGGAGTCTTATCAAAACCTGTTTTTCAGGGCTGTCAGGCTATTTATCACCAATGCAGAACAAAAATCAATCAGCAAAATAAAAATACATAGCAAAGCCTGAAAGCCTTATTGCCTGATTGCTGTCAATATTATATATTAACAGATTATGTTTTTTTCAGACAATAAATATGATGTCATTGTAATAGGGGCAGGTCATGCAGGCTGTGAAGCCGCCCTTGCATCTGCCAGAATGGGGTGCAAGACCCTTATCATGACAATTGACCTTGACAAGATTGCCTCCATGCCGTGCAGTCCTTCCATCGGAGGAATGGCCAAGGGCCAGCTTGTAAAGGAAATTGACGCACTTGGCGGATACATGGCAAAAATAACAGATTCATCTGCCATACAATACCGTACTTTGAATACCAGAAAAGGGCCTGCCGTTCATTCAACAAGGACACAGAATGACAAGGCCATGTATTCAAGAAACATGAAGCTTGCCATTGAAAAGACATCCAACCTGGATATCAGGCAGGCAATGGCCGGAGAGCTGATTATTGAGAACAATATTGTAAAGGGCATAATTGACTGCACAGGATTTGAATATCAGGCAGAGGCAATTGTCATTGCAACCGGAACCTTTCTCAGGGGCACAGTCCATATAGGTGCATCCAGAATTCAGGCAGGCAGGGCCGGAGAATTTGCCTCGGTCAGTCTTGCCAGAAACCTTGAGGAACTGGGGTTCCAGACAGGCAGAATGAAAACCGGAACTCCGCCGCGGCTTCATGCAGACAGTATTGATTTTTCCGCATTCACCATTCAGGATTCAGAACCAAACCCCACTGCTTTTTCTTTTTCAACCCGTGAAATTAAAAACCCGATGCTGCCAAGCTTCATGGGCAGGACAAATGAAAAAACCCATGAAATTGTGAGGAAAAACCTTGAGTTTTCAGCCCTTTACGGAGGCCATATCAAGGGACGCTCAGCAAGGTATTGCCCGTCATTTGAAGACAAGATAGTCAAATTTCCCGACCGGGACAGCCACCATGTAATCCTTGAATACGAAGGAATCGGGTCAAAGGAAATTTATGCTTCAGGCCTTGGCAACAGCCTGCCGCTTGAAATTCAGTATCAGGTCGTCCGCTCGGTAAAAGGACTTGAAAATGCCAGAATCATGAGACCTGCATATGCCATTGAATATGATTATATCAACCCGCTCGAACTGTCTGCCAGCCTTGAGACAAAAAAAATAAAAGGCCTTTTTCTTGCCGGCCAGATCAATGGTACATCAGGGTATGAAGAAGCTGCCGCCCAGGGGATTCTCGCCGGAATAAACGCAGGATGCAGGGTTCAGAAAAGAAAACCATTTATCCTGGACAGATCCCAGGCTTATATGGCGGTAATGGTGGATGACCTGATCACAAGAGGCACAAAGGAGCCATATCGCATGTTCACTTCAAGGGCTGAATACAGACTTATTTTAAGGGAAGACAATGCTGACCTCAGGCTGGCTGAACTTGGGCATGAGCTTGGCCTTGTGGATGATGAAACCCTGTACAGATGCCGTCTTATCAAAGAACAGACAGAAAAGGAGATACAAAGAATCAAAACCACCACAGTCAAGCCATCTGACAGGGTAAATGCTTTTCTTGCATCAAAAAACAGCAGCCCCATTTCCAATGGAACAAAACTGGACCAGCTCATGAAAAGGGCTGAGCTGGACTATGAATCATTAAAGCAGATATGCCCGTTACCTGAACCTGTGCTTAAACGGGCAGGCAGGCAGGCTGAAATCATGATCAAATATGAAGGATACATCCGGCGTCAGCTCAAGGAAATAAAGAAATACAAAGACCTTGAAAAAATTCGCATACCGGAAAAATTTGATTATGAAAAAGCCCATGGCCTGTCAAATGAACTGAAGGAAAAATTGTGCCGCATACAGCCCTCATCCCTTGGCCAGGCATCCAGAATTGATGGAATGACCCCTGCTGCCCTTTCCGTGCTGATGGTGGCAATATCAGCATTTCAAAAAAACACAAAGCCTTGACTCCTATAATTTTGCTCTTACCTTAATGTGCATAAATTGCTAAACTAATGAATTAATTAATAAAAGGATTAATATATGGCTGATGATTATTACAAAATTCTGGGAGTTGACAAAAATGCAGGGCCTGATGAGATCAAAAAAGCTTACCGCAAGCTTGCCCTGAAATACCATCCCGACAAGACAAAAGGTGATAAAGCCCTTGAAGATAAATTCAAAAAAATAAGTGAAGCATATGCTGTTCTGAGTGATCCTGAAAAAAGGAATCAGTATGACACTTATGGATCTGCTGATTTCCAGCAAAGATTTTCCCAGGAAGATATTTTCAGAAACGTGGATTTAGGAGATATCCTGCGTGAATTCGGATTTGGAGGATCAGGCGGATTTTCCTCTGTCTTCGGAAGAAGCGGCGGCGGTTGCAGAGGCGGTTTTTCTTCAGGAGGCAATTCCTTTTTCCATAATATGGGAGGCGCAGGTTTCAGACAGAGACAGCAGCCTGTAAAAGGCCAGGATATTGAATACGAGATCCCCCTGACCCTTTCCGAGATCATGAACGGAACCAAAAAAACAATTACGATCAGTCAGGGCGGTGATACCAGGGCAATTGAGGTTAAAATCCCCAAAGGACTTACCCCGGGCAAAAAAATCAGGCTTGCGGGAAAGGGGCAGCCCAGTCCCAATGGAGGGCCGGCAGGCAACCTCTACATAAAATCAAAACCCGTTGTAGACAAAGACTGGGCAATTGAGGGCAATGACATACTGGTTACAAGACAGATCCCGTTGACAACGGCATTGCTTGGCGGCAAAATTCAGGTTGCCACTCCTGACGGCAAGACAATAAACCTGAGTATCCCGCCGGGAACAAACCACAGGGCAAAATTGAGAATTCCGGGACGGGGCATCCCGCATATGAAAAAAAACACCTGCGGAGACCTTTTTGTTGTGATTCATGTTACAATGCCTAAAAAACTTACATCACAGCAGAAATCACTTGTTGAACAATTAAAGGAAACAGGATTATAAATTTATCATGCCTGAACTGATCCCGCTAATCTCGGAATCCGAGATCCAAAACAGAATTAAAGCCACAGGAAAACAGATTGCAGATGACTACCAGGACAAGGATCTTGTCCTGGTAGGTATTCTCAAGGGTTCTTTTATTTTCCTGTCTGACCTTACACGCAATATCAGCATTGATCATGAAATTGATCTTGTGGGAGCATCATCCTACAAAGGTACCTCATCCACAGGTCAGAT
>Ga0256846_1000763_pt1 | contig 11705 bp, 8 predicted proteins | sample TevniametaG_FD_189098 | JGI IMG/M metagenome (GOLD analysis project Ga0256846, IMG submission 189098) | Tube worm associated microbial communities from hydrothermal vent at the East Pacific Rise, Pacific Ocean - Tevnia | ecosystem: Host-associated > Annelida > Integument > Unclassified ...
CGTGTTGAAATAGACATGAAAAATGATATCGGCCTTTTCCAGTATACAGGCGGAACCACAGGGCTTCCAAAGGGATGCATGTTAAGTTTTTATTCTGCACTTTTCAAGACTGCTTCCACAGTTGCCATAACCTGCATGACAGAAAACACTGTATGTCTTGTTACCATGCCTGTTTTTCATATTGCCGGCATGCTGGCAGGCCTGACATCATGTGTATATGCAGGAGCAACCCAGGTTCTTTTATCCATGTTTGATGTAAAAACCGCAGTCATGGCAATTTCACAGTACAAAACTGATTTCTGGTACAGTGCTGTTCCCATGAATGTGGGCATAATGGCTGATCCTGAATCAAAGAAATATGATCTTTCAAGTCTTGAGCTGTGCCTTACCTCATCTTTTGGAATTCAGCTGACAAAGGATATTGCAGGCCAGTGGAAAGAATTCACCAACGGAGGCCTGCTTGTGGAAGGCGCTTATGGATTAAGCGAAACCCACACCCTTGATACTTTCATGCCAAGGCAGAAAATAAAATATGATACCTGCGGCATCCCAGGCCCTGAAGCTGAATTTAAAATCATGAATCTTGACGGATCAGGCATGGAAATGCCGCCCGGAGAAGAAGGCGAAATAGTTCTTAAAAATCCCGGCGTGTTCAAGGGATATTGGAACAAGCCTGAAGAAACGGCAAAGACTCTTGTTGACGGCTGGGTTTATACAGGCGATATAGGCCGGTTTGATGAAGACGGGTATCTGTGTCTTCTGGGAAGAGTCAAGGAAATGATCAAGGTTTCAGGATTTTCCGTGTATCCTGAAGAAGTGGAACTTTTACTCAATTCACACCCAGAGGTTACACAGTCGGCAGTGATAGGAGTACCGGACAGAACAAAGGGAGAAGTGGTCAAGGCATATATAATCAGGGTCAAAGGCTCTGATCTTGATGAACAGGGCCTGATAAAATGGGCAAAGCAGAACATGTCTTCCTATAAATGCCCGAAATATGTGGAATTCAGGGAAAGCCTTCCAACTCTTGCAACAGGAAAGCTTCTGCGCAGGCAGTTAAAGGAGGAGGAATTAAAAGCCAATGAAAGCTGAAAATTCCCTTGATGTGCTGGAAACAGAAGAAAAAAGAATTCTGGCAATGGGCGGTGAAGCAAAGATCCGCCTTCAGCATCAGAAGGGGCGGTACACTGCGCGTGAGCGCATAGACAGACTTCTTGACAGAGATTCATTTTTTGAAATGGGCAGGTTTGCCCATTCAGACATGCCTGGAATGGAGATAAAAACACCTGCTGACAGCAAGATTACAGGATACGGCATGATTGACGGCCGCAAAGTGGCTGTGTCAGCAAATGATTTTACTGTAATGGCTGCAACTTCATCCAGAATTGCAGCTAAAAAAGAGCAGCAGCTCAAGACATATGCTTCACAAAAGGGTATTCCCCTGATCTACCTTGGTGAGGCTGGAGGTGCAAGAATGCCTGATATCATGGGTTCACGCGGCCTTGCATCCTTTGGCGGAGGAGGGTTTGATTCCTTTGTAACCACAATGAGCAGAGTGAGAAAAAACCTGATGATAACAGCCATCATGGGTGAATGCTATGGAATGCCGACATGGATGGCATGTCTGTCTGATTTTGTGGTTCAGGTAAAGGGAACAGCCATGGGAGTGTCAGGACCGCGGGTGCTGGAGCTTGCCCTTGGCGAACAGGTTTCAGATGAAGAACTTGGCGGATACAGAGTTCACAGTGAAATCACAGGAATGGCTGACAGGGTTGCTGATGATGAAGAACACTGCTTTGAAATCATAAGAAAATTTTTAACCTATATGCCGTCCCATCCTGACGAACTGCCATCCTGCCGCCCTGTCCCTGAAGGTTCAGGCGATCACATGGACCAGGTTTCGTCCATTCTTCCTGAAAAAACCAACCGTGCCTATGATATGATAAAAATACTGGAATGCATTGCAGACAGGGAAAGCATCTTTCAGCTTAAACCTGATTTTGGAAAATCAGTTATAACAGCCCTTGCAGGAATAAACGGGAAAACAATTGGAATGATTGCAAACCAGCCCATGGTGATGGCAGGGGCAATGGACACGGACGGTATTGACAAGGTCATAAGCTTTCTTTGTCTTTGCGACACCTATAATATTCCCCTTGTGTTTTTTCATGATATTCCAGGCTTTCTGACGGGCAGGCAGGCTGAAAAATCAAAGGTTGCAGCAAGGGTAATGAATTATATGAATGCCCTTGGCCAGGTGAGTGTTCCCAAGATTTCCATTATCATAAGAAAATCATATGGAATGGCATTCTGGAACATGGCAGGCTCAGGATGTGCCACTGATTTCATTGTTGCATGGCCTACAGCTCAGATGAGCTTTGTTGATCCTGTTATTGCGGCAAATGTGGTGGCAGGCGATTTAAAAAATACCGGCAGCAGAGATGAAATTGTACAGGCCATGATCAATGAAACATCACCGTTCGGAGCTGCTGGAATGTATGATATTCATGACGTGATAGATCCTGCATCCACGCGGGATTATATTATAAAAGCGCTGGAAATTGCAGCAGGAAATCTGAAAAAACCTGTGTCAGATCACAGGCTGGCCAACTGGCCGACAAAATTTTAAATTCAACCAGACAATACAGGAGATTATAGTGGATTTTAAGGTTTCAGATAAAATAAAAACCATTGTTGGAATGATTGACGAATTTGTGGACAAAGAATTGATACCCCTTGAGCCTGAATTTCTTGCAAAGGATTTTAAGGACCTTCTGCCTGTGATCCGTGAAAAGCAGGACATGGTCAGGAAAATGGAATTATGGGCCCCAAATTTTCCAGTTGAGTGTGGAGGGATGGGTCTTTCCCTGCTGGAGCACGGGCTTGTGTCAGAAGCCCTGGGACGCTGTCCTCTGGGTCATTATGTGTTCTGGTGCCAGGCACCTGATGCAGGTAATGTTGAAATTCTGCATCTTCATGGCACTCAGGAACAAAAACAGGTCTATTTAAATCCCCTTGTAAGGGGTGATATCCGTTCATGTTTTGCCATGACCGAGGTGGACATGCCAGGGTCAAACCCTGTCATGCTGGAAACAACAGCACAAAAACAGGGAGACGAATATATAATCAACGGGCATAAATGGTATACCACGGCAGCAGACGGAGCGCAGTTCGCCATTGTAATGGCAGTTACAGATCCTGATGCTCCTCCGTATCTTCAGGCAAGCATGATTATTGTTCCGACAGATACAAAAGGATTCAACCATGTCAGAAACATACCTGTCATGGGCCATGAAGGCAGTGATTATTTCAGTCACGGTGAAATCCTGTTTGAATCATGCAGGGTGCCTGTAACAAATCTGCTGGGCCGGGAAGGCCAGGGTTTTGTCATAGCCCAGGACAGGCTCGGGCCGGGAAGGATTCATCACTGCATGAGATGGCTTGGCATCTGTCAGCGCGCCTTTGATCTTCTGTGCAGGCGTGCCGGAGAAAGGGTGATTTCCACTGACGGGAAAACCCTTGGCAGCACCCAGACAGTGCGCAACTGGATTGCAGAGTCTGCAGCAGAGCTTCAGGCAGCAAGGCTCATGACCCTTCACAGTGCATGGCTTATTGATAATGAAGGGGCGGCAAAGGCAAGGTCTTCCATTTCCATGATCAAGTTTGTTGTGGCAAATACAATGAACAGGATCGTTGACAGGGCTCTGCAGGCATATGGCGGCCTTGGCATGACAGATGACACCATTCTGGCTTTTTTCTACCGCCATGAACGTGCAGCAAGAATATATGACGGAGCAGACGAGGTTCACAAGACCTCGCTTGCAAAACAGATACTTAAAAAATACAGAACCGGAAAACAGGACCAGCATGGATTACAGGGAATTTAAAAAAATCTACGGGGCTTCAGCCCAGGATATCTCGCTTGAGGTTTACAGAAACAACAGGGATACCATTAAGATCAAAAAGGAAAAAACAGCTGTAAACAACCTGGAAAAAATTTTCAGTGCTGTTTTCAGTATTTCCTTTAAAAAGGGTTTTCAGGCCATGAGCATGCGGGATTTAAGCCATAAGACAGGCATGAGCCTTGGAGCCCTGTATGCATATTTCAAAGGGAAAAAAGCACTTCTTCAGATTATTCAGACCCAGGGGTGGGCCATAATAAAAAAAGATCTTGAACAGGTTTCAGAAACCCATGAAGGCCCGCGCAACAGACTGAGGGCAGTTATCAAGGCCCATGTCTTTCTGTCAGAACTGTTCAGGCCCTGGTTTTATTTCACTTTCATGGAAGCAAGGAATATTGAGGCTGCCAAATCCATGGAAGACCATACCCAGAACATTCTTGCCGGAATCCTGAAAGATGGTGAAAGCCAGGGTATTTTCAGGCCCGGCAACCATGAGCTTACTGCATGCATGATAAAGGCAATGCAGCAGGAATGGTACCTGAAACGGTGGAAATATAAAAAACTCAAGGTAAGTGTGGATCAGTTTGCAGACCATCTTGTGGATCTTGTGGAATCCTTCTGCCTTGTCTGATAACCCGTAAAGCCAAATAAAAGGAAAATATAATGCAGATAACAGACAAAGCCGGACATGTAAGACCTGGAGAGGAAATAGATCCTGCAGCGGTAAAAGCTTTTTTGCAAAAAAATATCAAAGGCCTGTCCGGAGATATCAATATTACCCAGTTTCCCAGCGGATATTCCAACCTGACCTATCTTGTTGATATGGGTGGCACTAAAATGGTGCTGCGCCGCCCGCCAGTCGGGGCAAAGGTCAAGGCAGGCCATGACATGGGCCGCGAATACAGAGTATTGAAGGCATTGCACCCTGTTTTCCCCTATTGTCCTGAACCTCTTGCATATACAGATGATACAAGCATCATTGGTGCGCCTTTCTTTGTCATGGAAAAACTTTCAGGAATCATTTTAAGAAAGGATCTTCCAGGAGGATTGTCCTTTTCACCGGATCAGGCAAGAAAACTGTGCATGTCCCTGACAGACCTGCTTGCCCGTATCCATTCCATTGACATAAAAGAGGCAGGCCTTGATTTCATCGGAAAACCAGAAGGATATGTGAGGCGTCAGGTAAAAGGATGGATCGGGCGCTATAACAGGGCAAAAACAGAAGATGCTCCTGATTTTGACAAGATCATGTCATGGCTTGAAGCTGAAATGCCGGAGGATACAGACAGGCCATGCCTTGTACACAATGACTACAAGCTGGATAATGTTGTTCTGGATTCTTCCTGGCCTGAAAAAATAACCGGAGTTCTTGACTGGGAAATGGCCACCTGCGGAAATCCTCTCATGGATCTTGGCAATGCCCTTGCCTACTGGGTGGAAAAAGATGATCCTGAATACATGCAGATCATGAGAACCATGCCCACCAATATTCCGGGAGCCATGACAAGACGGGAGATTCTGGATTATTATGAACAGAAAACAGGCCTCAGCACGGAAAAATTTGATTTTTACTATGCCTTTGGCCTGTTCAGGCTGGCAGTTATTGCCCAGCAGATTTATTACCGGTATTTCAACGGGATTACAACCAACAAGCGGTTTGCCCCTCTGATTCATGTTGTGAAAGGTCTTGAGAAAACAGCCACAAGAGTCATCGAATCCTCATGGCTGTAATTTATATAAATATATCGCCACCACAAAACAAAGGAGTCAAGTCATGGCAAAAACAATGGTAAACACTGTAACAGGCTCGGTTTCTCCGGATGAACTTGGAATTGCATTAATGCATGAACATATTGTGTTTGGTTATCCCGGATGGGAGGGCGATCAGACCATGGCTCCCTTTGACCGCAAATCTGCTGTGGACAATACAGTTAAAGTGTTTAACCAGCTGAAGGATTCTGGCCTTTCAACATATGTTGACGCAACAACCAATGACAGCGGCCGCTGTCCCGAAGTTTACAGGCAGGTTTCAGAAAAAACCGGAATAAACATCATCTGCTCAACCGGGTATTATTTTGAGGAAGAAGGCTCGTCAGCATACTGGAAATTCAGAAGCAGCCTTGGAGACATAAGCAGGGAACTTTATGATCTTTTCATGACTGAAATCACTGTGGGAATACAGGATACAGGCATAAAGGCAGGCGTGATAAAAATCGGGTCAAGCAAAGGTGTTATAACAGATTATGAAAAAATGATTTTTTCTGCTGCTGCCAGAGTTCAGAAAGATACGGGCGTGCCGGTCATAACCCATACCCAGGAGGGCACCATGGGCCCTGAGCAGGCGGATTTTCTCATTTCAGAAGGTGTTGATCCGGCAAAAATCCAGATAGGTCATATGAGCGATAACCTGGATATTGATTATCAGACAGCAGTTATTGAAAAAGGTGTTTATGTTTCATGGGACAGAATGGGGCTTCAGGGCCTTGTTGGATGTCCCATGGATGAGCAGCGCTATGAGGTTATTGCACAGCTTGTCAGACAGGGATTTGCAGACAGGCTGATGCTTTCCCATGATTATATCATAAACTGGCTTGGAAGGCCCCTTAACCTGCCTGAACAGGCCCTGCCCCTGATTGCAGACTGGCATCCTTCCCATCTGTTTAAAAATATTATTCCTGCCCTTAAAAAAGCCGGAGTAAGTGATGACCAGATTGATACCATTATCAGAAAAAATCCTGCCAGGCTTTTTTCAGCCAGCTGAATATAAGGAACCACAGAGCTTTTTATCTGAATTCAATATAAACAGACAGCGGGAAAGGAAAATAAATCATGGAAAATAAATCACAGCGCCTGCCAATGCCGGTTACAAGACTTGAAGACATGGATGCCCTGAAAAACAAGCGCCTTGAATTTGACAGCATTGCCCAGATGTTTACGGTCAGGGCACAGGAAATACCGGACAGAACCCATGTCATATATTATGACCAGAAAATTACCTATGCCATGACAAACGAGCGCGCAAACAGGGTAGGTAATTTTTTAAAGGAAAAGGGTGTGAAAAAAGGGGATGTGGTTTCCCTTATGATCTCAAATTCTCCTGAAATTTATTATACCATGTTCGGAGCCCAGAAAATCGGTGCCATTGCAGGAGTGATCAATTTTGCGCTTGTGGGGCCTGAAATTGCTCATGTGCTTGATGATTCAAAACCTGTAGTGGTTTTTGTGGGAAGCGAGTTCATGGAACCTTTTTCAAAGGGATATGAGCTTGCAGGGCATAAGCCTCTTGTAGTGGAAGTCAAAACAGATGCACAACATGAGTGTACAACAGCGAAACTTACCCTTTCAGAGATTTTTGACAGGTATCCTGCTGATGAAGCCCTGGTTCCGCAGAAACCTTCAGATCCTTTTTTGCTTCTGTATTCATCCGGAACAACCGGCCTTCCCAAGGGAATCTTGTTGTCAAACAAGGGCCAGCTTGCAGTCTGCCGTGGCATGGCAGCCATAGGGCTTGTAACAAGCGACGAGGAAACCATGCTTGTTCTTCTGCCCATGTATCATATCAATCCCATTGGGGTGTGGACATATCCCATAACATTCATGGGTCAGACCCTGTGCATAAGAAAAGCCTTTTCTCCTGCTGATTTCTGGCCTGCAATCCTTGAGAACAATATCACAATTCTCATGGGAGTGCCTGCCATGTACAATTATGTTTATTATTCAATTGATGCTTCAAAACTGGATATGTCAAAGCTTAAGCTGAAGTTTGCCTTCAGCGGGGCAGCTCCTTTGTCTGTTGAGCTGATAAAAGGGTTCAGGGAAAAATTCAATGTGGAGATTATTGAAGGATACGGGCTTACCGAATGTGTGGGGGTTTCAAGTGTAAATCCTCCGGCAGGCAAAAGAAAGCCGGGCTCATGCGGGCTTGCCATGCCTGAACAGGAAATAGAAATCATGGATCCTGACAATATAATACTTCCTGCCGGGCAAAAGGGTGAAGTCTGTATAAAAGGCGAGAATACAATGACAGCTTACCTGAATAACCCGGAAGCCACAGCCCAGACCCTTGTTGACGGGTGGCTGCATACAGGAGATATCGGATATCTGGATGAAGACGGGTTTTTATTTGTTGTTGACAGGAAAAAGGACATGATCAACAGGGGTGGAGAAAACATATATCCAAGGGAAATAGAGATAGCCATTGAATCACATCCTGATGTAATGGCAGTGGCTGTGATAGGGGTTCCGGACAAAGCCCTGGGAGAAAGGGTCAAGGCTTTTATAGAAATATCAGAACAGGCCTCTGTCACTTCCGAATCCATGAAGGATTATCTTGCGGACAGGCTTGCAAAATATAAGATACCTGAATTTATTGAAATAACAGATAATCTTCCAAGAAACCCGACAGGGAAGGTTTTGAAATACAAGTTAAGGGAACATAATTAAATAAATGGAGAACAAAAAACAATATGAAAGATTTCAGTCTTGAAGGAAAGATTGCTGTCATAACAGGTGCCAGCAGAGGAATAGGTTTTGCAGTTGCCCAAAAGCTTGCAGAGTACGGAGCAGAATGTATTCTGGTGAGCCGCAAACCAGAAGATCTTGACAGGGCAGCAGAAAAAATAAGGGAAAACGGGTTTAAAGCCCGGCCCATGGCATGCCATACAGGCCATCCTGGCCAGATCAGACAAATGTATGAAAAAATAGGTGAAGAATATGGAAAACTGGATATTCTTGTGAACAATGCTGCAACCAATCCCCATTTCGGGGAAATGATCACGGCAGAAGAAAGTGTATGGGACAAAACCCTGGATGTAAACCTCAAAGGTCCTTTTTTCATGATAAAATATGCAGTTCCTCTGATGAAGGACGGTGGTGCTGTTGTTAATGTGTCTTCGGTCAATGCAATAAAACCCGGGGTTTTCCAGGGGATCTATTCTGCAACCAAGGCAGCTTTGCTCAACATGACAAAAACCCTTGCAAGGGAGCTTGCCCCGAAAAAAATCAGAGTCAACGCACTTTTGCCGGGCCTGACTGACACACGTTTTGCAAGCGCCATAATTTCTTCAGAGGAAATATGCAGATATGCTGTGGACCAGATTCCAATGGGAAGATATGCAAAGCCTGAAGAAATGGCAGGAGCTGTGCTTTATCTTGTGTCGGACGCGGCATCTTTTACCACAGGAACCCATGTTATCTGCGACGGCGGAATGCTCATCTGAATTTTGTAAAAATAACAGGAAGAATCACAATGACTCAACTTATTGCAGATCAGAAGGAAATAGATTTTATTCTTTATGAACAACTGAAAGCAGGACAATTACTGGAATGTGAAAAATTCAGTGCTTTTTCAAAGAAAACTTTTGACATGATTATCTCAGAGGCCAGAAAGCTTGCCATAAAAGAGATTTTACCAACCCTTGCAGACGGAGACAGGCTGGGAGCCAGGTTTGAAAACGGGAAAGTCTTTGTGCCTGAATCTTTTCACAGGGCAAGAAAGGCAGTGCGTCAGGCAGAGCTGACCTCTGTTATGGAAGATCCTGAATGGGGCGGCCAGGGACTGCCTTTTCTCATAAGCATGGCTGTGATGGACTATATTGTGGGAGCAAATTATGCCTTAAGCGGATATATTCACATGGGCCACGGCACAGGCAAAATGATTGAACTTTTCGGAACAGACACCTTAAAGGAATTATTCCTTGAAAACCTTTATACAGGGAAATGGTCAGGAACCATGCTTCTGACCGAACCTGAGGCTGGTTCGGATGTGGGAGCCATCACAACAAGCGCAAGAAAAAATGAAGACGGCACATATTCCATTACAGGCAGCAAGATTTTCATTACAGACGGCGAACATGACATGGCTGAAAACATTATTCATCCTGTGCTTGCCCGCATTGAGGGAGCGCCTGAGGGTACACGCGGCATCTCAATCTTCATTGTTCCCAAGATATGGGTCAATATGGACAGAACACTGGGACAGCCCAATGATGTCCAGTGTACTGGAATTGAGGAAAAAATGGGTTTTCACGGATCTGCCACATGTTCCATGTCCCTTGGATCAAAGGGAAAATGCCGGGGCTTTCTTCTTGGAGAGGAAAACAAGGGCCTTGCCATCATGTTTCATATGATGAATGAAGCAAGACTAAGTGTGGGGTTCCAGGGCAGCACAGCAGCTTCCATTGCATATCTTTATGCCCTTGATTATGCAAGAAAGCGTGTCCAGGGCAAGGATATAGCTGAAACCAGAAATCCTGAGGCAGAACCAGTTCCCATTATCCGTCATCCTGATGTCCGCAGAATGCTGACATGGATGAAAGTTCATGTGGACGGCATGAGAAGCCTTGCCTATTATACAGGGCTGTGCATTGACAGAAAAGACAATGCTTCAACAGAACAGGAAAGGCAGCATGCATCAGACATGGTTGATCTTCTTACCCCGGTTGTAAAAGCCTATTGTTCTGAAAGGGGATTTGAGGTCTGTGTCCAGGCGGTTCAGGTTTTTGGCGGATATGGGTATACAAGGGAATTTCCTGTGGAACAGCTTGTAAGGGATGTGAAAATAGCCTCCATTTATGAGGGTACAAACGGAATTCAGGCAATGGATTTTCTGGGACGCAAGCTTGCCATGAAAAAAGGGGCAGTGTTCATGGCTCTTCTGGATAAAATAAAAACCTGCATTGCACAGGCAAAAGAAAATGACTGCTTAAAGTCCATGTCAGATTCACTTGAAAAAGCTGTTGAATCCCTTGGCATGACAGCCATGCAGCTTGGAACCACTGCCATGTCTGAAAAATATAATGCAGCATTTGCCAATGCACATCCTTTTCTTGAAGCTTCAGGTGATGTGGTTATGGGATGGATGCATTTATGGCGGGCCATTGCTGCTGTCAGGGCACTTGAGAAAAAACAGTCTTCCAGAAGAACTGTTTTTTATGAGGGAATTATTACAGGAGCGCGTTTTTTCATGGAAACCATACTGCCTGTGACAATGGGCAGGCTTGCTTCCGTCCAGACCATGTCTGATGCGGCAGTTGCCATGAATGAAGCTTCTTTTGACTGAAATTAAAGGAAATAATTGAATGAACACCAATGAAATAAAAAATGTATTGATTCTGGGGGCGGGAACAATGGGCCTCCAGATAGGGCTGACCTGTGCTGCAGCAGGATTTGAAGTAATAATTTATGATGTCATGGACAAGGTTCTTGATCAGGGCAGAACAAGGATAAAGAAGCTTGCAGACAGACTTGTATCCCAGGGCAGAATGGATTCTGAAAAAGCAGAATCAGGGCTTTTGAGGATTAATTTTTCCAAAGATCCTGAATCTTCCGGCAGACATGCTGATTTTATCAGCGAATCCGTGCCTGAGGATCCTGGACTCAAACAAAAGGTTTTTTCCCGGTTTAACGAAATCTGTCCGGCTCATGCGATATTCACCACAAATTCGTCTACCCTGGTGCCTTCCATGATTGCTGAATCCACAGGAAGGCCGGACAGGTTTGCAGCTCTGCATTTTCATGACTGTTCCCTTACCAATGTGGTGGATATAATGCCCCATCCCGGCACCAGTGAAGAAACCATGACAGCCATTTCTGATTTCTGCCGTGCCATTGACCAGTATCCCATTGTCCTGAAAAAGGAACAGCACGGATATGTGTTCAATACCATGCTGACGGAACTTCTGGCCGCAGCCCTCAGCCTTGCATCAAAGCAGGTGGCTTCACCCGAAGACATTGACAGGGCATGGATGGGTATAATGAAAACCTCTGTCGGCCCCTTTGGTATAATGGATTCAGTGGGGCTTG
>Ga0256846_1000764_pt1 | contig 11695 bp, 11 predicted proteins | sample TevniametaG_FD_189098 | JGI IMG/M metagenome (GOLD analysis project Ga0256846, IMG submission 189098) | Tube worm associated microbial communities from hydrothermal vent at the East Pacific Rise, Pacific Ocean - Tevnia | ecosystem: Host-associated > Annelida > Integument > Unclassified ...
TTGACTGATCATCTCCTGTGCCTTAACTGGTATTTTTTTACAGCAAGGTTATGTTCCTTTATGGTTCTGGAAAATTTGTGGGTTGAGTCATTTTTTGAAACAAAAAAAAGAAAATCAGTGTCAGCAGGGTACAGGGCTGCCTTTAAAGACTGGGCGCCCGGGCTTGCAATGGGGCCTGCAGGAAGCCCTGCAATCTGATATGTATTATAGGGAGTGCGTGTTTTAAGGTCTTTTTTTCTGATATTGCCGTCAAAATCTTTAATTCCGTATATTACCGTGGGATCGCTTTCAAGGCGCATATGCCTTTTAAGGCGGTTGTGAAACACAGAAGATATCAACGGCCTTTCAAAGGATGCCCCTGTTTCCTTTTCAATCATGGAAGCAAGGGTTACAATCTGTCCCACAGTAAACCCCATTGACCTGGCCCTGGCTCTCCATTCAGGTCTGAATACCTTTTTAAAATGCTCAACCATGACACGTATAATTTTTGCACATTTTGTATGCCCGGAAAAAAAATAGGTATCAGGAAAAAGATATCCCTCAAGTGTTAAGCCAGTGATTCCAAGCGAGTGAATGAATTTCACATCACAGCAGAGCTGTATGAATTTTTTTGCGCTGCACATGCCTGAATTTTCAACAAGGGAGGCTGTTTCATACATGCTGAGGCCTTCAGGAATCGTCAGCCTGTATAATTTCACCCTGCCCCTTATCAGGGTATCAAGGATATGTTCCGGTGTGTCAGCGCCGGAAAAAACATATTCACCTGCCTGAATTTTTTTATCAGCCCTTTTGAGTTTTGCCAGGATGATAAAATAAAGCCGGTTTGATATAATGCCCTGGTTTTCAAGTTCTTCAGCAATGGATTTAAGGTTGCTGCCAGGCGCAATCAAAATATCCTTACCTGGCATGCCGGGATGAAAACCTGTTCTGCTGAACCTGATAATCTCAAAGGAAAAATACCCGGCAGCCCCTGCAAGTATTGCTGAAAAAACAAGAATCAGAAATAAATGCTGCTTTAATCTCATCCTGCCATTGGAAATTCAGTGTCAGGATCATAGCAGATTCTGCAGCAGTTAAGGCATCTTCCAGCTTCTTTAAGCGCTGCTTCTTCCGGCAGCACAAGATCCACTTCCACAAAGGAAGAAAGCCTCTGATCAACCGGCAGTTCAGGCATTTTTGCCCTGGGTATTTTTCTGATACCATCAACTTTGGTAAATATGGATTCATGAATTCTTTTCTGCTGCAATGAATCCCTGACAGGCTCAACCGGCTTGCCCTTCAAAAACAGGTCGATCGACCTTGCAGCGCGCCTGCCGCCTCCGATTGCCTCCACCACAAGAGAAGGCCCTGTGGCCGCATCTCCTGCCGTAAAAATATAAGGTATGGAAGACTGCAGAGTGGCTGGATCGTTTTCAATCGTATTCCATCTTGTAAGCTCCAGTTCATTCATCCTGGCATGTGGATCCTGTTCCTTGAAATCTGCATCAGGTCTCTGGCCTATGGCTGAAATAACCATGTCCACCTGAAGAAGGGTTTCAGATCCTTCAATGGGTTCCGGCCGCCTTCTGCCGCTTGCATCGGGCTCGCCAAGCTGCATTTTAAGATATTCAAGATGAGTCACCCTGTTGCCGTCATCCCCTATTACTTTTGTGGGAGCGGCAAGAAAAACAAATTCAATGCCTTCTTCCTCAGAAGCCACGATTTCCACTTCATTTGCGGGCATTTCATTACGGGTACGCCTGTAAACCATATAAACCTTATCAAGGCCAAGCCTTAAAAGTGTTCTTGCACAGTCCACAGCAGTATTGCCTCCGCCAACCACAGCTGCTGTTCTGCCAAGTTCCATTTTTTCTCCGCTTGAAATTCTCTGCAGAAAATCAATTCCTGTGAAACACCCTTCAAGATCTTCACCGTCAATGCCCAATGAATAATCCTTCCATGCGCCAACTCCCAGGAAAACAGCATTATAACCGGCAGCCATGAGCGAGCCCAGTCCGAAATCAATACCGAATTTAACATGGTTGAACGCTTTTATGCCAAGATCAAGAATTCCCTGAATTTCCCAGTCCAGAACTTTTTTAGGCAGCCTGTATTCAGGAATCCCGTATCTGAGCATTCCGCCAAGCTTTGGCATAGCATCAAAAATATCAACCTGATGACCGATTCTCCTTAAAAAATACGCACAGGAAAGCCCTGAAGGCCCTCCTCCGATAACAGCCACCTTTTTACCTGTATCAGGAGCGCATTTAACCGGAATCCTGACGCCTGAATTCATTTCATAATCAGAGGCAAAACGTTTAAGCTGATTAATTGAAACAGGTTCATCTTCAATGCCTCTGCGGCACTCATCCTCACATGGATGGGGACATACCCTTCCACATGCCAGGGGAAGAGGATTTCTCAGGCGTATGGTCTGGACAGCTTCCTTGTACTTCCCTTCCCTGATCTGCTGAATATATCTCGGGATATTGATTTCAGCAGGGCATGTCTGGGCACATGGAGCCAGAGGATCATGCTGCTGATTGAATTTCATGAGTTTTTCCGAAAGGGTCTGAACCTGTATGATATCCTTGGGGCATGCATGCTGACACGCTCCGCAGCCTACACACAATTCCTCATTCACGACAGGATGGCCGTCCGGCCCCATTTTCACAGCTCCGAACTTGCATGCCTTGATGCAGTCGCCAAGGCCTATGCATCCCACAGTGCATACCCGTTTGCCTCCAAACACAACAGCCATGGCCTTGCAGGATGAAACACCCATGTAATGATACTTGTCAGCAGCCCGGTTGCCTCCGTTGCACAGGTTATAGGAAAGAGGAGCTTCTGCCTCACCTGCATCAACTCCCATGATCTGAGCAACTTTCTGTGCTCCTTCCTTGCCTGATACAATGCACAGGCTTGGGGGCTCCTTTCCGTTTACAATGGCTTCCGCAGCAGCCGAACATCCTGCATATCCGCATCCTCCGCAGTTTGCTCCGGCAAGGCTTCCCTCAACAAGAGCTATCCTGGGGTCTTCGTAAACATAAAAAATCTTGGACGAAAGACTGAGCACAATACCGCATGCAGCACCGATGCCCAACATTAACAATAAAGCTGGTATCATAATATCACCTTATTTTTCAGATATATTTTCAAATCCAGGATGAATCCGGGACAGGTGTTTAAACCATACCCTTGAAGGCCATGAATGTAATTGCTATTATTCCAGCGGTTACAAGACCTATGGATGTATCCTGCAAGGGTCTCGGCACCCTTGCAAGAAGGATTCTCTCCCTTACCCCTGCAAACAGTATAAGTGCAAGCCCGTATCCAACAGCATAGGCAAAAGATGCTATTATTGCCTCCACAAAGGAATAGTTTTCCTTGATATTAATGAGGCAGACACCCATGACAGCGCAGTTTGTCGTAATAAGTGGCAGAAAGATCCCAAGGCCAGAATAAAGTGCTGGAATGCTTTTTTTAAGAAACATTTCAACAAACTGCACAAGGGATGCAATAACAAGAATAAATGAAACAGTCTGCAGATAACCAAGGTTCAGGGTTTTAAGCAGGTATTCATTCACAATCCATGTAATGCCTCCTGCCATGACCAGCACGAAAATAACGGCCATTGCCATGCCGACTGCTGTTTCCATTTTTTTGGATGTGCCAAGAAACGGGCAGTTTCCAAGATACTGGGCAAGGAGAATATTATTTATGAAAATACAGCTTATAGCCAGAACAAACAGATCATGCATTTTTATTTCTCCTTTTTATTTATTTCCGACCATGTTCATCAGGCACAGCAGCAGGCCAAGTGCCACAAATGCCCCAGGTGCCTGCACCATGAAAGTAAACGGGTGAAATTCAGGCCCCATCTGAAATATCGGATGCCCTCCCCAGATGGTGATCGTGCCGCTGCCAAGAAACTCCCTGACCGCAGCCAGGGCTGCAAGAGCCACAGTAAATCCGATTCCCATGCCAAGCCCGTCTGCAAGGGAAAGAAGGGGTGGGTTCTTGCTGGCAAAGGCTTCTGCCCTTCCAAGCAGAATGCAGTTAACAACAATGAGAGGGATGAATATTCCAAGTTTCAGATATAACGGATATGTAAATGCCTGCATCAAAAGCTCCACAATCGTGACAAATGTGGCGATAATAACAATATAACAGGCTATCCTCACCTTTGAGGGGATAATATTTCTGAGCAGGGAAACCAGTATATTGGAAAAAACCAGCACAAAAGCGGTTGCAACCCCCATACCGATTCCATTCTCAACGGTCTTGGTTACCGCAAGGGTAGGACATAGTCCCAGAACCAGCCTGAAAGGAGGAACTTCAGCCCAGAGTCCTTTTGTAAATTCTTTTGCCAGGGATTGTGCCATAATTAATATTCTCCTGATATATGATAACGCACTATTTAATCTTTTTTAAAATTTCAGGTTTCAGTTTCCTGAAAATCTCTTTTGCCTGCCTTGCAGCAACACATACTCCCTTTGAAGTGAATGTAGCGCCTGACATTCCGTCAATGTCTCCACCTTCACCCTTTAATGAAAACTTCTTATCAAGGCTCATGCCTGCAAACTGCGAGACAAAGGTTGGGTCATCCTTTGCCCTGGACCCTACCCCGGGGGTCTCAGAATGGGTGGTGACCCGCGCACCAACAATCTTGTCCGTTTTTAGATTAATTCCTATCATGAGCCCTACCGGGCCGGCAAATCCCATTCCATGGGTTTCAAAGGCAATGGCTTCACTTCCGTCAGCAAGCTTTGCAGGAAAGATCTGCCATGCGGTTTTACCGGATTTTATTGTAAATCTTTCTTTTAAAGGGTCATTTGTCGTTTCAGGAAAAATTTCCTTGATTGCAGGTGCTTTCTGAAATTTCAATATCTGGTTTTCAATCCTGAGCTCGGTTCCTGACTTGACCGCGGCAAGCAGGCCGCCTGAAACTGCCGTCAGCACAGTCAGCACCACTACCATGTTTATCATTTCACGCATTGTTTACACCCTTTCCCAAAGTTTTTGGTCTAATTTTATCAATGAGGGGGTTCACAAGGTTTGCCAGCAGAATCGCAAACACAGTGCCATCAGCATAGTCTCCGATATTTCTCATTAAAATGATCATGACTGCGGCAAAGAGTCCATAAATTATCATTGGAACCGTATTTACAGGAGAAGAAGAGTTTTCACCTGCAAGAAAAAAAGCAGCCAGAAGGGTATATCCTGAAAATAGATGAAGCATGGGCCCGCCATAGAGTTTCGGATTCATCATGTGAAAAAGCCATGCCGTCACAACAATGCCTGCAATGAACGATACAGGAATCTCCCATCTTATGTATCCTCTTAAAATAAGATATACACCTCCTATTATAAGGCCCAGCCCAAATACAGACCCTATGGCTCCCACCTGTTTTCCCATTACAAGATCAGCAACAGGAAACAGATCTGCTGCCGCGGATGCACCGTGAAACTTGAGTGCAGGCAGAGGAGCAAGAGCTGTAAAGGCAAAATCATAATTAACATATGAAGCATCAAAATCAAAAAACACTTTCCATGAAAGCATGAGAAATGCCATGCCTATAAGGGCAGGATTAAACGGGTTTGCCCCGATTCCTCCAAAAATCATTTTTCCGATTATGACAGCCACAAAGGTTCCGGTTATGACAAGCCACCACGGAGATGTGGCAGGCAGCATCATACCAAAAACAAGGCCTGTCACGGCTGCATCAAGGTCTCCAATACTGATTTTCTGCCTGGATACAAAATTCATGACAAGCTCCCATATCATTGCGCTTGAAATGGAAAGCGAGATAACACCCACAGCGGGTGCGCCAAACTGAATAATACCGAAAACAACTGCCGGAAGAGCAGCAATCAGTATGTTCAGGTTCATCTGGAAAAGACTGTCTCCATCATGCCAGAAAGGGGCGTGGGACACGGTCAGTTTATAGGTGTTCATTGGCAGTCTCCATTTTATTATGCATCTGCTCTAAGTTTCAAAAGCTCATGTTTTCCAAGCCTTATATACTGGAATAAAGGTATCCTTGCCATGCATACATAAGCACACAATCCACATTCAATGCATGCTTCAAGGTCATATTTATCAGCAGCTTCCTCATACTGGTCAGCTTCAAGATATCTGACAAGAATATTGACAGGTATGTTGACAGGACAGATCCTGATGCACTTGCCGCAGTTGACACATGGATAGTCTGACAGCTGCGGTATGATGTCCCTGTCCTGGATAATGATTGTATCCATGTCAGGCTGAACCGGATGATGGGCGGTAAAAGTTGCAAATCCCTTCATTGGCCCGCCTATTACGATTCTGTCCCGTTCATTTACATGTATGCTGAAAGCCTTGAGAATACGGCTTAGAGGAGTTCCTATTCTTGCCTGGATTCTGTGGGTGTTGCCCTGTTTATCAATTATTGTAAGAATTTTTTCAAACTCAGGAAATTTTTTCTGCCAGGCCCTTGCAAGGGAAACCACAGCCTCTGCACATATGAAGCATATGCCTAAATCTTCAGGTTTTCTGCCTTCCGGCAGTACAGTGTTCAGGTGATCTTTCATTATCATTGCAGGAAGTGCAGCAGGATATTCATTTGAAATTTTCAGGATCTGAAAGGAATCAAATTTTTCCCCGAGATTCAGGGTTTCAGGAAGAGCGATGCAAAGTTTGGGAACCTGAGTTATCTTTTTCAGAAGCTGGGCTCCCTCCTGAATTTCATCATGAAATTTTACGGCAATATACTGCTGAGTTGTAGACAGAAGATCAGTATCCGTGCATGTAACAACTATGGTGTTTATCTTAGCTGCTTCATTTGCCAGGATTTCCAGAGGCGGGGCTCCGGGCAGATCCCTGAAACACTGATCAGCAAACCCTATTTCAGTATCGGATTCAGTGCAGGCAGTTTCAGCCCTGGTTTCTTTTTTATCGTCATGAATAACAATATATGTGGATGTATTGCCAAAATCGTCTGAATATACATCAATCTGCTTTATTGTACCTGATACAGGAGAAATCGTATAAGCACTGCTGTCGTCATATAGACGCAGTTTTTCTCCTTTTCTGACCATATCACCTGTTTTCAGTATTGCCTCTTTTGTGCTGTCAATGGGATCATGCAGCAATACAATCAGGTTGGGAGGAACCGGTATGATTTCAGGCTCCCTGGGGTCAGGTCCCACAGATTCATAGGCGAGCCTTGGTTTTTTTAATGTGAAAAAAGATCGTTTAATCATAATAAGTCCTTATCTTGTAAAAAGCCTTGGTTCATCCATTATTACAATGAATGGCACGAATTACATTCTACCGGACCTGAGCCAAGATCTTCATGGCATCCCTTGCACTTGGCATGAAATGCATCAGTAAGCGACGGCATGTCGTCATCACCCTTTTCTTCGTGACACTCACTGCAGTTGTAGGTTTCATCATCTTCAAGGTTATGATGGCAGTCCAGGCATTGTTCCGTGTATTCGCCTGAGTGTACTGAATGGGTGAATAAAACTTTACCAGCCTTGGTCTGAAACATTATCCTTACCGGATTTTCAGGTGCAGGGGGGGTAAAAGAGGCATAGCATATGATTCCTGTGATCAGAAAGATGACCATGATCAATATAGCTATTTTTAGGTCTCGTTGTGATGTCATAATACTTCTCTCTTCTGTTAGGGTTAGAGTTTATGCGACAAACCCACAACTAGGCAGCGTATATATTATATTGGGAACTGATTGGCAAGAAAAAAATCAGCTTATGGAACAAGGTTTCGGGATGACAGAGGAAATCTTTCGTATGAGAAAGGGTTTGTATTCTTTTTTACGGGAAAGGGAATTATGTTTTACGCGTATGATGAAAAAAGCGATGCCAAAAAATAAAAAACCGGTTATAACCGAAGAAAAAGACGGTTCCATGCCAAAGTACGGGGCAATCTTTTCGCCTGTCAGGGCGCCGATAATCATCAGGATAACAGGAAATACATAAAGAAAAAAAGTCAGAATCATGATGGGACGGGTTTCAAGGCCCACAAGAACCTTATCGCCTTTTTCCACCATAAGTGTATTTTGAACCTGAATTATCATTTCTTTCTGATTGTCAGCAGTTCCGCATGTATCTCTTGAGGAGCATGATTCACATGCACTGGATCTTATTGTCTTTACCCATGCAGTCGAGGCGTTGGCAGATGTAACAATTCCGTTTTCAGTTATCATTATGATTTACCGGTTAATTATTTTTTCAGGCAACAATATTTACAATCTGGCTGGCTGAGTTTGCACCTGCTGCACTCTGGTCTGACTGATTTTCCTCAGGCAGGGATGAAGCCCGTGTTTCAGCAGCAGCTTCTGATGTTTCACGGTTCTGTGCAGACCTGGTTTCAAGAGCTTCACGGCTTAAGTTTACCTCAAATGCATCCCTTGTTGCCTGTGTATCTTTCTCATTAAGCTCGGTACGGGCTGCTTCAAGGTTCTGGTTGCGCAACTGAGCATTGTCAACAGCCTGGGGGGCTGCTGTATTATTATATGCGGCCTGTCCCTGTAAACTGTTAATATTCATGATCTTTCCTCCCTGTACTATTTCATTGTCACATTTAAAGAATAAACCTCATACCAGGGCCTGTCAATTTTTTTTATCTGTTTTTCCTTGACAAAAAAAAGCCAGTCATATATATCATTCAAGTCTTGATCACAAGACGCTGCTCCCCAGTAGCTCAGTTGGCAGAGCAATTGGCTGTTAACCAATGGGTCCGCGGTTCAAGTCCGTGCTGGGGAGCCAACTTTATCCATAATATAATCCCCTTAATCTTCTGTACCAACTGAGTGATTCTTTCTTTTCTTAATACCACGAGCCGAATTGACAGGAAGACTGATGACAAATCTGGTGCCCCCTGTTTCCACGGGCTCAATCACCATTCTGCCTGCGTGAACTTCAGTTATTATGAAATATGCAATCGAGAGCCCGAGCCCTGTCCCTTTTCCCACTGGTTTGGTTGTAAAAAACGGTTCAAACACATGCTTGCGTATGTCTTCATCCATGCCAGGGCCGTTATCTTCGATTTCAATCTGAATCATACCGTGGACAGCCCGGGTTCTGAGGTGGAATTCAGGGCAGTAACCAGGAGATTTGTTTTCATTCATGGCATAGGCTCCATTTTTAAGCAGATTGAAAAACACCTGCTGAATCTTGCTGCCTTCACATAATATTTCAGGCAGATCATCCTGATATTCCCTGGTAATTTTTATCTTCTTGAAATCATATTGTTTTTTAAAATTATAATCTGCACCTGCAAGATTGATTGTTTCATCCAGAAGACGGTTCATTGACCATGGTACAAACGAGCCTGACTCCTTGCGTATGAAATTCAGCATATCCTTTACAATACCTGATGCACGTTTGCCAGCTGATATTATATTGGAAAAAAGAGCAATGATTTTTCTTTCTTCCATATAAGCGTTTATGGCGGTCATATCTGTGCCGGCAGTGAATGCTGCCTGTCTGTTGGGCTCTGTATCCAGGCTCAGGCGGTTCACTATGACCTGGGCGCTCTGAAGTATTCCTGCAAGCGGGTTATTGATCTCATGGGCCATTCCTGCTGCAAGAGCTCCAACTGATTCCATTTTTTCCGAATGTATCATTGCTTCCTGCATCATTACCTGTTCCGTGATATCGTCAATACGGATTATTATATCGTCAAGACCAGGAGCTGCCAGGGGATAAAGAGTTGTCTGAAAAGTTTTTGACTGACCGGAGTGTGAATAAAATGTCTGTTTAACCGAGTGTATCTGTTTTGTTCTGAGAGTTCTGCTGAGATCTTCTTTTTCAAGCCCTGTAATGGATAAATACTCTTTAATATTGGATCCCAATGCCTCAGATGAGCTTATTTCAAGCATTTTTTCCGCTTCCCTGTTCCATTGTCTGATCGTGCCGTGGCAGTCAATCCCGATTATGGCAGACGGCATGGAATCAATTATGCTGCTCAGGTAAAGCTTGATCTTGTTTATTTTCTTTTCGCTTTCCTTAAGTGCTCTGTTATGAGCCTCAAGGCTCCTGTACGAATCTAAAAGTTCCTCTGACATCTGATTGAACGTTTCGGACAGGTCAGCTATTTCGTCATTACTGTCTATAATGACAGGTTCTCTGATTTTCCTGTCCCTTATTTTGTCCATTGTATCCCTGAGCCTTGTAATGGGTTTGATTATCATATAGGACAGTATCAGATTCAGAACAAACATCATCATGATAAAAATGGTCAGGATTATACCTCCTATCAGAAACCATGATTTCTTCTGTTCTGTCCTGAGATCTTCAAGGGAATAATCCAGCACGATAAAGCCTATGGTTTCCCCTATTGCCCTGATCTGTCTGTAATATCTCAATATCATGCCTCCAGAATCTTCCGGAATCTGAAACATGGTTTTGCGGAACCCTGGATCAAGAATTGAAAAAGGAGCTCTGCTGTCCTGCGGAATCCCTGAATCTGAAACCATCAGATGCCCCTTGCTGTCATAGATGCGCATATGCTTCATCCCTGCTGTTTTCATGATGGCATCTATTCTTATCCTCAATGCGCGTATGCTCTGCTCAAAAATCTCATTCGCAAAAAAATCCTCATCGCTTTGCATGAGAGTTTTCAGCATGAGGCGGTCTTTTGCAAGAATGGCACGGGATCTTTCAGCCTGAAAGTCAAACTCTATTCTGCCGACAATAATTGAAATTATCAGAAATGAAGCAAAAATGACAAGACCGGTTTTATATCTCAAAGAAAATTTCATATCAATTATCGGCGAAGTATTGTTTTCAGATAACATGATCTGTTGTTGCGGTATTCAATAAGGACAACCGGTTTTACAGGATCTCCGTTTCTGTCAAACCTGATTGTTCCGCCAACACCTTTAAAATTGATGCTCATCATGGCCTGTTTGATTTTTTCAGGTTCAAGACACCCTGCCTTTTCAGCTGCTGCTGCAAAAACCATGACAGCATCATATGCAGAGGCACTGTCAAAGCGTTTGATTTCACCATATTTTTTCCGGTATTGTTCAACAAAATCCTGATTTTTTCTTCCAGGCAGATCAGGATGCCAGAAAGCTGTATGAAAGCATCCGTTAATAGCTGTTCCTGCATAATGATAAATCAATTCATCCCATCCATCACCTCCGATAAATACTGATTTCACACCCATCTGACGGCTTTTCTTTATTATCAGTCCTGCATCGCGGCTGTAGCCCGGAATAAAAACAACATCAGGACCAAGGGATTTAACTTTCTGTATCAATTGCCCGAAATCACTTATTTTATCCAGATAATCGCCTTCCCACAACACATGGCCTCCCTTTGCCCTGAACCGGCTCATGAGATATCCGGCAAGGCCGATACTGTATTTATTGTCTGTATTGGTAAGAACAACTGCCTTTTTAAGCTTCAGGTCATCACAGGCAAAATCTGCCATCACCAGCCCCTGGGTCTTGTCAGTATAACAGGTTCTGAAAATATAACTGCCTGTTTTTGTAACATCAGGGGAAGTGGAGGTAGGGGTTATCATAATTATACGGGCATTCTGAAAAACAGGAGCTGCTGCAATTGCGTTGGAACTTCTTATCGGGCCTATGACGGCAATAATTCCTTTTTTCACTGCTGATTGTGCCGCCCTGATCGAGCCCAGAGGCGAACTGCGGTTATCAAGCCTGATCAGTACAAGTTTTTCCTTTAAAATCCCGCC
>Ga0256846_1000765_pt1 | contig 11637 bp, 11 predicted proteins | sample TevniametaG_FD_189098 | JGI IMG/M metagenome (GOLD analysis project Ga0256846, IMG submission 189098) | Tube worm associated microbial communities from hydrothermal vent at the East Pacific Rise, Pacific Ocean - Tevnia | ecosystem: Host-associated > Annelida > Integument > Unclassified ...
GTAACTGTGCACGAATCCACACTTGCAAGCAATTTTCAGGGTTTCCTTTCAAAAATTATTCCGGAATGTTTCTGATTTTCTGACATATCATGATCAGAACCAGTTTAAAATATCTATCAAAAAAACCTGTAATGAACCAAAGTTTTTTTTCATTTGTTTTGCTTTGGGTATTAAAATCAGCTATATAACAGGTGAATTTTTAAACTTAATGATTTAAAACAATAACCCATTGACATGAGTAAATATTTTTTACAGAAAACACTTGCATGCCCTGTCACTGTCAGGGGCACAGGAGTGCATTCAGGAAAGACAACCACACTGACCCTGAAACCTGCTCCTGAAAACCACGGCATCAGATTCAGGCGAACTGACCTGCCAGGCACCCAGGACATACAGGGAATTTTCAGTCAGGTGGTTGACACAAGCCTTGCCACGGTACTTGGTACCAACGGTGCTATTGTATCAACGGTCGAGCATCTGATGGCAAGTTTTGCAGGCCTTGGAATTGATAACGCACTTGTGGAGATAGATGATTATGAAATACCCATCATGGACGGCAGTGCAAAGGTTTTTACAGAACTCATCAAAAAGGCAGGCATCATTGAACTTGCCGCTCCAAAACATTTTTTCATTGTAAAAAAAAAAATACAGGTGACTCTTGATGACAAATCTGTAATTGTTCACCCCTGCCAGTGTTTTAAAGTCACATGCACAATTGAATTTGATCACCCCCTCATTGGCACCCAGCAGGCGAGCTTTGACAGCATGAATGATGATTTTGAAACTTCCATAAGCCACGCCAGAACATTCGGATTTATCAAGGACCTTGAGCTTTTGAAAAAATTCAGCCTGGGAAAGGGGGGGGGCCTTGACAATGCCATCATTATTGATCAAGATAGAATTTTAAATGAAGAAGGGCTCAGATACCCTGATGAATTTGTCCGGCATAAACTTCTTGACAGCCTTGGGGATTTTTCCCTGCTTGGCATGGCAGTGCAGGGGCATATATTTACCCATAAATCAGGACACACCCTGAACCATTTATTCATTAAAAAATTTTTGGAAAACAAGGATGCCTGGGAAACAGGACCGGCAAAAATTTAAACAGCACAGGATACAGATGATAAAAGCCTTTTTTCAGAGCCGCACACTTGCACTGCTGATATCAGCAGGCATTATATTATCTTCTGTGCTGCCGTCACCTGTTCTGGCTGCCGCTGCCGAACCGACAATTGAAAATATCAAGCTTGCAAACACAAGGGACGACCTTTTAACCTATTTCAGTGTAAGGCATGCATTTACAGACAAAATATGCCAGGCCGCGCTCAATGGTATCCCCACCACATTTTCATTTTATATTACATTATACAAGACAGATGACTCCTGGTTTGATAAAAAAATATCTGATATCCAGATAAAATCCACATTAAAATACAATTCCCTGAAAAAGGAATTTTCAGTCATGCGGCCCTGGAAAAGTGACAAGCCGCTTATAACAACCTCCTTTGAACAGGCAAAAGCCTGGATGACAAGGGTGGACAACCTGAAAATAATAGAATTGAACCGCCTTTCAAAGGGAGATAAATACCAGTTGCGCATCAAGGCAAAGCTCAACAGATTCACCCTGCCCCTGTCGCTGCATTATATTTTCTTTTTTGTTTCATTCTGGGATTTTGAAACCAACTGGTATCTGATCAATTTTACCTATTAGCCTGGTTTGCAGCACCATAACGCTGTGCCGGCATAAAGCATATGGCAGACTCCAGACATTCCATAAACGAATCAGCCAGAAAAAAAAAAGAAGGCATTCTAATCATTGTCATTCTCTGTGCCGTAGCAGTCCTTACCTTCATTGAAACCAGGATTACCAATTTCGGAGGCAGTTTTCCTTTATCAAGCACTGTTCTGATGTTTATTCTCATCAACACAAACCTGCTTTTACTGCTTGCGCTTCTTCTGCTTGTTTTCAGAAACCTTGCAAAACTTTATTATGAAAAAAAACGCAATATTCTGGGTTCAAAGCTCAAAACCCGCCTGATTGCAGCATTTATAGTGCTTGCCCTTCTGCCCACAACAGTTCTGTTCTTTTTTTCCATACATTTTATTTCCACAAGCACGGCATTCTGGTTCAATGCTCCTGTTGAACAGACATTTGACAGTTCCCTTGCAGTGGGCCGCAAATTATACGAATATATAGAAGAAAAAAATAAATTTTTTGCCAAACGCGCTGCATTTCAGATAATTTCAAGAAAACTTCTGGACAGAAAAAATTTAAAAAAACTGTCACGCTATACCCAGGTTGTGCAAAGAGCATTCAACCGTCATGCAGTTGAAGTTTATACTCCGGATGCAAGAAGGGTGAGCCTGTCTCTGGCAAATGAACTTTCAAATCTGCATTTCGGGCTTTTAACAAGCAATGATCTTACAAGCATACCAGAGGGGAAAACAACCAATACCATTTCACAGACCATAAAAGAAGGAGAATTCTTAAGAACAATAGCCTGCATACCTTTTGGGGTGAGCCCTGAAAAAGCCAAAGCATTCATTGTCATCACCACACTTGTTCCTCCTGATCTGTCGGAAAATCTCAAAGCCATTCTCAAGGGCATGGAAGAATACCAGCAGCTTAAACTGTCAAAAAAACCGGCCCAGATAACCTATTATATCGCTCTTTCCATTGTGGCCCTGCTTGTTGTCTTCTGCGCAATATGGTTCGGGTTTCAGCTTGCAAAATCAATCACCATTCCCATCATGCAGTTTGCAGAAGGAACCAAAAGGGTGACTGAAGGAGATCTGAACTACCAGATTGATTTTGAAACAGATGACGAGATAGGAACCCTTGTCAGGTCATTTAACTCAATGACAAGGCAGCTTGCCGCAGGAAGGGAACAGATAGCACTTTCAGGCGAAATGTTGAGGCAGCAGAATGCCGAGCTTGAAAAAAGCCGTCAATACATTGAAATAGTTCTGAAAAATATTTCAGCAGGAGTTGTATCTGTTGACAACAAAGGAATAATCACGACCATAAACAAGGCTGCAGAATCCATGCTGGGTATTGACAGCAGTGATATTTTAAACAAGAACTTCAGAGCAGTGCTGAAAAATGAGTATCTCAAACTTGCCAACCATATTTATGATCAGGTGGGCCATGGCCAGGAAACCCTTGAGATGCCGCTTTCCGCGACCATTGCAGGTGTACCCAAACATTTTTCACTGAATTTCAATATCCTGAAGGATGACCTGAACCAGAATGTGGGGGCAGTCCTTGTGTTTGATGATGTGACAGAACTTGAAAAAGCCCAGAGAATTGCTGCATGGCGGGAAGTTGCAAGAAGAATTGCACATGAGGTCAAAAACCCCCTGACTCCCATAAAACTGTCTGCCCAGAGGTTAAAACGCAAATACGGAAAAACAATTAATGATGATATTTTTACAAGCTGCGCAGATACAATTGTGGAGCATGTTGACCTGATCCGCAATCTTGTGAACCAGTTTGCGGCATTTGCAAAATTTCCAGACGCCAATATTGCAGGGTGCAGAATTGAAAACATCATTCTCGAAACCATTGCATTGTACAGGGAAGGCCTTGAAAACGTGCATTTCAAATACAGGTTTGCCAAGGATATACCTGTGTTGAAACTGGATCACCAGCATATGAAGCAGGCATTCATCAATCTTATTGACAATGCTGTTGCAGCCATGAACAAGGATGGCACAATAGTGATAGATGTTTCCCATGATGAAATTTTAAAAATTGTAAGGATAGAGATTGCAGACAACGGCAAAGGCATTTCAGACAAGGAAAAAACAAGGTTGTTTGAGCCTTATTTCTCCACCAAAAAATCAGGTATGGGCCTTGGTCTTGCCATTGTCAACTCTATTATTTCTGATCATAATGGTGTAATAAGGGTTCAGGACAACAAGCCTGCGGGAGCAAAATTCATAATTGAACTGCCGGCAGCCTGACAGGAATTTTAATGCAAACAGGAGTAAAATAAAAAAATGTACCCTGCTGTTTTGATTGTTGATGATGAAACCACCATCATAGATTCCCTGGAAGGAATCCTTTCAGACGACGGATTTGAAGTAATACATGCCTTTAACGGATATGAAGCCTTAAAAAAAATAGAGACCCACTCCCCTGACATAGTCCTGCTTGATATATGGATGCCTGGAATGGACGGAATTGAAACTTTAAAGGAAATAAAAAAAACCGCTCCAAACCTGCCCGTGGTGATGATAACAGGGCACGGAACCATTGAATCTGCTGTGGATGCCACAAAATCAGGAGCATATGACTTCCTTGAAAAGCCCCTGTCCATTGACAAGGTAATGGTGACAATCAACAATGCACTGAATTTCAGAAAGCTTGAAGAAGAAAACAAATACCTGCGTAAAAAAACAATTGAAAAAAACTCCATCACAGGAACAAGCCCTGCTGTGCAGAAGCTTTATGGCGAGATAATGAATGCAGCACCTTCTGATGCATCCATACTGATAACAGGAGAAAACGGCACAGGCAAGGAAATGGTCGCGCGAACCATACATCAGTTCAGCTCAAGGCCTGAACAGCCATTCATAATAATAAACTGTGCGGCTGTTCCGGAAAAAAGCCTTGACCATGAGCTTTTCGGGTATGAAAAGGGAGCATTTGAAAACGCTGCTGCAAAAAGCAAGGGCAAGTTTGAGCTTGCATCAGGAGGTACCCTTTTTCTTGATGAAATAGGGGATATGAATATAAACACCCAGGCAAAAATTTTAAGGGCTCTTGAATCAAAAACATTTCAGCGCATTGGAGGGGGAAGAACCCTGCATGTTGATGTCAGAATCATTGCATCATCCAACAAGGATCTCAAAGAGGAGATCAAGTCAGGCCGGTTCCGGGAAGATCTTTATTTCAGGCTCAATGTCATACCAATACATGTTCCTCCTCTGCGGGACAGAAAAGAAGATATTCCGCTTCTTGTGGAAACTTTTCTTAAAAAATTATCCACCAGTGCGCCAGGCGGGAAAAAAAGCATTTCAGACAAGGCAGTTCAGCTGCTTGCAGACTATGACTGGCCCGGGAATGTAAGGGAACTGAAAAACCTTGTGGAAAGACTGTATATAATGGTTGAAAAAAATCACATTGATATTGAGGATATTCCTGGACCATACAATCCTGAGTGCCGGTCAGCCGACCCCTGTATTTCAGAATTTTCAGGTTATGCAGACAATCTTTCCAAAGCAAGAAAGCAGTTTGAAAAAGATTTCATAAAACAGGCTGTTGACCGGGAAAATGGAGATCTTGCCATTGCAGCACAAAAACTTGGCACAAGTGTAAAATACATAAAAAAAATACTTTCATAGAGCTTTCATGAGAATCATAGCCGGCAGATACAGGGGCAGAAAACTCACAGGTGTCAACGGACATATGATAAGGCCCACTTCAGACCGTGTCAGGGAAGCTGTATTCAATATTCTGGGTACAAAAGTAAGGCATGCATGTGTGCTTGATCTTTTTGCAGGCACAGGGGCGCTGGGCCTTGAGGCATTGAGCAGGGGAGCACGCAGGGCTGTATTTGCAGACCGAGACTGCACCACTTTAAAGGCAAACACAGAACTGTGCCGTCTTAAGGAAAAATCTGAAATCATATGCTGTGATATCATGGCAGACAATATTCTGGAGCAACGCCTTAAAAATACTGAATTTGATCTTATTTTCATGGATCCGCCTTATCACAAAGGCTTTCTTGAGCATATGCTGAAACAGGATTTCCTGCCTGATATAATGCATAAGAACACAATTATAATAGCTGAGCATCACTTCAGTGAAAATATCAGGATAGATCCTTCAAGGCTTGACATTTACCGCCAAAAAAAATACTCAAAAACAATTATTTCTTTTATCAATAAAAAATAAAAAGGATGGGTAATAAATGGCTGGCAGAAAAAGAACCGCAATCTATCCCGGATCGTTTGATCCCCTGACAAACGGTCATATTGATATTATTGAAAGGGCACTTGACATATTTGACCGGGTAATTGTGGCAGTTTTGCACAATCCGTCAAAAAAAGCCCTGTTCACCATGGAAGAAAGAGTGACCATGATAAACCAAAGCTTTAACGGCCATGAAAATATAGAGGTGGATTCCTTTGGCGGCCTTCTTGTGGATTATGCAGGGATGAAAAATGCCACTGCCATTATACGCGGCATGAGAGCAATATCTGATTTTGAAAGTGAATTTCAGATGGCGCTCATGAACAGAAAACTAAATAAGAACATACAGTCTGTCTTTTTAATGACAGGATTCAGATGGATATTTACAAGCTCGTCCATAATCAAGGAAGCAGCACAATTTGGAGGAGATATCAGCGACATGGTTCCCCCTGCTGTTCATAAAAAAATGCTTGAGAAATTTCCCCCTGGAAAATCAGCACACAACCATGGAATCTGAATATGGATTTATGGCAATTATATATATTTGTATCTGTAGTGGATCATAAAAGCTTTTCAAAAGCTTCACAGGCAATCAATCTTTCACAGCCGACTGTGAGCAGCCATATCAAAGATCTTGAGGACTATTTTCAATGCCGGCTTCTGGACAGGCTCGGCAAAGTCACAGAACCCACAGGAGCAGGCAGGATTCTTTACCAGTATGCTGTAAAACTTCTGGCCCTGAGGGAAAGTGCAGAATCAGCCCTCCATGATTTTCTGGGCAGGGACAGGGGCAGGCTCATGATAGGCGGCAGCACAATTCCTTCAGGGTATATACTTCCCTGCCTCATAGGCAGGTTTTCCAGGCAATTTCCTGATGTATCAATAGAACTGGCAGCAGGCGATACACATCAGATTGTACAGAAAATCAAAAATGGAAAACTTGAAGCAGGCATTGTCGGTGCAAAGGTGGACGACACCATGATTCATCAGGAACGGCTCATAGAAGATGAAATGATGGTGGTGGTGCCTGAGGGCCACAAATGGGCAGGTTTAAACCATGTGAATTGCAGTGAACTGTTTGAGCAAAGATTCATAGGCAGGGAAAAAGGTTCCGGCACATGGCAGTCAATTCTTTTAAGCCTGAAAAATGCAGGATTCAGTCAGGATGATTTAAAACCATGTATTACAATGGGCAATACAGTGTCGGTCATTCAGGCAATTTTAAATCATGTGGGCATATCCATACTTTCAACAATGGCCGTACAGGACGAGATCAACAGCGGAAGGCTTACGGCGCTGCCGGTCAAAGACCTTGACCTCAAACGTTTTTTCTACCTTACCATACCGGCCAGGCGCACCATTTCTCCCATATGCCAGAAATTCATTGAATTTGCCAAAAATTTATATCAGATACACTGATCAATCCCTTCTTGACTATTCACAAGAAGAGATATTATAGCTTTAAACTGGTGTTAAAAAACATTGCTGATATCAAGAAAAGGAGCATCATGTTAAAAAGATTTTTCCCTGAAACAGTAAGAAACAGAATCATGCTGACCATGACCATAATCATGCTTGTTCTGGTGTTTGGCCCTGCTGTCATGTTTTACCAGTCTTATATGGACAATATATTAAAAATAAAATACCAGGAAAGCAAAGCTGCCTACAGCCAGGTGATTCACACACTTGAAGCCCGCGGCAGGGCCCTGGGGATGCTGGCTGTTGCAGTATCATACAATCAAATGGTACAAAAATTATTTTACAACAGGGACAGGGACGCATTAAAAAAGCTTATGATGCCCCTGTTTAAAACCCTTAAAACAGCCTATGACATAAATGTATTCCATTTTCATGAAAACCCGGCCATCTCTTTTCTGAGGCTGCAAAAGCCTGAAAAATTCGGGGACGATCTTTCAGGCTTCCGTTTTACAGTTCTTACGGCAAACAAAGAAAAGAAAATGGTAATTGCCATTGAAAAAGGCATTGCAGGCATTTCCAACAGAGCTGTTGCTCCAGTATTTTATAAGGGCAAACATGTTGGAAGTGTTGAATTTGGACTGGCCATTAATAATAAGGTGCTTTTAAAAATCAAAGAACAGATGGGAAAAAATATTTCCGTTGTTGTCTCCAGGAACGGAAAATTTAAATATCAGGCAAAAACCCATTCCCTTACAATACCTGAGAAAATGTACCCGTTTTTAAGCAGAATAATGAAATCAGATAAAATCATCACACGCAGAGTCAATAAAAACGGCAGAAATCTTATCACATGCTATGGGCCGCTAAGGGATTTTTCAGGAAATACAATTGCTGTTGTTGCTGTGCCTGTGGATATAACCGCCACAATAGCCAGGGCACAAAAGGATGTAATAAAAATTATCATCATCGGTATAGCTGTGCTGGCATTTACCCTTGCACTGCTGTTCTTTTTTTTCCAGGGCATGGTCAACCGTCCCCTGGAGGTTCTCAAGGACAAACTTGAGAAAGCTGGCAGCGGAGACCTGACCCAGCAGATTGAAACAGATGAAAATAAAAAGACTGACACCAGCAGAAATGAATTTGTACGCCTGGGCAGTCATTTCAACAGCCTGCTTAAAAACATCAGAAATATTGTTCATGAAATTGATAAAAACTCAGGTGAACTCAACAATTCTGCTGCCAGCCTTACTGCAGTTGCCACTGAATTATCCCGGGGAGCAGACCAGACAGCAGACCGTTCGGAAAATGCAGTAAAAGCCACAAAAGAAATGACACAGAATATGGATTCTGTTACTGCCACCATTATGGAAGCCTCTGACAATGTACAGGACATGATATCAAGAACAGAAGAAATCAGCCGTACAATTAATGAAATCAGGGGTGCAACAGGTGATGCAAACAAGATTACAGGGCAGGCAGTTGATGAGGCTGTGGAAATATCCAGCGGTATGGATGCGCTCAGCACATCAGCCGAAAACATAGACAAGGTTACTGACACCATATCTGATATATCTGATCAGATTAACCTGCTGGCTCTTAATGCCACCATTGAAGCAGCACGCGCCGGAGAAGCAGGCAAGGGGTTTGCTGTTGTGGCAAATGAAATCAAGGATCTGGCCCAGCAGACTGCCAATGCAATAGGAGAAATATCAACAAGAATCGAAGGAATTCAAAACTCCGTGGGATCAGGTGTTGAAGGAATAAAGCGGATTACTGACATAATAAAAGAAATCGACAAGATTGTTTCAAATATCAGAAATGCCCTTGACGAGCAGGGAAACACCCTTGCCGGGCTTACGGAAAATATTCAGGAAACAGGCGCAGGTATCAGCGAAGTGGCATCCAATGTGGCCCACAGTTCTGAAGTTTCCCACGAGATTGCGTCTGATGTGCAAAAAGTTAATATTGAGGCGGCAGAGTTATCAAAAGGCAGTTCAGCCGTTAAACAAAGTGCAGGAGAGCTTGAGATGCTTTCAGAGGTTTTAAGGAATATAATTTCCAGATTCAAGCTGAAATAACATGCATAAACAAATTTATTTTCCTGAAAATATTTCACGATTCAGACATGCAGGGCACAGGCATGATGAAAATGCCTGTGCCCTGGCATCTGTATTAACGGCAGTAAGAAATGGCTTGTGGTTTATGCTGCTCTTATTTCAATCATCTTGGGCTTGGCAGCTTCAGATTTCGGAAGATGAAGCTTTAAAACCCCGTCTTTCAGCTCTGCCCTGACCTTGTCCGTATCAATGGCCTGTGGCACTGAAAAACGCCTCACATATTCAATATCTGAAAATTCCTCCCAGTTATAAACACCTTTTCTTTCAAAGTGTCTGACTCCTGACAGAAAAAGAGTTCCATTATCAATATTCACTGAGATATCCTCTTTTAACACGCCCGGCATGTCAACGCACAAAAGGAATTCATCGTCATTTTCATAGATATCCACCACAGGGACAGCAGAGCGGAGTTCCCTTGTTTTTTCAACATGTTTTTCTTCACTTCTGACAATATCTTTGCTTTCACTCATGGCATCCTCCTTTTTTCTGACTTTATCTTCAGGTTTGAAACGAATCATCAATTAATGGCTATCTGCTTTGGTTTTGCAGATTCTGATTTTGGCAGTGTCAGGTAAAGGATTCCATCCTTGAGGCTTGCCTCAACCTTGTCAGCATCAACATCTGCCGGAAGGGTAAAGCTCCTGGAAAAACTGGTGGATCCTCTTTCGTTTCTGTGAACCTTGTATCCTTCAGGAGTTGCAAGGACACGTTTACCGCTTATTTCAAGGTAATTGCCCTGAATCTTAATCTCAAGATCATCCTTGTTTACTCCGGGAACCTCGGCTCTGACTTCAAAGCTGTCTGCATTGTCAATCAGGTTGGTTCTTGGACTGCCTGCATCCAGGCTCAACCCGGGTGCATAAGCAAAAGATCTGTCAAATTCGCTGAAAATTCTATCCATTCTGTTACGAAGCAAACCCATGGCCTCAAACATTCTGTCAAAATCATTCATTCTGGTAAACATAGCTTTGCCTCCTTTTTTTGTATTTTTTTTAAACTTTACACGGCAGCTTTTTAAGGCTCCGCAGTGATTGCAGTGCTGCCTGTTTTCTTATTTCGGCATCAATATAATTACGTGAAAAAATATGTCAATACCTTTTTATTACTTTTTTTAATTTTTTTCCAAAGTAATACATAATCCCGAACCACTTGACATCAAAAAAAAATTGTTTATATTCTTTTATAATATAAAATCTGTGAAATCAGCTTTGTCATGATTTCAAAAAAAAAATAAAAACAATCTGCAAACACCTGGAAAATCGTAAAAGGAGGAAAAACTATGTCTCAAGATTTCTGTAAAGACTGCGGCGTATTATTATCCCCCAACACAAGTATCTGCCCTGTCTGCGGTTTTGACAACAATTATGAACAGGACAGATATGTTCCGGCTGACGAAGGATGGTGGGCGACAGAATATTATGAAGAGTCAGTCCCTGATCATTACCCCGGATATTAATCTGCAACCGGCATGCGGGAACGGCAGTTATGAAATCATATCCGGGTTTATATCCTATTCTGCGAACAGGCTCAGGGAGTCAATCAGTTTTACGTCTTCAGCCTCCATAACCTGAATGATATTTTTGTGCATTCTCTTTTTAAGCTCACCAAAGATTGGTCTTTTTTTTCTGAAGGTTGAAGCAAATTCAATGGAATCCTTTAAAAGCTGTTCTTTGTTTTCGCATGCCCTGACAATAACATGACTGTCCTCAAGTTCCTGGGCCGTAACCCTCTTGCCAGACAGGATCATTTCATTGAACTTGTACTCAGGAATGGCCTTTCTTACAAAAGATATCATACCGGGCAGAAAGGGAATGCTTATGTCCACTTCAGGAAAGCAGAAAAAGCCCCTGTCCTTTTTCATGAATCTGAAATCACAGGTGCAGGCAAGCATGGCTCCATTGCCGAAAGCATGGCCGTTAATGGCAGCGATCACAGGGACAGGCATCAACAATATACGCTTGAACACCATATTCATTTTATGCATGAACAACTTGATTGTATCAAATTCCTGATCATTCATTTTTTTTCCAAGCCATTCAACATCAATGCCCTGGGAAAAATTTTTTTCATCTGTTGATGTCAGGACAATGGAAAAAACATCTTCATTGTCAAGGATCTCATCAAAACATGTATTCATCTGTTCTGCAAATTCAAGATTCTGCTTGTTTGCGCCATTGCACA
>Ga0256846_1000766_pt1 | contig 11620 bp, 10 predicted proteins | sample TevniametaG_FD_189098 | JGI IMG/M metagenome (GOLD analysis project Ga0256846, IMG submission 189098) | Tube worm associated microbial communities from hydrothermal vent at the East Pacific Rise, Pacific Ocean - Tevnia | ecosystem: Host-associated > Annelida > Integument > Unclassified ...
GTACTTCATTTAATGTCCTTGCAGAAAGCCAGTCAGCAATGGTTCTGTCATATACTGCTGTGTGTTCAAATGCTTTTTTCGACAGATTAAACCGGTTCTCAAGGGTGAGACAGCCTTTATTTTTTTCCATGTTTTTAATGATTGAGGGATATGATAAAGGGTCAACAACAGATGCTACCCGGATGTAATTTTTTGCAGCCGCCCTTATCATGGTGGGGCCGCCAATGTCAATATTACCCCGTGCCATCTCACAGGTTACATTATTTTCAGCAATTGTATCGGCAAAAGGGTAAAGATTCACAATTACCATGTCAATCTTTTTTCCGGACACTCTTTTAAGGTCATTCTGGTGGGATTCATTGTATGTCTCAGTGAGAAGTCCAAGATAAATTTTAAAATCCAGGGTTTTCACAAGTCCTCCCTGGGTTTCAGGCTGGCCTGTATACTCAGAAACCTGTATCAGGCACCTGCCTGCCTTGTTTCCCAGGATTCCTTTGATCTTTTTATACGTTCCTCCGGTTGAGAGGATGGTAAGGTCAGGATTGATCTTTAGAAGATCCGGGATAAATGTTTCAAGGCCTGCTTTGTCTGAGACACTGACAAGAATGGTTTCGACCTTTACAAAGTCATCAATTTTTTCCACAATGTTTTTAGCCATATTTTCCCCAAAAAATTATTAATCTTTATTCTTTTAAGATTAATAGTATAAACAAAAGTACGAGTCAAGAAAGATCAATTTATTACAGCAATTTCCGGTCAAATATTATTTTTAAGATTAACAAAGGAATAAGTGAGGCCTGGATATGCTTTTTCCGTTTAGGTTTCATTTGAAACAGATGCACTCCAAAAGCATATCCAGGCCACACTTTGCCCGATCTTATGCCCTGAAAGACAATATAACATTATTTGTTATTCCCAAAATATATTCAGGATTTGCCATTATTATATTGAAGTACCAGATATGACAAGTATTTTGGCAGCCGGCTCTGCACTCACATAAGCAGTGTATAAATTGAGCCTTCTATTCTGGTGAACAGGTTATCGGCTTACTTTATCAGAGCGGGTATTATACTGTGTTGTCTTTGAGTTGAGAATCTTTTGGAATTGACTCTATATCAAACATGGTTTTTAAATTGTTCTTATTATATGCTGTCTGAAGTCTTTCCTGAAACAAAAGTAATGATGGGTCCTGAAAGTATATCATAGCAAAGGCGGACATGAAAAAATCATGGAGCTTGTATTTAATACTGGCCTTGCGGTGATCTTCAATTTGAAGGAACCGTTTTGACAACATCTTTCTCAGAACTGAAAAGCCCGGATTTTTTTAATATGCACTGTAGTGTGCCTTGCTGTATTGTAACATACTGAAACTATACAATTAAAAAATAACCACCGAGAATTGCTGAATATATTAAAGGTTGTATTTTTTTTTCAGGTATGGTTTTCTGACAATTACATATTTAAGGCAGAATATGTTTTATAATTACACAGAGAGATATCATGAACCATTTTGATCAGATCACCAATACCCTTTCCCTGACCATGGGTGCTGCATGGGCAAGCGGCATAAACCTTTATGCTGCCATACTCATGCTGGGATTCATGGGAATCACAGGTAATATCGTATTGCCTCCGAACCTGGAGATCCTTATGGACCCTATGGTGATGGCAGCTGCAGGCCTTATGTACTGTGTGGAGTTCTTTGCAGATAAAACCCCTGGTATTGATACGGGCTGGGATACCCTGCATACATTTATACGTATTCCGGCAGGAGTTCTGCTTGCAGCAGGCGCTGTGGGTGAAGTGAATCCAGCCCTGGTACTGGCAGCAGGCATTGTGGGGGGCGGTATTGCCGCAGGTGCCCATGCCACCAAATCAGGCACACGCCTTCTGATTAATACATCACCTGAACCATTTTCCAACTGGACTGCTTCTGTGCTTGAGGATGTCGCGGTAATAGGCGGCCTTTGGGCTGCATTGCATCATCCATATCTTTTTTTAGGCCTGTTTGTCCTGTTTGTACTTGCGGCCATATGGATTCTGCCTAAAATATGGAAGGGTATAAAAAAGGTCTTTTCAGGTATTAAAGGACTGTTTAAAAAGAAGCAGGCATCTTAAAATTTGAATTATTAACTATTGAAAGATCAGATTTGATCCGGATATTGACTTTATCTGTCATAGCTGTTTTGATAAATGAGCAGTTATATTTATAGAAAATAGACAAAAAAAGAAAAACATATTAATAGTTACGGAGGATCCCAATGAAAAAACAGATATTAACAGCAATTTCAATAATGGCCTGCTTTATATTTTTTCTCAGTGCCTGCACAACAATAAACCCCTATACAGGAGAAAAGCAGACAAGCAAACTTGTAATTGGAGCAGGGATTGGTGCGGCAAGCGGTGCGCTCATAGGATACCTGACAGCATCGGGTAAACGAAAAAGAAGAAATGCTCTGATTGGTGCTGGAATAGGAGCTGTTGCAGGGGGATCCATTGGTTATTACATGGATGTACAGGAGGCAAAACTCAGGGAAGAACTCCGGGGAACCGGTGTAAGCGTGACAAGGAACGGCAATAATATTATTTTAAATATGCCGGGTAATATTACATTTAAGACAGGATCTGCCAATATAAATACAAAGTTCTATGGGGTTTTAAATTCCGTTGCAAAGGTTGTAAACAAATACAAAAAGACATATATTGATATTAAAGGTCATACTGACAGTGTCGGCAGCCGTGCATATAATCAGCGATTGTCTGAAGAAAGGGCTTCAAGCGTTGGTGAATACCTTATATCAAGGAATGTGCTGGCAGAAAGAATGTTAAAAATTGGTTATGGCGAAGATCAACCCATTGCTGCAAACTCAACAGCAGCTGGCAGAGCAAAAAACAGGAGGGTGACCATAGAACTTTCCCCCATAACTTAAATCCAATAAAAGCAGGTAGAGATATTCATTGTTGATATGAGAGAGGATAGGAAATCACCTGTTTATATACTTGCTCTTGATCTGGGAAGCGGCGGTCCCAAAGCTGCCCTGGTATCAGATACAGGTGAAGTGATTGCATCTGCCGAAGAGAATATCCCAACAGAACTTTTATCCAATGGCGGTGCTGAGCAGGACCCTGACAGGTGGTGGTCAGGGTCAAAGTCTGTAATCAGGCAGGTGGTTGAATCTTCATCTGTCTGTACTGAAAATATTGTTGCCATTGGCTGCGATTCGCAATGGTCATTATGTGTTCCAGTGGATGATAATGGTATTCATCTCATGAATGCTGTGCATTGGCTTGATACCCGGGGAGGCCGGTATAACAGGCAGATTACAGCTGGATTCCCCATGGTTTCAGGTTATAATCTGTTCAAGCTTCTTAAATGGATCAGGCTCACAGGGCTTGCACCAACACTTTCAGGAGTGGATTCCCTGGGCCATGTACTGTTCATTAAAAATGAGCGGCCTGATATTTATAAAAAAACATATAAATTCCTTGAACCCATGGATTATCTGACCTCCCGCCTTACAGGGAAAATTACAGCCACCCAGAAGACCATGTCTCCTTTTTTGATCATGGATAACAGGGACCTGGAAATATCTGAATATAACAATACTCTGCTCAATTTTGCAGGACTTGAAAGGGATAAATTCCCGGATATTATCCCCAATAACAGTGTTGTCGGCAGGATTGATCCTTCTGTGGCCCGGGAGCTTGGCCTTGACAAATCAACACAGGTTGTGGCCGGGGTAAGTGATTCCAATGCTTCTCTCATCGGCAGCGGAGCAGTGGATGATTTTGAGATGATAATTTATATTGGCACCTCACTTTACATGACATGCCATATTCCCTTTAAAAAAACCGATCTTACCCATTTTATGGCATCCATTCCCAGCGCTTTTAAATCCAGGTACTATCTGCTTGGAGAACAGGGCCCTGGAGGTAAATGTATTGAATTCTTTTTAAAGAATTTTGTTTATCCCCATGATAAGTTTAAAACAGGAGAAAAACCAGACAATGCCTATGAGCTTTTTAATGAGATGGCAGCAGGCGTGCCTCCGGGAAGTGATGGTTTGATTTTTCTGCCCTGGCTCAACGGATCCATTGTGCCTGCCGAGGACTCGTCTGTCCGGGGAGGGTTCATGAATCTTTCCCTGGCCACTGACAGACGGCATATGGCCAGGGCAATCTTTGAAGCCCTGGCATTTAATAACAGATGGACCATGGGGCCTGCGGCAAAATTCATCAAAAAAGAGATAAAAAGCTTCAGATTCTCCGGTGGAGGTGCATTGTCAGACCTGCTGTCCCAGATACATGCCGATGTTCTGGACAGGAAAATACTTCAGATTGATGATCCTTTGAACACAACCTTGAGAGGGAATGCAATGCTGGCATTCAACAGTCTTGGACTCATGTCCATGGATGGGATCAAAAAACTTGCAAAGGTGAAAAAAGAATTTACACCTGATTCGTCAAACAGGTCAGTTTATGATAAAATGTACAGACAATACCGCGAATTGTTTAAATGTAACAGAAAAATATTCCGGGCACTTAACCAAAATTAATTTCAGGAGACAGGACAAAATGAGTGATGATCCTTTTAAACCCTATAAAGGGAAGCTTGATGATTACACTTCCATCCCGGACAAAGGGAGAACTCAAAGTGAGGTTATGGAAGTTTTATCTGCCATGGCAGAAGAAGAGAATGCAAAATGGCAGTCTGGTCAGGTGTCAGGTACATTTTACCATGCAGGGGAGAAGCACAGGAAATTTCTGAACAATGCTTTTTCCTGTTTTTCCCATGTTAACACTATACAGTTTGATCTCTGCCCCAGTATGTTTAAGATGGAGAGCGATATTATTGCAATGACAGCTGATATGCTCCATGGCAGCGCAGTTAAGGAGCACAATCCAGGTGATGGTGTATGCGGAACAATGACATCCGGAGGCAGTGAAAGTATTTTGATGGCCATGCTTGCCTACCGCGATTTTGCCAGGGATGAAAAAGACATTGATGCTCCTGAGATCATTATGCCCCATACTGCCCATCCTGCTTTTGATAAGGCAGGCAGATATTTTGGGATAAAAATGGTGCATGTTCCTGTTTCAGAACCAGATTTCAGAGTTGATCCATCCAGGGTCGAATCATTTATTAATAAAAACACCATTGCAATTGTGGGAAGCGCTGGAAATTATCCCTATGGTCTCATTGATCCCCTGGAGGAGCTTTCAGACATTGCTTTAAAACACGGGCTTGGCATGCATGTGGATGGATGTCTCGGAGGATTTATACTGCCATGGATTGAAAAGCTCGGATATGATATACCGCCCTTTGATTTCAGATTGCCGGGCGTTACCTCCATGTCCGCCGATACTCATAAATTCGGATTTGCACTAAAGGGCACTTCTGTTATTTTATACCGCAATAATAAACTCAGGCGGTATCAATATTTTGATGTTCCTGACTGGCCGGGGGGCCTGTATGCATCGCCCACTGCTGCAGGAAGCAGGTCAGGCGGCCTGACAGCTGCCACATGGGCTGCCATGCTCAATATGGGCCAAGAAGGATATCTGAAATCAGCCAGGGCCATCATGGATGTGGCAGATGTCATGAAACAGGGGGTAAAAGATATCCCAGAGCTTGACCTGATAGGTGATCCAAGTTTTATAATAAGCTTTATGTCAAAGGATGTGGATGTTTACCATGTAAATGATTTTATGAAGACAAGGAACTGGCGCTTTAATTGCCTGCAGCTTCCCCCGGGCATGCATTTTTGTGTGACCATGCCCCAGACCATTATCCCTGGTGTTGCAGAAAAGTGGGTCAGTGATTTAAAAGATGGAGTTGAATATGCACAATCCATGGAAGGAGAAACTGCAGAAACAACAGCTCTGTATGGCATAGCAGGTTCAATTGAGGGAAACCAGCAGGTAACAGAGCTTATGTATGGGTTCCTGGACCATCTCTATTCGGTTTAGGCAGTCTCAACATCTAGATTTTACATAAGACTGGTATAGATATTAAAGTTTTCTTTATTAAAACATGCAAAGATAACCTTTTCCATTGTGGAATCCTTCTTAAGAAAGCTGTTAACCTCTGAGAGTGCAATTTCTGCTGCAAGCTGTTTTGGAAAGCCATATACTCCTGTACTGATATTGGGGAATGCAATGGTTCTGATTTTATTTCCAGGGGCAAGTTCCATTACATTTTTATATGCCTCTGCAAGGAGCTGCTCCTCATTGGCATCTCCGCCATGCCACACAGGCCCCACAGTATGGATCACATATCTGGCTGCAAGATTATAACCCTTTGTTATTTTTGCTTCACCTGTTCTGCAGCCGTTTAATGTTCTGCACTCTTTGAGCAGTTCAGGCCCTGCTGCCGCATGTATGGCACCATCAACACCACCGCCGCCAAGAAGGCTGTTATTGGCTGCATTGACAATGGCATCAACCTTAATGGCTGTTATCTCACATTGTCTGATTTCAATCCTGTTATCCATTGATATATTCCTTTATCAATTGTCAATTGCCTGCATCCAGGTCCTTATTGGCAGCATTCCATGGTGCAAGTTTCAGCAGGAGAAGCATGCCGGGGATTGCAAGCAGTGCGCAGATATAATAGAAACCAGCCCATCCAGATATTTCTACTATGAATCCTGTTGTTGCTGCGGCTATTGTCCCTGGAATGGCCATCAGGCTTGTCAGAAGAGCATACTGGGTTGCAGTGAATTTTTTATTGGTTTTTATGGCCATGTAGGTTGCATAGGCTGCCTGGCCAAGGCCTGTGGCAAAGAATTCAAACCCCACAATTCCGGCAAGAATATGATTTCTATGGAGAAGCCAGAGTTGTGAACCATGTCCTATTATTATTAGCAGTGCAAAAAAAGCTGTTGAAACTGCCTGGAGTATTCCAAATACCCATAACGATCTTGCAATACCAAGTCTTATCATGATGGCGCCTCCTGCAAGAACACCTCCAAAGAGGCCAAGCATGCCTATTCCTTTCACAATTACAAAATACTCGGTTTTTGAAAACCCCATTCGGAGTATAAAGGGTATGTTCATGGCACCTGCCATATTATCCCCGAGTTTATAAAGTAGAATAAAGAGCAGAACCATTATTGCGCCATCCCGGCTGAAAAATTCCACAAAGGGCTGTATAACTGCTTCATTGATTGACAGGGGCGGAGCAACACCCACCTCTGGTTCAGAAACAAAAAAGGTTGTTATAATTCCAATCATCATCATCATGGCAAGAATAATGTGAATATTGCCCCATGATACACTGCCATCGGCAAGGAAGAATGAGATACCAACGGAAACATACATGCCAAGGCGCCAGGCGTTCATCCAGACTCCTGTTCCAAATCCCAGCTCCTCATCGGTCAGGTATTCTCTTCTGAATGCGTCCAGGGCAATGTCCTGGCTTGCTCCGAAAAATGCAATGCCAAGGGCCATGACAGCAATATACCAGAGGGATTTTTCCGGATTAAACTGCCCTGTCAATGCAATGGTGATCATCAGACCTATCTGGGCAATCAGGATCCATCCCCTGCGCCGTCCCAGAAAAGATGGTGTAATGCTGTCCATGGCAGGAGACCAGATGAATTTCAACGTATAGGGCAGGCTGACTGCTGAAAAAAGACCAATTGTGGTGATATCAACATTGGCATCGGTCATCCATGCTTTCAGGACATCTTTTATAATATAGAAGGGAAAGCCTGAGACAAAGCCAAAAAAAAACATGGCAAGCATTTTCCAGGAAAACATGATTTTGTACATATCTTTTGACAGGAACTTTATTTTTTTCATCATAGAACAGGGCTTAACATAAAAACAGTATCCAGTCCAGCTCTATTCAGGGGATACAATACTTAATTATTCAGGAAAATATCTGTAAATATCACCTGTTTGCATGTAGATCCCAAACAAAAAGTATACCATTTCAGTGTCAGTTCATGAAAAGAGTTTTTTATAGTTGATCAAAATTATTGACTTTGCAGTTTAATTCTTTTAGGAATTAAAGGTTGCAATGTTTAATTATGTTAATTTAAATCTGAATAATATTTAAGGGGCAGTTATGGCACAGCTTATTTCTGATAGAAGAGATATTGATTTTGTACTGCATGAGCAGATTGGAATGGTTGAGCATGAAAAGTTTGCTGAATTCAATAAAAAAACCGTTGATTTGATTATAAGTGAAGCAAGGAATCTTGCCATAAAAGAGATCTTACCAACCCAGAAGCCCGGGGATGAACAGGGCTGCATCCTTGAGAACGGTTCTGTCAAGGTCCCGGAATCATTCCATAGGGCATATAAAATTTACCGGGAGGGTGAATGGCTTGCCATGACAGATGATCCTGAATGGGGCGGCCAGGGTATGCCAAAGACTGTGGGCCTTGCTGCAAGTGAATATATGATCGGTGCAAACCCGTCTTTTATGCTGTATAACGGCATGACCCATGGTGCTGCACGCCTTGTTGAGACCTTTGGTACAAAGGAGCAGAAAGACCTTTATCTGGAAAATATGTTCTCCGGCAGATGGGGCGGGACAATGCTTTTAACAGAACCGGAAGCCGGCTCTGATGTGGGTGCATTGATAACCACTGCAACTAAAAAAGAGGATGGTACATACTCCATAAAAGGATCAAAGATTTTCATATCAAGTGGTGAAAATGACCTGGTTGAAAATATTATTCATCCTGTTCTGGCAAGGATTGAAGGCGCCCCTGCCGGTACAAAGGGAATATCCTTGTTTCTTGTTCCAAAATACCGTGTAAACAGTGATGGAAGTCTTGGTGAATTTAACAATGTTGAATGTGTGGGCCTGGAAAATAAGATGGGTATCCACGGCAATGCCACTGCCACTCTTGCCCTTGGCCAGAAGGGCGAATCCATTGGAACCCTTCTTGGAGAAGAGAATAAAGGCATGGCAGAGATGTTTGTCATGATGAATGAAGCCCGGGTTTTTGTAGGTTTGCAGGGTTTTTCCGTTGCATCTGCATCCTATATGTATGCCCTGGATTATGCAAGGACAAGGGTCCAGGGAAGACATGTTCTGGCAGGCAAGGGTAGGGGATATGAGAGTGTCAGAATCATAGAACATCCAGATGTCAGACGTCAGCTTCTCACCATGAAGGCTTATGTCGAGGGCATGCGCAGCCTTCTTTACTATAATGCAAAGTGCCTGGACATTGCAGGTGCAACAGATAATGAAGATGAAAAAAATGAATATTCAGGCCTTTCAGAGGTGTTAACTCCCATTGTTAAAGGGTATATAACGGACAGAGCCCTGGAAGTATGCTCCCATGGAATCCAGGTGTTTGGAGGGTATGGTTATACAAAGGATTTCCCTGTTGAACAATTGATGAGAGACTGCCGGATATTCATGATTTACGAAGGCACCAACGGAATCCAGGCCATTGATCTCATGGGAAGAAAGCTCAGCATGTCAGGGGGCAGAGTGTTTGATAATTATCTTGCCCGGATAAAGGAGTGTATTGCAGGAGCAGAAAAAATCAAAGGTGTTGATGGAATGGCAAAAAAGGTTAAAAGCGCTGTTGTAAAATATGAAAAACTTGTGGATGAAATCAGGGAGCGCACACGTACAAGCAGCATTTTAAATGCTTATTCCTTTGCCCATCCTTTTTTAGAAATAACAGGCGATCTGAGTATGGCATGGATGCTTTTGTGGCGTGCATCTGCTGCAGCGCCCAAATTATTAAAAAAGATTGGAACCCTTGATGTTGAGAAGATTTCCAGCAAAGCATCCAGAAATAAAGATATTGCCTTTTATGCAGGCCAGGTACAGACGGCAAAATTTTTTATCGGCAAACTGCTGCCTGCTGCACTGGGTAAGATGGATGCCGTGTTTGAAGGCGATACTTCGGTTGAGGATATGCCTGAAGCATCCTTTGGATCAAAATAGAAACAGGAGGAAAATTTATGTTTGAATACATGAAAAAGAGTTTTTTAACAGGAGTTGGCCTTGCTTTAAGGTCTAAAAAAGAGGTTGAAGAGCTTGCAAAGGAGTTTGTAAAAAAATCTGAAATGGACCAGGAACAGGGGAAAAAGTTTTTTGAAGATCTTCTTGCAAAATATGATGACACAAGGGCAAAACTTGATGAAAAGATAGAAGAACAGATCAGAAACGTCCTTACAAGACTTGATGTGCCTGTGGCATCAGACTTAAAGGAGCTTGCAGACAGGATTGACAAGCTTGCCCGGATGATCGAGAAGGATAAAAAATAGCAGAACCATGCTCAGTATAAAAGAGATAAGCGGAATCACAAGAAAATACCGCCATGTAATGCGTTACCGCCAGATTCTGGGGATTATTTTCAGGTATGGATTTGGAAATATCATTGATGCCTTGAATATTGAGCAGTATGTTGAGATCGGCTTTAAACTCATTTCAAAAACCCGCAGCGAAAAAATTGAGAAGCTTTCCGGAAACGAGAGAATAAGGATGATATTTGAGGAGCTTGGCCCCACATTTATTAAACTCGGGCAGATAATTTCTTCCAGGCCGGACCTTGTTCCTGTGGATCTGCTCCATGAGCTTTCCAGACTTCAGGATAGAGTACCGCCGTTTAAGTACAGCCAGGTTGAAGCCATAATAATTTCTGAGTTTGGAAAACCTGTGGAGGATATTTTTAATTCATTTGAAAAAAAGCCCCTTGCTTCGGCATCCATAGGCCAGGTCCACAGAGCGGTTCTTAAAAACGGGAAACGTGCAGCTGTGAAAATTCAGCGCCCGGGTATACGGAAAATAGTCGAGGTCGATCTTCAGATCATGCACCACCTGGCTTCCCTCATGGAGACGCACATCAAGGAGATGGCTCCCCACAGACCGGTCAGGATTGTTGAGGAATTTGCAAAAACCCTTGGAAGGGAGCTTGATTATTCTGTTGAAGCCGTGAATATGCACAGGATTGCAGCACAATTCAAGGATGATAAAACCATCCATATCCCGGAAGTATATACCGAGTATTCCACTGACAGGGTTTTAACCATGGAATATATTGAAGGTGTTAAAATATCCAGGATAAATGATATGGATTCAGAAAGTTTTGACAGAAAGCTCATTGTAAAACGCGGGACTGACTTTATAATGAAGCAGGTGTTTGAAAATGGTTTTTTCCATGCAGACCCACATCCTGGAAATATTTTTGTCACCCGGGGTAATGTGATAAGCCCTGTGGATTTCGGTATGACAGGCTTTGTTACCAGGAGCGCAAGGGAGTTTTTCGTAGAACTGCTGTCGGGCATTGCAAAAGGCGATACAAGGTCTTTAACACGTCTTCTTGGTGAATTGATTGAGTATGATACAAAGCCTGATTTTGAATCCCTGGAAAGGGATATTTCAGATTTCATTGCCATGCATACATCAAGACCTTTAAAGGATATTAAGACCGGAGTTATGATAAATCAGGGTCTTGAAATCTGCGCCCAGTACGGCATAAAAATCCCTCCGGGTTTTTTTCTCATGATAAAAGCCTTTGTTGCAGTGGAGGGTATCGGGAAGATGCTTGACCCTGATTTTGATCTTATCTCCCATGCAGGCCCCTATGTCAAATCTGTGAAACTCAAAAAGTATTCCCCTGCACGCATGGTCGAGAATGCC
>Ga0256846_1000767_pt1 | contig 11613 bp, 10 predicted proteins | sample TevniametaG_FD_189098 | JGI IMG/M metagenome (GOLD analysis project Ga0256846, IMG submission 189098) | Tube worm associated microbial communities from hydrothermal vent at the East Pacific Rise, Pacific Ocean - Tevnia | ecosystem: Host-associated > Annelida > Integument > Unclassified ...
GAATGTTAAACCTATCATTGTTTCATTTATAATCCTGGTTTTATTAAGTTTTTCTTCTGCTTACGCAGTCACTTACACTAAATCTCCCCCTTTAAAAGACACTATTCAGACCAGTGTCAGTTCTGTAAAATCCGGTAATTATGTGCAGGTGCCGCTAATTACCTGGGGTGGAGATATCGCAACTATTCTTGCCAATGGAAATGGAGCAATCACCCCCAAAGGATCTGTTTTTTATCAGAAAGGTTTGAAAGTAAAACTTGTTCGTGAAGATAACTTCCAAAAACAGGTTGAAGCCTATTTACGTGGGGATACACCTTTTCTCCGCGGAACAATGGGCATGATAAATATGGCTGCCGATGTAATTTCAAAGGACCCCAGGACAAAACCCGTAATTATTTATCAGATGACATGGAGTAATGGCGGCGACTGCCTGGTGGTGAAATCCAATATCAGGACTGCAAAAGATCTGAAAGGCAAGACCATTGCACTCCAGGCATATGGCCCCCATGTGGATTATCTTGCCAAGATTTTAAAAGATGCCGGCCTTGCCATGTCCGATGTAAAGATAAAATGGGTAAAGGATCTTACTGGTACAGATAATTCTCCTGCCGAGGCATTGTATGACAAGGGTGTAGATGCAGTGTTTGTTATTATCCCGGATGGTTTACTTTTGACTTCAAACGGGACTTTAGGAACAGGATCGGAAGGATCTGTAAAGGGCGCTAAAATAATGATGTCCACAAAAACAGCCAACCGTATTATTTCAGATGTGTATGCTGTCCGAAGCGATTATTTTAATGCGCACAAAAAAGAGATAGAAGGTTTTGTTCACGGCTTAATGCTTGCCACCCAGGAACTCAAGAACCTGGTTAAAAGTAAAGCTGCCAGGTCCAATGACTATAAAAAATTGTTCAAGAGTGCAGGAAAACTCCTTTTGGACAGTGAACAGGCAATCGGTGATGCAGAAGCATTGTTCGGCGATTGTGAATTTGTTGGTTTCAGGGGGAATGTTAAATTCTTTGGAGATAAAAAATGGCCCCGGAATATAAACAGATTATCTGCTGAAATCCAGAGTTCTTTTATGAGCATAGGCCTGCTTGCTGGCAAACACTCCATTGATCATGCCAAGTGGAATTATAATTCCTTGAAAGCCGGATTAACCGGAATTGACAATGTGGAAACCCCCAAATTTAAAACTGAAGAAGTGGCCCGTGTAGTGGCAAAAAAACAAGCAATGGGTACTCTGTCCGATGGCGAATTGTTCAGTTTTGAAATTAATTTTCGTCCTAATCAGAAAACTTTTGCAGAATCAGCCTATGCAAGTGATTTTAAAAAAGTTGTTGAACTTGCAGCAACCTATGGCGGAGCAGTTGTTACAGTGGAAGGGCACAGTGATCCACATAAATATAATAAGCTCAAGAAAAAAAATGCAACTGCGATTGTGTTAAAACGCACTAAACAGGCTGCAAAAAATTTGAGTATGAGTCGTGCCCTGGCAGTACGCAACAGTATTGTTAAATATGCTGTTTCCATTGGTGTACCCCTTGATAAAAGTCAATTTACAGTGATTGGGCATGGTATTGAACAGCCTAAATATGTGTTTCCTAAAACAAAGGATGAATGGCTTAGTAATATGCGGGTTGTATTCAGAATAATTCAGATTGAAGCAGAAGAAGCTGTGTTTGAGCCTATAGATTAAACTACCAATCAGAAAACAGGAGGAATTATCATCATGAAACAGTGCCGCTATATAATGATCAATCTGGTCCTGCTGACTATTGTATCTCTATTTTTTTTGATAGGGTGCGATGATAGAAATCCATCTTCCAGTCAATCGAGTTCAGGAAAGTCCATATCCCAGACAGACTCTACTCAAGCCGATACCAATGAAATAACAACACACTCAAAATTTGTATGGCCGTTTAGTGGAGATCAGACCGATGAAAAAACAGAACTGGCTTCAGATCTGCTGGCCAAAAATTATATACTTGTTTTTGATGGATCCGGCAGTATGAGTGATATCGAATGTGGTGCTGGCCAGCAAAAAATTGTTATTGCCAGGCATGTTGTATCTCAATGGTCAAAAACTGTTCCTGAAGATGCCAATCTGGGTCTTGTTGCGTTTCACTCTCCTGGGTGGGAGACATTACCACTCAAATCAGGAGACCGGGCTCAGTTTAATCAAACCATAAACTTACTAATAGCGGGAGGACGGACTCCTCTATATAATGCTTTGGTTAAAGCATATGAAATTGCTACATTGCAGGGGAGAAAACAATTGGGATATGGAGAATACACAATTGTTATTGTAACTGATGGGATTGCAGACCATCCAGAGCATTTATCTCGATATGTGGATTTTTTAATTGAAAAAACGCCAATAAATATTTACAGTATCGGATTCTGTATTGGTAAGAACCACTCCCTTAAGCAACAAGGCCGCACTATTTATAAATCTGCCAATAACCCTGCTGAGTTAACTCAGGGTCTGCAGGATGTACTTGCAGAATCAGAATCATTTGATTCCACAGAGTTTGATTGATGACAAGCTTTTTTACAGGACAAATATGATATGAATAAAACAATTGCCACTGCTGTAATAATTGTAATCCTTGTGGTCATTGGATCAGTTGGTGTTAAACTTTTTAAGCCTAAATTTGATGAATATCAGCAGAAAACAACCAGCGATGCGGCAAAAACAAAAGGCAAGATTCACATTGCCATGGATAACTGGGTGGGATATTTCCCTTTAAGGTCTTCAGAGATGATAAGTTTGATGCGCAAATCCGGTTATACTCTGATAATTGAGGATGACCAGGCCAATTATACAGAGCGGATGCGCCGTTTGGGAAAAGGAGACATTGAATTTGCAGTTGCTACAATAGATTCTTATCTTTTAAGTTCAGCAGCTCTTAATTTTCCTGGTACAATCATCATGGTAATTGATGAATCCAAGGGCGGAGATGCAATTCTTGCCAGGAAAGACCGTGTTGCAAATCTTGATGCATTAAAGGGCAGAACAGATCTTGTAGTGGCTTACACTCCGATGAGCCCGTCCCATCATCTGCTTAAAGCAGCAGCTGACCATTTTAATATTCCTGAATTGATTTCCTCGGCGGGCAATCATATTGAAACCGATGGCTCTGAAGCAGCTCGAAAAAGTTTAACTTCTAAAAAAGCTGATATTGCAGTGTGCTGGGAACCTGATGTCTCACGCCTGCTTGCTGATAAAAATATTATAAAATTACTCGGTACAGAAGATACCCAGCGTCTGATTGTTGACATATTAATTGTTAATAGAAAATATGCTCAAAAGGAACAGGATGTTGTGCAGTTATTGATAAGTAATTATTTTAAGACATTGAAAAAATACAGGGATAATCCTGACCGCCTGACTGCCCATGTCAAAAAGGAGACCAAACTTTCCAACAAGTCTGTTGCATCCATGCTCAAAGGCGTAAAATGGGTGAACCTGACTGAAAACTGCGAGCAATGGTTTGGAATTTCCAATTCTGGTTTAAATGCTGATGAAGGGTTGGTGGACACCATTGATTCCTCTTTGGATATTTTAATAAATTCAGGAGATTTTTCTGATAATCCCATTCCGGATCAGGATCCCTATCGTTTGACTAACAGCACATTCATAGCAGATATATATAAAACAGGAGTGTCTGGTTTTACTGTTCCAAAAAGCGGAGATGCATCCCAGCAGGCATTTAATTCCATTGAAACCAGATTCAGTGCCCTTACTGCTTCAGAATGGGATAAACTGGTGGAAGTCGGAACCCTTAAAGTGGAACCAATTGTGTTTCAGTCCGGTGCAACTGAGCTTGATCATACAGCTAAAAAAATTGTGGACCATGCTGTTGAACGACTGAAACATTATCCAAATTTCAGGATTCTAATTAAAGGGCATACAAGTGTGCGGGGTGATAAGCAGGAGAATATTATACTGTCCCAGGGGCGTGCTGATGCAGTAGGACGATACCTTGAAATTGTATATAATGTGGATGCCAATCGAATGCGAGCCCTTGGATATGGCGGAACAGCCCCGCTTCCTAAAAAATCAGGGGAATCCAGAAGATCATGGATGTACAGGCTGCCACGTGTTGAACTGGTGTTGGTCAGGGAAGACTATTAAATAAAGATTAATTTTTTATGGAGGAATTATGAGTCAAGATGGCAGTGAATTATCTGCTGTGATACCGCCAAAACCAGGAGATTATCTTCCTTCTGCCATAAAAAAGGCTGTGATAAGTGTGGGTGCAAAACACCCTGTTACTGTGTATCCCATTGCTTTGGGATTTTCCTGTGCGTTCATTGGCTGGCTGTTTGCTATTCCTCTTTTGATAAAAATAGGAATAGCCGGACTTATACTTGGCCCTGCATATGCCCTGGGGGCAATTTTTATTTTTAATAAAAAGACAAGCTCACAATATGTCAATTTAATGAATAAACGTCAAAAAGAGTATGAACGGTATATCAAAATTTTGATAAAAAAGGGTTTACAGGAGACAAAATCAATACCCGGTGCAGAACAGTTTGCCATTCAGGGAACAAAACAGTTTGATGACACAGAAGAAAAGTATCAGAATGTTAAGGAACTTCTGGACATTAAGCTTAAAGATACTGAATTAACATATGGGCGCTTTCTTGGTGCAGCCGAACAGGTAAGTCTTAGTGTTCTGGACAATCTGAAAAATGTTATTTCTTTGATCAAAAGTGCAGGATCAATCCACCCGGACTATATTAATAAACAAATTAAAGCTATTACCAGCAATGAAACCATGACAAAAGAAGATGAAAACCAGATAGTTACCTTGAAACAGCGGCTTGACCTGCATGGGCAGCAATTTGGAAAAGTAAAACAATTACTGGCAAAAAATGAAGAAGCCATGACTGAAATGGAGAAGATTTCTGCTGCTATTGCAGACTGGAATACAGATTCGAAATTTGCAGACACTGATTTTGAAAATGCCATTACACGACTTCATGAGTTGGCAGAACAGGCGCACATATATGAAAATTAACTGCTTCACACATTGAATCATAATATAGGAGGAGGAAAATCTCATGAGTGAGACCCAGACTGATCAGGCATTAATGCTCGCAGAACCCTCAGATGTTAAAGAAGAACTGTCTTTTATTGATCCGGCAAGTATAGGAGTATCAGAAGAACAAGATCCGAAATTGGAAAAACAGGCTGATGATTTTATAAGCGCTCTGATGTCATACGATCCTAATGATCCGGCTCAAATTGATGTAAGGGGAAAAAATGTTGCTGCCATTGAAAACCTTGGCAGTAAGACCCAGAAAGATGCTGCCCACAGAAGCGCAATGCTCAAGGAGCCAATCCGAAAGCTTGCCGCACGGGGGGAAGATGGCGGCGTTGTTGCCAATGCACTGGTGGATTTGAAAGTTCAGGTGGAAGAACTCGATCCTGGTAAATTTGACTTTGAAGCAGGCTGGTTCTCCAGAACTCTTGGCCGTCTGCCCGGTGTTGGTACACCATTAAAAAGGTTTTTTACACGTTTTGAATCATCACAGACTGTAATCGATGCTGTAATACGATCCCTGGAAGAAGGTAAAAAAGTGCTTCAACGCGACAATATCACCCTTGCACAGGATCAGAAAGTCATGCGGGAACTCACCATTCGACTTCAAAAAGTGATTGAGCTTGGAATGATAATTGACCAAAAAGTGGCATATCAACTGGAACGTGAGATTGGCCCTGATGATCCACGCCGGCAATTTATTGAAAGTGAAATTTTGTTTCCTTTACGTCAGCGCATACAGGATTTGCAGCAGCAGCTCGCTGTAAATCAGCAGGGAGTGCTGGCAATTGAAATAATTATTCGAAACAATAAAGAATTGATTAAAGGTGTGGACCGTGGAATCAATGTTACTGTCAATGCTCTGAATGTTGCTGTTACAGTTGCTTTGGCCCTTGCCAATCAAAAGATAGTGCTGGATAAAATCGATGCACTTAACACAACAACCAATCGTTTGATTGCCCAGACAGCATCCACCCTTCGTACCCAGGGAGCTGAAATACATAAACAGGCCAGCAGTTCCCAGCTTGATATCGAAACATTGAAACAGGCATTTGTGGACATCAATGGTGCACTGGATGACATTTCCACATTCAGGCACAATGCATTGCCTCAAATGGCAAATAATATTCTTGAAATGGATAAATTAACCAAGCAGACAGAAGAAGCAGTGCGGCGCATGGAAAAGGGAAGTGAAATTGCCCCTGCATTTAATCTGGATGTGGATCTGGACTGATTTACCACTAAAATAGCATGGAGGATATATAATGTTAAAAAAAATAACAATTATCACCATTTGTCTTACAATTGCAATGGGCTGCCTTGGAACAGGAATTTATGCAGCTGATAAATACAAAATAGCATGGTCCCATTATACTGGCTGGGAGCCATGGGAATATGCCCGGCAAAGTGGTATTCTTGATAAATGGGCAAAAAAATATGGTATAGAAATTCAACTGGATATGGTAAATGATTATATTGAGAGCATTAATTTATACACAGCCGGGGCATATTCAGGGTGTGTCATGACAAATATGGATGCCTTAACAATACCTGCCCTGGGCGGCATTGACTCTACAGCTCTGATTATTGGTGATTTTTCAAATGGAAATGATGGGATTGTCATAAAAAAAGGATCATCTGTAAAGGATTTAAAGGGAAGAGAGCTTAAACTGGTTGAACTGTCTGTGTCCCACTATCTTCTGGTCCGGGCATTGGAATTAAATAAAATGGCTGAAAAAGATATAAAGCTTATCAATACTTCAGATGCTGATATTGCTGCATTGTTTGCTGCAGATGACAATGGCGCTGTTGTAACCTGGAATCCGCCTTTAATGAAATGCCGGAACAGTAAGGGTGCAAAACTGGTTTTTGATTCCAGCAAAATACCAGGTGAAATTATTGATATGATGGTGGTTAGAACTGATACTCCGGATTCCCTGAAAAAGGCATTAACCGGTGCATGGTTTGAAGTAATGAAAATAATGTCTGCAAGGAGTGTAAAAAGCAATGAAGCCATTGCCTATATGGCAGAGTTTGCCGGTGGCACAGTTCCTGAATTCAGAGCCCAGCTCCGTACAACAGCCATGTTTTATAAACCAGCCGATGCCACTGCATTTTCAGGTGGTAACAAACTTAAACAGACCATGGAATATGTTCGTACATTCTGTTTTGACCATGGATTATATGGTGATGCAGACACAAAAGACTATGTTGGAATCGAATTTCCTGATAAGAGTGTGATGGGAGATTCATCAAATGTAAAATTACGTTTTGATATCAGCTACATGAAAAAGGCTGCGGAAGGCAAACTCTAAAATATGAAAAACGGCAAGCCATGGTTATTTGGGATCCATGCTGATCCACCGCGTTTTTTTAAATATGCACTGGCATTGATCCCGTTTTGCTTTTTATTAATAATTTATTTTACTGCATCTGATATCCGGCTGCAGAAAAACCCGCACGATAAACTGCTGCCATCCATTACCAAGATAGGCAAGGCAGTGAAAAAAGTAGCGTTTTCTGTGGATAAACGTTCAGGTAAAGTCATTTTATTCTCTGATACCTGGGCCAGCCTGAAACGTCTGTTTATCGGCATTACATTATCTGCTCTGATCGGATTTGGAATCGGACTAAATATGGGGTTGCTTCCAGGGTTCCGGGGGGTATCCCTGTCCTTTATCACCTTTGTTTCCAATGTGCCTCCCCTGGCTATTCTTCCCATCCTCTTTATTAGTTTTGGCGTGGGAGAACTTGGAAAGATTATGCTGATTTTTATCGGGACATTTCCTCTGATCACACGGGATATATATCTTTCAGTAAAGAGAATTCCCCGGGAGGCCATTGTAAAGGCACTGACATTGGGTGCATCTCAAAAAGGGGTTGTTTATCGGGTGGTTTTACCCCAGATTCTGCCACGCCTTCTGGAGACTATCCGGTTGTCCCTGGGAGCAGGGTGGTTGTTTTTGATTGCTTCGGAAGCTATTGCATCCCAGAACGGACTGGGATACCGGATCTTTCTTGTCAGACGTTATATGTCCATGGATGTAATAATAATATATGTGGCATGGATTACACTGCTTGCTTTTTGTGCTGATTTTTTACTAAAAAAAGTGATTCAGAAAAAATATCCATGGTATTCATTACAATAGGTTGGTTATGCGGAATATTTTTTATAAAAAACGTAATGAAAAAAAAGAAATGAATTCCACACAGGATTCAGAACAATATCTCCTTTACCTTGAAGATATAACTAAAAAATACAATGATAAAATTGTTCTTGAAGACATTGACTTAGCTGTACGTGCAGGAGAATTCTGTACTGTGGTTGGCCCCTCTGGCTGCGGTAAATCAACACTGCTGAGATTGATACTGGGTCAGGAAAGCCCGACTTCAGGAAAGATTTTAATGGAGAATAAAGATATAATATTACCCTCTCCTGAGAGGGGTATTGTTTATCAAAAATATGCACTGTTCCCCCATTTATCCATACTTAAAAATGTAATGCTTGGTAAAACACTACCTCTAGCCTATTTTGATCAATTAAAACAAAACAAGGCAATTCAACAGGAAGCCATGGACCATCTGGAGAGTGTCCAGCTGGCAGAACATGCAGATAAATACCCCCATGAACTATCCGGTGGTATGCAGCAGCGGGTTGCCATTGCCCAGGCTTTAATCATGAAACCTAAAATTTTAATGATGGATGAACCCTTTGGCGCACTGGATCCTGGAACGCGCGAGGCCATGCAGCTTTTAATTCTTAAACTCTGGGAAGAACATAAGATGACCATCTTTTTTGTTACCCACGATCTGGAAGAAGCTGTATTTTTAGGCACCCGTATTATTGTTATCTCACAATTTTATACCCATGAACTTGCTTCAAAACAATCTGCACCAGTAGGGTCACGTATTGTGTCAGACTACTCCTTAAGCAAAGGTGATCCATCATCCACAAAAATAAAGGAAACAGCAGAGTTTGGCCAACTTATCCAGAAAATAAGATATGAAGGATTTGACCCGGAGTACCGCCAGAATGCTGCAGACTTTAACCTGACACATTCTGATTCGTTTCAAACACATGCTGCAGAATAGAATCTGGTTCAATTGTATTGATCAGGGTTAAACTTTATTTTTCAAGTAGTTTTATTCTTTTATTAATATCCTGGTGGTACTGCGATCATAGTTTTCTGTTTCTGAAAAAAAAGATAAAGCCCCCAAACCGTTTTGCCCCAGAATCTCTAATAGTTTTGGTGTATTCTGTTTATTACGTTTCAGGCCTGCTTTTTTAATTAAAAGCTGCCTGCCCAGGTATCGGGTAGTGCATCTTCAAAAACCGAGTGGATGCCTTCAGGTCTTTCAGCCTGAAATTCTCTGGTGGTTAACGGCAGGTTTACAGGATCAAGGGCAAATCCATGTTGATGATTAAGGTAGCCAGAGGCATATCTGAATGCTCCCTGTATTGCTCCCCTTGCATCAGGTTTTATGGTTAGTATTTCGCCGCAGAACAATTTTTCTCCATGGGGAAGTGTGACCATGACCTTAAGTTTTTTCATTTTCTACCTGCCCGCTTACGGTTTTTTTCTTTTTTAACTTTTCATATCTTTCAAACAGAGATTTGGAAGGTGCAATTAAATTATCCAGTTCATCAAGTTTTTCCAATATTGATAATGCTTTTAACCAATACCCCATTGTAACGGAAGGATCGCCTTTTTCCATCTTATAAAGCGTGGGAATGGAGACCCCGATTCTTACAGCAAACTCCTTTTGGGGATCATTGCATTCAAGCCTTGCTTGTTTAAGTCTTTGTCCCAGCTCTTTAAGTTTTAATATTTCATTATCCGTAAGCATATTTTGTATTATTCATAAGATCTCACTTAATACAAATAATTTTTAAAGTTATCTTGAGTTGATCTGAATTTAATACTCTAACCAATAGATTCTTTTTTTAATAAATAAATATTTATATTGACAAAAAAAGCACTATAAGATATATATATAAAATATGGCAGATGATCTAAACTATGTTGGAAAGAATATTCGTTTTTTCAGAAGATCCCGGAACTGGACTCTTGCAGAGCTTGCGGCCAGAATAAAAATTCAGGAGGGGCCTTTGGGCAGAATAGAGCGGGGAATGAATCTCCCCTCAGCAAATGTATTATTCAGACTTTCAACCGCATTGAATGTTTCAATGGATGCTCTGTTTGCGCCTGAACCATGCCAGGCTCCGGTCAGAATCCAGGGAACCTCAAAAACAAGTGATGCCTGCTTTATCTCGGTAACAAAGGATAATGAACCTGCTGCACCCCCAAAACATCTTTTAAAAGCCTGCCACGATATCATGGCAGCATTCCATGCCCTGGAAGATATCTGCAAAGTTCAGAAACATGCTTTGCTTCCCCTTTCCATCCCATTTACACCAACGTACAAAGGCATGGAAAACCTTGCAGCCAGAGTAAGAAAATATTTAGGCACCAATGATGCCGTAGTATTTGATTATTTTGAACTCTTTGAAAATTTCGGCTTAAGAATAATACTATTTCCCTTTACAAGAAATGCCTCAAAAATCGACTCTCTCTCATTTTATGAACCTGCCTTTCAAAATGCTTTTTTCTTTTTAAATTCAAAATCAAACAATGAAAAAAAGCTCTTTTCCCTTGCAAAGGAGCTTGGGAAAATCCTCATCTCCAACCAGACAAAGTTTGAACAAACCTCTTTGTTCACTGAAAAGAAAACAAACCGTCCCATAAATCCTGACCGTGCAGCCCGCCGTTTTGCAGCAACCCTTTTAATGCCTGAAACCGCAGTCCGGGCTACTGTAAGCCAGCTTGGCATACAGCAAACCGGCTGGTCCTGGGAACTGCTTTTAAGAATAAAACACCGCTTTGGAGTATCAACCCAAAGCTTTTTATACAGACTTGATGAGCTGAAACTTATCACTCAATCATCAAAAGATAAGCTTGAAAAAAAAATAAAAGAGTTTTATGATTCAACAAATTATAAGGAACCTGATTCAACACGCCGCTGTCTCACACCAAACGGCAGGTTCTTTGATCTCCTGCTCACAGCAAAAAACATCAATCCGAAAAACAGGGAGATAGAAGAAATAACAAAATTAACCAAAACACATGCACTGGAAATAAAATGATACAAAAGAGGTAATAATTTGAGAGTAAAAATAACAGCTGAAACCCAAAAATCAGTTTTCATCCCTTTTAACTACAATTATGCCCTGCATTCTGCCATTTACAACCTCATTGAAAAATCCTCCAGAAAATACTCACAATATCTCCACGACAAAGGGTTTATCAACGAGGCTGAAAACAAGCGCTTTAAATTATTCACATTTTCAAAACTATTTTTTAAACCCTTAAAAATACAGAAAAACGGCTTTGCCAATGTTAAAGAGCTTAATTTCATCTTTTCCACACCCATTGAAAAAAGTTTCGAACACCTTATTCTCGGCTTGTTTTCTGATCAAACCTTTTTCCTGAACTTTTCCGGTGAAAAGATAATTTTTACCATAACAAGGGTTGAAACCCTGCCCCATCCAAGACTCACC
>Ga0256846_1000768_pt1 | contig 11583 bp, 11 predicted proteins | sample TevniametaG_FD_189098 | JGI IMG/M metagenome (GOLD analysis project Ga0256846, IMG submission 189098) | Tube worm associated microbial communities from hydrothermal vent at the East Pacific Rise, Pacific Ocean - Tevnia | ecosystem: Host-associated > Annelida > Integument > Unclassified ...
CTGAACGCCTTCCGTGAAAAATTGTCGTTTTTCTTTATAGAATTGTTCAAAAGGACCGAGGTTTAGCGTTACATTGTCGTAAGGGGTATCACTAAAATCCGGAATTAAAGTAGCATCCAAGGTGAAGCTTTCGCTCAAACCGTATTTCAAATCCATTCCATAGCTATAGCCAAAAGTGTTTTTTTTGTTATAACTGGTGTTGATTAAAGACACATAAGGATAAAGACTCAATCTGACAGGAGGTTTAATGTTTTGAATTCCTTTTATTTTGCCCAGAAATTGTAAAACATCACCTTCCTTTTTTTTGTCGACATAAGTCCAAGAATAGGATTCTTTTCTCTTTGTGATATTTCTGGCAAAAGTAATTCCCCATTCTTGTTCGTTATTATTTTTGAAACGTAGTGCGGAGTAGGGAATAGACATTTCAACAACCCAAGATTTGTCTGTGAAGCTTACGGCGGATTTCCATACGGCATTCCAACTCATATCGGAATTGTTGGTTCCTTGAATGCCATCCAATTGTGTTCCGCTAGATAAAACCGTGAAAATATAGGTGTTTCCGGGAGCCAGAAACGGATTAATCAGAATAGAGAAACTGTCTGCTTGTGCAAACTGATCTCTTAGTGCAAATTCCATTGGAATATCATCCGGATTTGGGTCATGCATAATAGCCAAAATATAGAGTGCGGCATCGTCATAGGCTATTTTTACTTCGGTTTTATAGTCTTTTGGAGCAGGATCTCCATCTCCCGGATTGAACATAAAAAAATCACTTGCCGTGTTTGCTTTGTCCCATATTTCATCTGAAGCAATGCCATCAATTTTTGGCGTTTTTTGTACTCTAACGGCTTCAATTTCTTTTCCTTGCTTATTCTGAGAATATGCAGAATGAATTGATAACAGGAAAAGCAAAGCAATTGCAATATTGCATTTTTTCATCGATTTGATTATTTTGGTTTTTAGAAAGACTGATAATTGCATCTTTTGTTACAACAAAGGTTGAATTTTATTTTGAATCGATATGTTAAAATATTCACAAAAATAAAACAAATTTGTTTACGGCAGGCGTTTTAAATTAACTATTTTTTAACTGTTTTGTTTGTGGATTTTTCGGCAAACCCTATACGTACGGTATAGTTTTTGCGGGCATATTTGCTTAAAATTCACAGACTATGAATAGGTTTTTTATTCTTTTTTTATTCTTATCTACAACGCTTTTTTCCCAACAAAAATATACCCTTAGCGGCAGTTTAAGAGACGCATCATCCGGAGAAGATTTAATGGGAGTGAACGTTTTTCTTAAGGACAATATTACTAAGGGAACCGTGAGTAATTATTACGGCTTTTATTCTTTGAGTTTGCCTGCCGGAAAATACATTTTGGTCTATAGTTTTTTAGGATATAAAACACAAGAAATTCACATAGATTTAAACAAGTCCGTTCGGCAAGATGTTTTGTTGGTTCCTGATAACGAGTCACTGAAAGAAGTGGTGATTAGTGTGGAAAATAAAACCAGAAATATAAGGACTACAGCCGTAGGTTTGGATAAAATCAGCATCAAAGAGATTGAAAACATTCCTGTTCTTTTGGGAGAGAAGGATATTTTGAAAACCATTCAGCTTCTTCCGGGAGTGAAAACGGCAGGAGAAGGACAATCTGGGTTTTATGTTCGTGGAGGGAATTTAGATGAGAATTTGATTTTACTCGATGAAGCTCCCGTATATAATGCTTCTCATCTAATGGGTTTCTTTTCTGTGTTTAATTCAGATGCTCTCAGGGATGTAAATTTATATAAAGGACACATTCCTGCCAGATACGGCAGCAGGCTTTCTTCCGTGCTTGAAGTCAGGATGAAGGAAGGAAATAATCAGGAATTTCACGGACAGGGAGGCATTGGTTTGATTTCTTCTCGTTTAACACTTGAAGGACCAATCATAAAAGATAAATCATCATTTGTGGTCTCTGCCCGAAGAACTTATGCGGATATCGTCATGAAAGCCATAAAAAACGATCCTGATTTGGACAATACTTCGTTATATTTCTATGATTTTAATATGAAAGCAAACTATAGATTCAACAAAAACAATCGTTTGTTTGTTTCCGGCTATTTCGGTAGAGATGTTTTCGGGTTTGAAGATGGGGCGGATAAGATGTCTTTCAAATGGGGAAATGCAACTGCAACTATGAGATACAATCATATTTTTAATGACAAATTGTTCTCAAATACCTCATTGATTTTTAGCGACTATAATTATAAGATCAACTTGAAAGAAAAAGGAACGACCACTTATTTTTTTGACTTGGGCGCCAAGATTCAAGATGTTTCGTTGAAAAATAAGTTCAACTATTATCTCAATGATAAAAACAAAATAGATTTTGGTTTTGAGTTGGTGCATCATACCATAAAGCCGGGAGTTTTCAGAACCAATATGAATGGAGAAGACGGCAGTATGCCAAATTTGCAAAACAGATATTTATTGGAGAGTGCAATTTATGCATCGAATGAACAGAAACTCACGGAAGATATTAATCTTTATTATGGTTTGAGATATACCAATTTCATCCACTTTGGTCCCGGAAATTTTGAAAAGTATAATGCTGACGGGGATGTTGTTTTTAAGAAAAAATACGGAAAAACAGATATTGTCAAAATATTTCATGGTCTGGCACCAAGAATCAGCTTGAGCTATGCTTTGGATGATAGGCAATCTTTTAAAGCCGCTTATGCCAAGACCTATCAATTTTTGCATTTGATGTCAAATTCCACCTCATCCAATCCGACAGATGTTTGGATGCCCAGCGGACTGAATATTCCACCACAAGTTTCGCATCAGGAAAGCTTGGGCTATTTCAGAAACATGAGAGACGGACTATTGGAATTTTCTGCGGAAGTTTATTATAAGAATCAGAAAAATGTGGTGGACTATAAAACAGGCACGAGTGTTACATTAAATCCTAAGGTTGAGAAGTACTTGCTCTATGGAAAAGGAAAAGCATACGGATTGGAATTGATGCTCAGAAAAAAACAAGGAAAGCTTACCGGATGGGTTTCCTACACATTATCTCGTTCGTTGAAACAGTTTGACGGAATTGACAACGGAAAATGGTTTTCTGCCAAACAAGACAGAATTCATGACATTTCCGTGGTGGCAAATTATAAACTCAGCGAGCGAACCGAGTTGTCCGGCGTATGGGTGTATTATACAGGAAATGCGGTGACTTTTCCGGCAGGATTTTATAACATAAACGGACAAGAATATCCTTATTTTACGGAGAGAAACGGTGGAAGAATGCCAAATTATCATCGATTGGATTTGTCGGTGACATTACACAACGATCCATCTAAAAAATTCAGGTCTAGTTGGAATTTTTCCGTTTATAATGCATACGGACAGATGAATCCTTATTTGATTTATTTTAAGAGAGATTATGAAAACAATAATGACTTGACGGCAAAGCAAGTCACGTTGTTTAAATGGGTGCCTTCAATTAGTTATAATTTTAAATTCTAAAAAACATAAACACATGAAAAAATATATATTGATTTTTATACTATTACCTTTTTTCTTTGCGTGTGAAAAAAAAGTGAATCTTAAATTGGAAGAAATGCCTCCGACCATTGTTGTGGAATCGATTATTTCTTCAGACGCACAAGAATCATTTGTAAAGTTGTCTTGGTCTAAAGGACTGACTTCATCTAACGGGCATAATGACAAGCTTATTTCTGATGCGCAGGTTATTGTTGTTGACCCTCAGGGAAATGATATCATATTCACGCCGGATGCATCAAAAGTCTATAGAACAACGACACCCGCACTTCAAACCGGAATATATCGACTGAAGATTGATAAAGACAGCCATCATGTGCTTGCAACAAAACAAATGCCGAGAGCGGTTGTTTTGAATGATTTTGATATCAAAGAAATTAGGCATGATGAATGGAGAGATTATGAATTGGAACTTTTTTTTCAGGATGACCCTAATCAAAAAGATTATTATATGATAACTTATACTCAGACATCTTCCGGACACGAGTGGAGAGAAGATTATTTGCGTCCTGTTCTTTTTAGCGATACGGATTATGACACGCAAGCGCAACGTTATAAAATGTCTTATTACGGATATTTTCCCGATAACACGCCAACAAGGGTTAAAATGAGATTATATCATATAGACAAACAAGTGTTTGATTATTTTGAGACTTTGGATAAATTGGGCGATATGGGTTTTGGCAGCTCACCGTTTACCACATCGGTTCCCGGCAATCCCAATTCTGTGATAGAAAACGGTATCGGATATTTTATTGCTGCTCCGGTTAGCCGGATAACCAAAGAGTTCAGCTTTGGAGATTGACAAAGAGTTGTTATAAGTCTTTATACATTTTGAAATGTGGGATTCCAACCTCTGTAAATGCTGAGTCTGTGTTTTGATAGCCTAACTTTTCATAGAAACCCAAGGCAACTTGTCTGGCATGTAGTATAATTTGACGAAAGCCTTTTTTTCGGGCATAATCTTCTGCAAACCGGATAAGTTTTTTTCCATAACCCCCTCTTCGGTAGTCATTGTCAACAGCCATTTGTCTAAGTTTTACGGTGTTTTGCTCCAGGGGTTTCAGTTGCAGAACGGCAATAATTCGTTTTTGGTTGAATATTCCGATAATAATCTCATCCTTATCTTGCTGCAAGTCGATTTCAGAGAAACTTAGACCTAAAGGTTTTCTGAGAACTTTGTAGCGGAGCTTAACAACTTTTTGATAATCTTTGCCGGCGTAAGTGATAATTTTGATGTTATGATCCGTGTTCATGTAGATATTTTATAATGCCGTCTGCCAAACCTATTTTTGGGACAAAAACCTTATCGGCATGACTCCATTGCATGGCTTTTCTGTATATTTTTGTGGCGGGAATAATCACATCGGCTCTGTCCGGATTCATGTCCAGTTCTCTGATTCGGTCTTCATATTTCATCGATTTCAAGAAATTATATTGCGCATCGAGATAGGTTTTGGAAAGTGGTGTTCCCGGAATTCTTCCGGACATTTTAAAAATTTTGTTGATATTTCCCCCGGAGCCGATCAAATAGACTTTATCCAATTTTCGGGTTTGTGTTTTAACCCATTCTTCTGCATGTTTCCATTCGCTGTCTTTGACCATTTTGTTCAGAATGCGAACAGTTCCCAGTCTGAAAGATTTTGACGTGATTTTTTTTCCTTTGATAAAAATACTGAATTCGGTGCTGCCGCCGCCAACATCAACATAGAGATAGTTCTTGTTTTGCAAAAGTAAATCTTCCAAATCAGTGGATGCAATCAGCTCTGCCTCTGTTGCACCGTCAATAATTTGAATATCTATTTTGGCATTTTGTCGGATTTTATCAGCAAGATTTTTTCCGTTTTCAGCTTCTCTCATAGCAGAAGTGGCAACTGCCATATAGGCTTCCACTTCATGAGCATCCATCAAATTCTTGTAGGCATTCATGGTCAATTGAAGTCTTTTTTGATTGCGAGAATTTATTTTGCCTTTGATGAAGACATCTGCTCCCAAACGAATCGGCACCCTGATCAGAGACACTTTTTTGAATTTTGTCTTCTTTTTGGTTTCAATTACGTTTGAAATCAATAAGCGTACGGCATTTGAACCAATATCGATAGCAGCAAATTTTCTGATTTTCATATGTTTGTCAATTTTTGATTAAAAGAATTTATATTCGTTTTGTATGCATGAGTTTATCAATTCACAATATATAAATTTCCGCCGGGATAAACATCAACATTGATTATAGGTGGACGATGATAAAGATATACATTGCCGTATCCAAACAGTTTTCCTCTGATATCTTGAATTGGGTAAAGATGCATATCGGCAGCACCACGGTGCATGATATTGATGTGATTGGCGTGCAATTCTTTTCCTTCTAAGATGGCGCTTCCTGCATAGAATCCGACAAAAAGGTGGTTGGTCTGCCCTTTGATTTTAAACAGACTGCTGCCGTTGGATACAATAGAAACACGATTGCAATCAAGGTCTAAATCAAAATCGGCAATATTATTGCTGCCAACACTGTTGTTTTCGCAAATAATTTTAAATCGGTTGAAGTGTAATTGGTTTTCAGATTTTACGGTTTTATTTGTGTTGGCAATGATTTCATCGATTTCATCAACAGTCAGCTTGATTGTGGCAATTGCATTCGGATTTTCTCGGATGCAGTTCATTTGATTGTTGATGATTAATTTTCCGGAGTCAATATGATATTCAATTTTTTTTAAAACATTTTTATCTGCAGTGATTTCCATTTTGTTTTCACTGCCGTCAATCAAAATCAACTCAATGGATTGGTTAATTTCAACTTTATCAAAATTTTTAAGCTGAAAAGTTTGTGTTGCCGATTTTCCGGAGAAGTCACAAAACAAACTGTCTTTGGAGCAAGACAAGGTGGCGATGAGACTCAATATGATAAATATTTTTTTCATAGCTTTATATTTTCATATTTTGTTGTTATTCAATTTATTATGTTTTGTCGTGTCATTTTGTTTTGTCATGATTTTCACAAAAAATCACGTCAAAACAAAATATCTCTTTTCTTATCTTCCCCCGAGCCAAAAGCTCGGGATTTCGTTTTTGCTATGCTCAACTCAACTTTTTCCTTTAAAGATAATATTTATTTAAAATTATACATCAGTCCAAATTCAACCGCTTCAGCTCTGAAAGAATGTGTTTTCAGCGTGAACAATCCCGACCAATGTTTGCCAAAGCGGAACCTGTTTCCCAGTCTGGAATAGAAGCGTTGTTCAAAAGAATAAGGATAGTATAAATAATATCCGATATCTATAAGAAAACCATATTTTCCAAAGACAAATTCATCTCCGATATAAATGCCGAATCTTTTAAAATCGGCGTTTTTGTTGTTGCCGTATTCCGGATAGGCTTCGGATTCATATCGAATCACTTCTTTCAAAAAATAGGAAAGAAACAATTCTGCTCCCATGGAGAGATTATGTCTGTAGCTCAAGCGTTTTTCAACTTGAAAGGCAGGAATATAAAACGGATAAAGTCCGCTGTCATAATAGTCTGATTCGTTCATGCCAAAACGCAGAACAGCCCAGTATTTCCACGCTTTATCATACTTGGGAAAAGGAATTCTTTCGTTAGGAATGTCTTTTTGTTCTCTAAAATCATAATTGACTCCAAGGGTAAAACTCGGAATATTGGCACCGAAATTCGGTGATTCTATATTTCCGTTTGAATAGTGAAAAACGGCAAGACCGATTTGGGCTCCCCAGTTTTTATATATCTTGGGATGACTCAGATATAAAGCCACATCAAAAGGCAGCAGAATATGTGAGCCGAACAACCTGTTTTTGTGATTGGTGAGTTTGTTATACGGATTGGTATTATAGGCAATTCCTTGTGAGATTCTCAGACTGATCCGATTTTTGTGTCGAGGATGATTAAGCTGAAATTCCATAAAGGCATAAATGCCAAAATTTTTTCCTAAAGTCTTGTCAATAAAATCGTGATACAGAAATGAAAAGCCATAATCCGTATAGCCGAATATGCTGAATTTCTCCGATTTTGAATAATTGCTGATATTCCAATTGAGCAAAATGGCTTGGGGGGCGTCTTTTCCAAAAAGAGCTCCGCCTATTTTTTGTGTGATATTAAGTCCGAAGGGCTTATCAATTGAAAAGATGCTTCTGTTTAAGACATTTTTTTCTTGTGAAAACAAAAGCTGAAAGCCGAACAAAAAGATAAATAAGATTTTTAATTTCATTCAAAGAATAATCTTGTATGGAGCAAATATATAAAAGATAAATGTTTTTGATGTGTATTTTTTCTGCAGATAAAAAAATATCGATAGCACCCGAAGTGCCATCGATATAAATTATTTGATTTTTTTTACGGAAATTATTCTATCTCAAGATTAATTTTTGTGTGTGCAGTTGGTCATTTTGTTCGATTTGAATCAGGTAAATTCCTTTTTTGAGATTGTCTAAATCAATTGTTTTTACTGTAGCGGAAATATTTTGTTTGTTCAAAACGGTTTTTCCCAAAATATCTATGATTTTGACAGAATAAGTTTGATTGCCATTATTCGAAACATAAATCGTTCCTGTGGTGGGATTGGGATAGATACTAAAGCTATCGGCAATATTGGTGCTGATGTTCAAGCTGCCGTCGTTTTTATATATTTTAGATGATGGATCAAAAGCATTATCATATCCGGCAATCACTAAGTCGATTTTTCCATCACCGTCAATATCTCCGCTATCTACATCACCGTAGGCAGATGTGCTTAAGGATAAGCCGGAAAGGTCAGTAAAGTTATCACCTCCCTCATTGATATAGATATGCGTGACTCCTGTTCCGGCGCCCGGTGCGCTTGTGCTGCCGGTCAAAAACAAGTCTAAATCACCATCATTATCAAAGTCTGCCCATTCAAGTCCGCTATGAGAAACCGCCTCAAATCCGGGGTTCAATTCCGTGAAGGTTCCATTACCATTATTTTTATAGAGCAAAGTGAATCTGTCTGTTCCACTTCCTCCGGTTCCTGAAAGCACTAAATCAATATTACCGTCTCCGTTATAATCTCCCCATTCCGTATCACCTAGCCAGCCTTGGTGCAGACTGATGCCGGAATCTGTAAAAGTTTCGTTGCCGTTGTTGGTAAATATTTTAGTATAGAAAGTGCCGCTTCCTCCACCATTATCATCATATCCGGATAAGACAAAATCTTGGTCACCGTCATTATCATAATCTGCCCATTTAATTCGTCCGTAGTTCATTCCCGGCAGGGAAACACTTGTCAATTCCGTGAGAGCGCCATTTCCATCATTTTTATATAGTTTGGTGATTCTCGGATTGTTTTGAGCACCGCTGATTGCTGAAATTGACACATCAAGATGAGAATCGTTGTTCAAGTTGCAAAATTTCACTTCACCCTGTTCTGCAGCTTCAAGTCCTGCATTCATGGCGGTAAATGTGCCGTCATTGTTGTTTTTATAGATTTCCGTTATATCGGTATAAGATGCGTTTTGTCCCATGATAACAATATCTAGATCGCCATCGCCGTCAATATCTCCCCAATCTGCAGAACCCATATAAACAGCAGGAATATTTGCTGTGGTTGATAAGGTGTAGCTTTCCGATGTGGCATCATAGATAAATAATCCTCCGGAAATTGTATAGCCGTTGTCCATTCCCGAAAGATATAGATCCAAATCGCCGTCGCCGTCGGCATCACCAAAAGCAGAAACTGCGAAAGAAAATCCCGGAACGGTTCCGGTGATATCTGTAAATTGTGCTGAAATATTCATGCTTATTATTGTCAGCATTAAAAAAGTAAATTTTTTCATAATCATAAATTTTAAGTGTTTATTTTATCCCCAATTGTTTGATACAAAGATATAAAAAGAAAAGAATACCAAAATGTCGCTTAAAGAAGTAAATATGTCGATGATGTGATAAATTGATAGTGACAGATATGATTAATTGGATTTTTTTGTTGAATGCCGGTTCGTTTTTTGTCTCTCTCGCAAGTGTTCCGTTTGTGGAGTAGATATTCAGAAAGGACAACAGCGGCAGCAAATTCTTATATTTACACAGAGACTATTTGGGCAGTATCATTGCCATTTCAGACAACAACGGCAATATTGTTGAAAAACGTGCTTTTGATGCTTGGGGCAATGTCATTTTACTCAAAGATGCCCAAGGCAATAATTTGCAAAAGTTTGCCGTTTTAGACAGAGGATACACCGGGCGTAGCTTGTCCCGAGAGCGAAGCGATTCGGGAAGCATCTGTTTGGAGTTGGTCTTATACATATGAATGCTCGGTTATATGATCCTTTGTTGCACCGCTTTTTAGCGCCCGACAACTATGTGCAAAACCCATACAGCACTCAAAACTTTAACCGCTACGGCTATGTGTTGAATAATCCGTTGAAGTATAATGACCCTAGTGGGGAATTTCCTATTGTTGCGGCTCTAATAGGAGCGTTGATAAATGTAGCAGTAAATGGCATTAGTAATACGATGGCCGGGCGCCCGTTTTTCCAAAATTGGGGTATGGCGGCTTTTACCGGTTTTATTGGAGGCGCAGCTTCCAATATGATTGGTTCAGCTGTTCTTTCAATGAAATTTTCAGGTGCCGCCGGTAAGTTTATTTATCAGACCTTGGCGCACGCCCATTTGGGCGCTTTCTTAACCGGCATAAGCGGTGGCAACCCGCTTCATGGAGCCATTGCAGGAGCATTGGGTTCAATAGTGGCAGCAGGCACAGGAGGTCTGTTAGAAGGAGTTAAAAATGATTATATTACAGCCGGTGTGATGAGTGTTTCCGGCGGTATAGCCGGCGGCTTGGGCAGCGCCCTTTCCGGCGGCAGTTTTTGGGACGGCTTCCGTAATGGTTTTATCAGTGCGGGATTGAACCATGCGTTGCATCAATATATAAAAAATTATCCCAAAAGACTAAAAGCAAAAATTGAAGAAGATGGTATTATCACTTTTAAAGAAGCGAAAAAATGGTGGAAATGGGGAAATGGAGAAGATTTATTAGCTAATTTTAGCAAATTAGATTTTCATGATATAAATATTGCTGATTTTCCAAATGGAATAGGTTCTTCTGAATATATTAATTTGTTTTTTAAAAATAGTAGAAGTGGTAATGTTTATGGAACATTGAAATTAACATTAATAAATTATAATATGGTAAAATCTGCTACTGGATATGATGTGTTTGACTTTAATATGGATGGAAGATTTTTTAGAGATATTTTTACACGAATTGGACGGTTATTTGTAGGGTCTGGAACTCCTTATACAATTAGGTTCTATGGGCCCCGCATTCATAGGAGATGCAAGCCCCTATTATGTACCTATAAATATCCGTTATCCACAACCTATTTACATTAATAAAATTTAACCGATGAAAAAATATTTATTTATACTACTGCTTTTTTCTTCCTGCATAGGCGCATGGGATACAACGATTGATTTGGGTGATGGATATAACTACTATAATGAAGGCGGTGATTATAGTGAGATAACCAAACAGTTCAGAGATATAAATGGAAAGTTTGTCAATATTATAATTCCTAAAACAATTTTAATTTATACATATGATAATGATTATATTTTAGCTAAGCAAAGAGAAAAAAAGAATATGAAAAATATTATTCAATATTGGATTATTATAAAGAAAAAAGATAGCATAATTGGTCCATTAAATAAAAGTCAGTTTATGGACAAATTAAAAATATTTTCTATACCGAAAAAGCTATACTTTATTAAATAAATTAATAATTTATATACCGCTACCGTTATCTTTTAGATAGCGGTAGTAACATAAAAGTTATACTGTATAAGCTGGCGGTAGCCGGCAGTATTGGCAGCGCCATTGCCGGCGGCAGGTTTTGGGACCGCTTCCGCAACGGCTTTATCAGTGCGGAATTGAACCATGCGGCGCATAGGCTGTATATTTCCTTAACCAGACCTTCTTTTGAAAAATTATTGGCGGCTTTTCCAACAGATCAAAATGGAAATCCATTATCTGCAGAAGAAGTATATAGATTGATTGGGGGTAAGGTGT
>Ga0256846_1000769_pt1 | contig 11583 bp, 11 predicted proteins | sample TevniametaG_FD_189098 | JGI IMG/M metagenome (GOLD analysis project Ga0256846, IMG submission 189098) | Tube worm associated microbial communities from hydrothermal vent at the East Pacific Rise, Pacific Ocean - Tevnia | ecosystem: Host-associated > Annelida > Integument > Unclassified ...
TCATTGATGAAAGGCCTGAAGAGGTAACTGACATGGAACGCAGCGTTGATGCAGAAGTTGTCAGTTCGACATTTGATGAGCCGGCAGAGCGGCATGTCCAGGTTGCTGAAATGGTCATAGAAAAGGCAAAAAGAATTGTTGAACAGGGCCATGATGTTGTAATCCTTTTAGACAGCATCACACGCCTTGCACGGGCATACAATTCCGTGATGCCGCCATCTGGAAAAATTCTTTCAGGTGGTGTGGACTCCAATGCCCTTGACCGGCCCAAGAGATTTTTTGGGGCTGCAAGAAATATAGAAGAGGGAGGCAGCCTTACAATAATTGCCACAGCTCTGGTTGAAACAGGAAGCCGTATGGATGAGGTTATTTTTGAAGAATTTAAAGGCACAGGTAATATGGAGCTTGTACTGGATAGAAAGCTTTCAAATAAAAGAGTTTTTCCTGCCATTGATATTAACAGAAGCGGTACAAGAAAAGAGGAATTGCTGCTGGATGAAATGACACTTAAAAGAACCTATATATTGAGAAAATTACTGTCCAGTTTAAATTCCATTGACAGTATGCAGTTTTTACTTGAAAAAATGGAAGGAACAAAGGATAATAAAGAGTTTTTGGATTCAATGAATTCATAGAAGAAAGTGGTTAGAATTATTTAGGAGTTTTAAAAAAGATGAAAAAGAAAATACACCCTGATTATAAACAGACAACAGCAACATGTGCCTGTGGTCAAACATTTGAAGTAGGTTCCACAAAGGAGAATATCAAGGTTGAAATATGTTCTTCCTGTCACCCCTTTTTCACAGGAAAACAGAAACTTGTTGATACTGCAGGAAGGATTGACCGGTTTAAGAAAAAATATGGTGGCTTTGACGCAGCTAAACTTGTTTAGATGCTTGTATCCTTAAAGTTCAAGGCACTTAATTCAGCTGTTATTAACAAAATATGGATTCTGAAAGAAGAGATTCTTTTGGAATCCTTTTTAAATTTTTATTATGATTGATAAACTCAGAGGCATAGAAGACCGGTTTTTTAAGCTTGAAAAACTTTTAAGTGATCCTGCTGTTATAAATGATCAGAAAAAGTACCAGGATTATTTAAAAGAGCATGGTGAATTAAGTAAAATTGCCTCAGCTTCCAGGGAATACAGAAAACTTCTTGCCCAGCTTGAGGATACAAAGGAACTTTTCAAGGACCCTGACATGGAGATGCAGTCCATGGCAAAGGAAGAAGCAGCCGCTCTTAAAAAAAAGATCAGTAAAATCGAATCTGATATCAAAATTCTGCTTATGCCAAAGGATCCCAATGATAAAAAGAATGTAATATTGGAGATACGGGCCGGAACAGGTGGTGAAGAGGCAGGCCTTTTTGCAGGGGATCTGTTCAGAATGTACTCCAGATATGCAGAGTCAAAATCCTTTGAAATTGAAATCATTGAAAAAAACAGTTCTGCCTCGGGCGGGTTTAAGGAGATAGTATCCCTGATTCGTGGAAAAAATGTTTATAGTGCATTTAAATATGAAAGTGGTATCCATCGTGTCCAGAGGGTCCCTGAAACAGAGGCCCAGGGGAGGGTACACACTTCAGCCGTAACAGTTGCCGTGCTGCCCGAAGCTGAAGATGTGGATATAGAAATCAACCCTGCAGATATAAAAGTTGATGTGTTCAGAGCTTCAGGACCTGGCGGCCAGTCTGTTAATACCACTGATTCAGCCGTAAGGGTTACCCATATCCCCACCGGAGTGGTTGCAACCTGTCAGGATGAGAAATCCCAGCTGAAAAATAAGACAAAGGCCATGGGTGTCTTGAAATCCCGCCTTTTTGATGCAAAACGCAGGGAGCAGGAAGAGAAACGGGCAGCCCAGAGAAAAGATCAGGTTGGATCTGGAGATCGCAGCGGCAGGATACGGACTTATAATTTCCCCCAGGGCAGGGTGACTGACCATAGAATAGGTTTGACTCTCTATAAACTTGACAGTATCATGGAAGGCGATATTGATCCCATCCTTGAACCCCTTGCAACCCACTATCAAGCACAGGCGTTACAGGCAATTGAGTGACTGGACAATTCTTAAGATTATTTCATGGTCAGAATCCTATTTTCGATCACACTCCATTGACAACCCCAGGTTTACAGCCGAAATACTCTTAAGCTTCAGCCTTGATATTAAAAGAATAGAGTTGTATCTCCAGCATGACCGTCCCCTGAATAAAGATGAACTTAAACTTTATAAGCAGCTCATTAAACGCCGCATAAACCGGGAACCAGTTGCATATATTACAGGGGAAAAAGGTTTTTATAACCACGATTTTATAACACCGCCCTTTGTGCTGATTCCCAGACCTGATACTGAAACTCTGGTGGAAACAGCATTGCAGTATCTTAAGCTTAAGGAAGATAATACATCACCTAAAAAAGTGCTCGAACTTGGGGCAGGCTCGGGGGCTGTAATAATTTCCCTTGCAGACCTGCATCCGGAACATGCGTATTTTGCAAGCGATTTTTCCCTGGAGGCTGTTAAAACAGTCCGGCTTAATGCTCAAAAAATACTTACTGAAAGCAAAATCCATTTATTGAACAGTTCATGGCTTGATGCTGTTAAAAACAAAGAGTTGTTTGATGTTATCATTGCCAACCCCCCGTATATCCCGACTTCAGATATTGACACACTGGCCGGGGAGATAAAGTATTATGAACCTGTCATGGCACTTGACGGAGGGCAGGACGGGCTTGACTGTTTCAGGGAAATATTGACCCATGCTGCTGATCATCTTCTCCCGGACGGTGTGCTGCTCCTTGAAATCGGATTTGATCAGAAAGAGGGAGTGGCTGACATTGCAGCATCCTGCCCTGACTGGGACAGTGCTGGATTTATAAAGGATCTGGCAGGCCATTTCCGTGTTGCTGTCATTAAAAAAAGATTGTCATCCGCAGAATAGTTTGATATATAAATTAAGATTTGTATTTATTTACGCACACCCTTTGACTTGATACCAGGTGCTTTTTAAAAAAAGTCGGGATCAGGAGTGACGGGGGTGGTGGGAAAACCATTAATTATAATTTGGGAGTAAGAATGAGTCACATTACAGTTAAGGAACTTTTACAGGCAGGTGTCCATTTCGGACATCAGACAAGGCGGTGGAATCCAAAGATGAAAAGATATATCTTTGGAGCAAGAAACGGGATTTATATTATTGATCTCCAACAGACTGTCAGGCTTTTTAATAAAGCCTATGATTTTATTTTTGAGACAGCTGCCAGGGGTAAGGATATTCTGTTTGTGGGAACAAAGAAACAGGCTTCCGATGTTATCTATGAAGAGGCAAACCGTGCTGACACATACTATGTTCAGAACAGATGGCTTGGCGGCATGCTTACAAATTTCCAGACAATTAAAAATAATATTACAAGATTCCATTTTTTAAACTCCATTGAGAATGACGGAACAATCGATGATTACCCGAAAAAAGAACAGATCATGATGATGAAGGAGCGTGCAAAACTTGAGTTTGCCATTGGCGGAATCAGCAATATGAAAGCTCTGCCCGGTGCAATTTTTGTAATTGACCCGAGAAAAGAGATCATTGCGGTGCGGGAAGGAAGAAAACTTGGTATTCCCATTGTTTCCATAGTTGATACCAATTGTGACCCCGATGAGGTTGATTTTATTATTCCTGGCAATGATGATGCAATTAAATCCATACGTCTCTTTACTTCAAAAATTGCCGATGCATTTATTGAAGGCAGGGAACTATATAGAGAAAAACAACAGGCAGGAGCAGACAAGGAAGATGAGAAAACAAAGGCTGCTCCAAAGGGTAAAATCGAAAGGGAGATTATTTCCAGTGAAGATGGAGGGCCGGTCATAGAAAAGATTAAGAGAAAAACCACACCAGTCAAAAAAGAGGCTGAAGTCGAAAAAGAATAAGGAGTTATAAAAATGGTTGATATTACTGCAAAAATGGTAAAAGAACTTCGTGACCGGACTGGTTCGGGAATGATGGATTGTAAAAATACCCTTGTGGAAACAAAAGGAAATGTGGATAAGGCAATTGAACTTTTAAGGAAAAAAGGCCTTGCAAAGGCTGCCAAACGTTCAGGCAGGGCCACTTCCGAGGGTATTGTCTACTCATATATACATGCCGGAAGTAAACTTGGTGTACTGCTTGAAATAAATTGTGAATCGGATTTTGTTGCCAAGACAGATGACTTTATACAATTTGCCAAGAATGTTGCAATGCATATTGCAGCAAGCAATCCCCTTGGTATCAGCGAAGATGATATCTCAAAGGATATCATTGAAAAGGAGAGGGAGGTTTATAAAGCCCTTGCCATAAAAGAGGGAAAACCTGAAAATATAGTTGATAAAATAGTGGATGGTAAGGTTCAGAAATATTATAAAGATGTCTGCCTCATGAAACAGCAGTATATTAAAGATCCGCAATTGACCATAGCTGATCTGCTCAATGAGGCTGTTGCTAAAATAGGAGAAAATATTCAGATCAGAAGATTTTCCCGTTTTAAAATAGGAGAGTGATAAATCCTTTGGAGCAGAAACCTTCCAGATTTGACAGAATAACTATTAAACTTAGTGGTGAAGCCCTGATGGGTGATCAGGGCTTTGGCATTGCCCCTAAAATGATTCTCTTTGTGGCAAAAGAGATATTGAAAATTCACAAACTCGGTGTACAGATAAGTATTATTGTTGGCGGTGGAAATATATTCCGCGGTGTTGCCGGCAGTGCTGCAGGCATGGACAGAGCTTCGGCTGACAACATGGGCATGCTTGCAACGGTGGTGAACAGCCTTGCCCTTTGTGATGCCTTTGAACAGATGGGTATACCTACAAGGGTTCAGTCAGCCATTGCCATGAATAAAATTGCAGAACCGTATATCAGAAGAAAGGCCATGCGCCATCTTGAGAAGGGCAGGGTTGTAATCTTTGCCGCGGGAACGGGAAATCCATATTTTACAACTGATACTGCTGCTGTCCTGAGGGCCAATGAGATCCAGAGCCAGATATTAATAAAAGCAACACAGGTTGACGGAGTATATGATAAAGATCCTAAAAACCATGGTGATGCAATAATGTTTGACAGGATTTCATACATGGAAGTAATTCAGAAAAAACTCCATGTTATGGATATGACAGCCATTTCCCTTGCCATGGAACAGTCCCTTCCTCTTCATGTTGTAAACCTGCATAAACCTGATAATATCATGGGAATAGTGCAGGGGGAAAAAATCGGTACACTGGTGTATAGTGAATAAAGTTCAGTGCATTAATTTTACTAAAGGGATGTAATTATCATGTTAAATGAAATTATACAGGAAACAAAAGAGAGAATGGCCAAATCCATTAAAGCCTTTAAAAAGGAGATGGCCAGGGTGCGTACCGGCAGGGCATCCACCACCTTGCTTGATGGATTAAAGGTGGATTACTATGGTGCTGAGACGCCTTTGGATCAAATGGCTTCTGTGTCTGTGCCTGAAAGCCGTCTTCTTACTGTTAAACCCTGGGATGTGAGCGTTATTAATGATGTTGAAAGGGCAATATTAAAGGCTAATCTCGGTCTTACACCATCCAATGACGGAAAACTTATCAGGATATCCATTCCTCCCTTAACAGAAGAGAGAAGAAAAGAGATAGTAAAAAGCGCCAGCCAGACATGCGAAGAGTATAAGGTTGCCATACGAAATATCAGACGTGATTCCAATGATAATCTCAAGGATCTTCAAAAAGAGGGTGATATTTCCGAAGATGATAATTTTAAGGGTCAGAAATCAGTTCAGGAATTAACAGATGCTTTTATTAAGCAGATAGATGAGATCTTTTCTGAAAAGGAAAAAGAGATACTTGAAGTCTGATTCATCTAAAAAACATGGACTTGACCCTGAAGCCCTGCCTGGGCATGTTGCAATTATTATGGATGGAAACGGGCGCTGGGCCAGAAAAAAACTCATGAATCGCGTGCTGGGCCATGAAAAAGGCGCTGACACTGTAAGGGAGATTATAACAGCATGCCGCAAACTCGGAATCAGAATTTTAACCCTTTATGCTTTTTCAACGGAAAACTGGTCACGCCCGGATAAAGAGGTTAATGCCCTGATGACGCTGCTAAAGAAATTTGTCCGGTCTGAAACAGATGAACTTTTCAACCAAAATATCAGGCTTAATGTAATAGGTCAGAAAGACAGGCTGCCTGATGATGTACAGACTGTACTTGATTCTGCCATGGAAAAAACCCGGGGTAACACCATGATGACTTTAAACCTTGCATTGAGCTATGGGGCAAGGGAAGAGATTACCCGGGCAGTAAAGAAAATTGCCCTTAAGGCCCGGCAGGGTGAAATCACAGGTGATGATATTGATGAAAAACTGGTGGCAGATCATTTTTACACCAGTGGCATGCCAGACCCTGACCTGTTGATCCGGACAAGTGGTGAAATGCGGGTAAGTAATTTTCTTTTATGGCAGATTGCGTATAGTGAATTTTTTTTTACAAAGACATTGTGGCCGGATTTTACAGAGCAAGAGTTTATTAACATTCTAATGGATTACCAGAAAAGGGACCGTAGATTCGGGAAAGTTATATGCTAATAAAACGAGTCATTACAGCAATTGTCGTTCTTCCGGGTATTATTTTTCTTATTCTTCAAAGGGATAAATTGGGGTTCAGCATTGCCATTGCAGTGGTTTCGATCCTCACCTTTTATGAATATCTGGAAATTGTCACTTTAATCTGTTCAGGTGTTATATCCAGGAAGGTAAAAGCCCTGTCATACCTGGTATGTGCAGGTATAGTGGCAGGTGTCCTTTTTACATCCATGGCAGGAATACTTGCCTTAATAGGGTTTAATACTCTTTTCCTTGGTTTTATTGTAATGCTGGATTTTTCCCGGGATGATTATATATTTGATGTTATTTCCAAACAGGTGCTTGGTATTGTTTACATACCCTTTTCCCTTTGCCTGCTTGTTTTGATTTACAGCTATGACAATGGTCATTTATATGTATTATGGCTTTTATTTGTGGTTTTTGCCAATGATACGGGTGCCTACTATGCAGGCTCTTTTTATGGCAAAAGACATCTTGCACCCAATATCAGCCCCAAAAAGACCTATATGGGTGCTGTGGGAGGCGTTGTGGGATCAGTGCTCACAGGGTTTTTACTTTACTATCTTTTTTTTCACAGCCTGGAAAAAGCCCTGGTTGCAATACCGTGTTCAGTGCTGATCTCTGTTGCAGGCCAGGTTGGCGATCTTTTTGCTTCAGCCTTGAAACGGGCAGCCGGAGTTAAGGACTCGGGCAGGATTCTGCCCGGCCATGGAGGAATGCTGGACAGGATAGATGGTCTTCTTTTTGCCATTCCAGTACTCTATGTTCTCCGGATGTTTATTTTATGAAAAAACTTGCCATTCTTGGCTCCACAGGCTCCATCGGCCAAAGTACCCTGGACATTGTAAGTTTATATCCAGACAGGTTTAATGTGGAGCTCCTTGCCGGGGCATATAATATTTCACTTCTTGCCCGGCAGATAAGAGAGTTCAGACCTTCAACTGCTGCTGTCATGACAGAACAGGGTGCAGATCAATTAAAATCATTGCTTAAAAAGGAAGTCTGCCCTGAAATTCTGATTGGAAAGCAGGGCTATATCGATGCTGCATCAAATGATAAGGCTGATCTTGTTGTCCTTGCCATGGTTGGTTCGGCAGGATTATATCCGGCACTTGCAGCAATAGATGCTGAAAAAACAATTGCCCTTGCCAACAAAGAGACCCTTGTCATGGCTGGAGATATTGTAATGTCCAGGGCAAGAGACAAAGGTGTCAGGATATTTCCCGTGGACAGCGAGCACAGTGCCATATTCCAATGCCTCCAGGGCAGCAGGGAAAAGGACTTTAAGAAAATTTTCTTAACTGCTTCAGGAGGCCCCTTCAGAAAAAAAAGTTTGTCCAGGTTTGATGCAATAACCCCTGAAGACGCATTGAATCATCCTAACTGGACCATGGGCAGTAAAATCACCATTGACTCTGCAACTCTTATGAATAAAGCCCTTGAAATCATAGAAGCAGTGCATCTGTTTAATGTGTCCCATGAAGATATTGAGGTGATTGTCCATCCCCAGAGCATTGTCCACTCCATGGTGGGATTTGCCGACGGCAGTGTAATTGCCCAGCTTGGCATACCAGATATGAAGGGTGCAATAAGCTATGCCATATCCTGGCCTGAACGCATGGACATTGGTGTGGAGTTTCCCGATTTTACAACCTTGAGAAATCTTGAGTTTGAAAAGTGTGACAATAAAAAATTTCCCTCCCTTGACTTTGCCTTTGAAGCATGCAGAAAAGGCGGTACTCTGCCTGCAGTAATGAACGCTGCCAATGAAGTTGCTGTCAGGGCTTTTCTTGATAAACAGATCAGGTTTAAGGATATATTCAATATTATATCTAAGTGCATGGGGATACATAACATTATTGACAATCCGGAACTTTCAGGTATTATTGAAGCAGATCAATGGGCAAGGGAAAAAGCCCGGTCCTTTATTTAACAGCGAGGTTCTATGAATTCTTGGTTAGCATTTTTAATTCTTATTTCCATACTTGTTTTTTTCCATGAGCTTGGTCACTTTCTGGTTGCAAAATGGTGTAAAGTCGGTGTTGAAACGTTTTCCATCGGGTTTGGTCCGAAAATAATTAAAAAAAAATTTGGCGAGACCTTATACTGCATATCAGCTCTTCCACTGGGCGGATATGTTAAAATGGTGGGAGAGCAAAAGAAGAGCAGCGTTGCACCAGGGGATATTGCGCGTTCATTTACCCATAAGAAATTATACCAGAAAAGCCTTATAGTGGCGGCTGGCCCTCTTTTCAACTTTCTTCTGTCAATTTTGATCTTTTTTGCTATTTTTCAGATTTCCGGACTGTTTTTTTATAAACCCATCATCGGACAAGTCAGTGACAACTCTCCTGCACTCAGGGCCGGGATAAAACCTGGAGATGTGATAAAGGAGATAAACGGTGTAAAAATAGAATTCTGGAATGATATTCATGTTCAGGTTGAAAAGAGCGGCGGCAGTATGCTTGAGATCCTTCTGGAGCGCGGTAAAAGAAAAGTTGCCACATCATTGAAACCTGAACTTATGGCCTATAAAAACAGCTTCCACGAAGATAAAACAAGATATATTATGGGTGTCACAGTATCTGGTGAAAAAACCCATATCAGCCTGAATCCCTTTCAAGCCATCTACTATTCCCTGCAGGAGAACTGGAAGATAACAGAATTAACCATAGTATCTGTATGGAAAATGATCGCAGGCAGCGTGCCTTCAGATGAACTGGGAGGACCCATAAGGATTGCTCAACTTGCAGGCAGGGAGGCTGAAAAAGGAGTTACAAACTTTGCATATTTTATTGCCCTTATTTCCATCAATCTCGGTATTATTAATCTTCTGCCTGTGCCTGTTCTGGACGGCGGACATCTCATGTTTTTTGCAGTGGAAGCTGTCACAGGCAGAGAAGTAAGCGAAAGCGTGCGTGAAAAAGCCAATCAGGTTGGAATATTTTTACTTGTGCTTTTAATGATATTTGCATTTTATAATGATATTATTCAACAAATAAATGGTGGCTGACAATGATATCCTGTATAGAAGTTGCCCTGGGGCCTGACCTGCTTGATGCTGAGGCATCATCGCTTAAAAAAAAGGCCCATGATTATTTTGGCATCGAGATTGTTGATGCAAGGTGTGTCAATTTACTGACCATTGAATCTGACCTTTCCAATGATCAGCTGGAGATCATTAAGGACCAGATATTTACAAATCCTGTAACCCAGGTCTCTTCCCTGGCTCCACTTGCCATTGAATTTGATTATCTTATATGGGTGGGGTTCAGGCCCGGAGTGAGGGATAACCAGGGAGCAACTGCTGTGGAAGCCATTGAGGATCTGCTCAAGGTTGAGTTCAAGCCCGGTCATGGAGTCTATACATCAAAGCGGTATTGCCTCAAGGGTGACTCTCTGACCCGGGATCAGGTGGAAAAACTTGCAAAAGAACTCCTGGCAAATGAGATTATCCAGCAGTGGAAGGTGTTTTCCCCGGAAGAATGGAACCAGGATCAGGCCAGAAGCATTAAACCTGCCAGGGTTGTTCTTAATCATGATCCTGTTTTTGATGTTATAAGCATGGACTCCAATGAAGAGCTGCAGAAAATAAGTGATCTGAGAAACCTTGCATTAAACCCCAGGGATATACCTGTCATACGTGAATATTTCAATGATCCTGAAGTGCAGAAATCAAGGGAAAGCGCAGGCCTTTCAGGCCCCACAGATATCGAGCTTGAGTATATATCCCAGGCCAGGAGCGACCATTGTAATCACAATACTTTCCGTGGAATTTTCCGGTACAGGGATACAGCCACGGGTGAAGAGTGCGTGGAAAAGAGCCTTTTTAAAAAATATATCCAGGAACCCACATTAAAACTTAAAAGGGAAAAAGATTGGGTCGTATCAGTATTGTGGGATAATGCAGGTGTTGGAAAACTTACTGAAGATATAAACTATGTAATTACAGGAGAGACCCATAATTCACCATCAAACATGGAGGCCTATGGTGGAGCAATAACTGGAATAGTAGGTGTATATCGTGATCCCATGGGAACAGGCCTTGGGTCCAAACTCATCATGGGAAGCTATGGGTTTTGTGTGGGTGATATTGATTATAAAGGGCCATTGTCCCCTCCGCTGCATCCAAGACGTCTCCTTGACGGAATAATCGAAGGTGTAAAAGACGGCGGCAATAAGAGCGGTGTTCCAACCACATTCGGCCAGACACTTTTTGATCCTTCCTATATGGGTAAAAGCCTTGTGTTCGTGACAGCACTTGGGATCATGCCCTCAAGGATAAATAAAACAGTAACCCATAAAAAAACAACTTCCCCAGGCGAGCTCATTGTAATGAGTGGAGGCAGGGTGGGTAAAGATGGTATCCATGGTGTTACAGCCTCTTCCGAGGTCTATTCAGATACCACTCCTGCAGGTCATGTGCAAATCGGCGACCCTTACACCCAGAAAAAGATGCATGATTTTCTTTTGATTTGCCGTGACAGAGGTCTGTTTACATTTATCACCGATAACGGCGGAGGCGGACTCTCTTCATCTGTTGGCGAATCAGCCATGTTGAGTAATGGATGTGAAGTGTGGCTGGACAAGGTGCCATTGAAGTATGACGGGCTTGATATGTGGGAAATATGGATATCAGAATCCCAGGAAAGAATGACAATCTCTGTAAAACCTGAACGCATTGATGAGTTCATGGAACTATCCCGGGAGCATGAAGTTGAAAGTACTGTCATAGGAAAATATACAGATACTGGAAAACTTCACATAAAGTACGGGGATAAGACCTGCGCCTATATTGATATGGATCTTCTTGACAAGGGCTTTCCCGACTGGGAGTTTGATGCTGTCTGGATTCCCCCTGAATTCCGCGGTTTTACAGAACCTGTTCTGGGCATGCCCGGTGATTATGGAGAATTACTCCTTGATATGCTTGCAAGGGATAATGTCTGTTCCAGGGAATGGA